>Ga0307516_10010751_pt1 | contig 10024 bp, 9 predicted proteins | sample 19_EM_MG_FD_203310 | JGI IMG/M metagenome (GOLD analysis project Ga0307516, IMG submission 203310) | Populus trichocarpa ectomycorrhiza microbial communities from riparian zone in the Pacific Northwest, United States - 19_EM | ecosystem: Host-associated > Plants > Roots > Unclassified | place...
TAACCAAATTGCTTGACTCGAAGTTGATGCTGCAGCAACAAATTTAGCTTCAGTAGTTGACAAAGCTACTATTTGTTGTTTTTTTTATGACCATGAAACAACTCTAGAATTTAACATGAACACCAATATGGAAGTACTCTTTCTATCATCAAGGTCTCCAGCATAATCACTATCTGAAAAACCAATCAAGCTTGAGTTTCTATCCCTTTTATTCAGGATTCCATAGTCTGCAGTGCCTTTCAAGCATCGAAAAATTCTTTTTGCAGCCAAGAGGTGAGCTTCAGTTGGACACTCCATGTATCTGCTGATTAAGCTAACAACATACATGATATCTGGCCTGGTTGATGTTAAATACATAAGACTCCCAATTGTTTGCTTATAAAGAGTAGCATTCACTTTCTTTCTCGCGTCATCTTTGATGAGTTTCAAGCTGAGATCAGTTGGGGTGGAAACAGAATTACAATTCTTCATTTTGAACATGTCTAAAATCTCCAGAGCATATTTTTTATGTGAGATAAATATACCATCAGATGATTGCACTACTTCAATGCCTAAAAAATAATGCATCAACCCCAAATCTGTCATATCAAATTCCTTCATCATAGATTTCTTAAACTCATTAAACATGGATCTATCATTACCCATATAAATGAGATCATCAACATATAAGCACACAACTAACATCTTCTTATCAACTCCAGATTTAACATATAGGGTGTGCTCATAAGGACATTTTAAAAAAACCTTTCTTATTAAAGTAAACATCTATACAGCTGTACAAAGCTCTTGGTGCTTATTTCAGTCCATATAATGCTTTCTTTAATTTGTATACCTGATCCGCATGACCTTGTTTCACATATCCAGGAGGTTGATCAATGTACACCTCATCTTCCAATGTTCCATGAAAGAACACTGACTTTACATCAAGTTGATAAATAGGCCATGAGTTCTAAACAACAATTGATAACACCAAGCAAATAGTGTCCATTCTTGCAACTGGTGTAAACACCTCTTTGTAATCAATACCAAATTCTTGTTTGTACCCCTTCGCAATGAGTCGGGCTTTGTACTTGTCTACATTGCCATCTTTCTTAGCTTGGTTTTGTAAATCCATTTAACACCAATGGATTTTTGTCCTTCGGGAAGTTTGATCAATTCCAAACAGTTGTTTTTTTCAATTGACATGATCTCTTCGTCCATGGCTTTTTGTCATTTTGACTCTTTAGCAGCTTTTTTTAATGTGATAAGATCACAATCTGATAAAAATACATAATAGGAAAAAAATCATCGGATTGTTCACCAGATTGAACAACACCACTCACCTCATAATCTTCCATCCAAGCTGGCCTTCTTCTGCCTCGTTGAGATCGTGAACCCTCTTGAGCTAGTTGATCTTCATTAAGGCTCAGCTGTTGTAATTCCTGGTTTGATTGCAGGCTTTGTAGGTGTTGCTGGTGTTGCGGTTATTAGTCTGATTGTTCACGTACTTATGCTTCTTTTTCATCAAACAATACTAGTATTTGCACTTTGTTTTGTCTAATTCCAAGTGCTATCCTCCTTAAACACAACATCTCGACTGATGACAATCCTTTTTGTGATAGGATTGAACAATTTGTAGGCTTTCAAGTGTTCGTTGATTCCAAGGAGTACACATTTTTTGCCTTTGTCATCTAGCTTTTTTCTCTTCTCATCTAGAACATGTGCATACGCAATGCATTCAAACATTTTAAAGTGATCAATTGATGGCTTTCGTCCATTCCAGGCTTCTTCAGGTGTCATGTTTTGAACAACAAATGTAGGACTGCGATTCAAAATATGAATGCTCCATTTCACAGCTTCTGGCTAGAAATTCTTCGGAACTCTCATATTTGTCAATATGCATCTCACCATATTCAGAATGGTTTGATTTTTTCTCTTCGATATTCCATTTTGTTGTGGTGTGTATGCTGCAGTCAAGTGTCTTTGAATTTCATGTTCATCACAAAAATCTTGAAACTCTTTTGAACAAAATTCTCAACCACGATTTGTACGAAGAATTTAAAATGGTTCTCTCTACTTCATTCTCAACATGTGTCTTGAAGTTTTTGAATGCATTAAAAGCTTCAAACTTATCCTGTAAAAAATAAACCCATGTTTTTCAACTACAGTCATCGATGAAGGTGATGAAGTATCGTTCACCTCCATTTGATGATAGGTTTATTGGTCAACAAAGATCAAAATGTACTAGCTCCAAGATCTTATTTGCTCTCCATGATTTTCTTTATGGAAATTCTTTACGATGTTGTTTGCCAACAACACAATTTTCACACACCTTGTTGAAATGAATAATATTAGGAAGACCAATCACCATGTTTTTCTGATAAAATATCTTTAAGCCATTGACATTGAAATGGCCATAGCGATAGTGGCACAACCATGTTGAATCAATTTCCCTAGCCATAAGGCAATATTAAAGAGTCTAAATTTGCAGCGGAAACAATCTGTTTAGTGTCATTTTAGCATGAGCAACCAGACCCCTTGTAGGATCATAAACTTCACAAGCACCATTCTTTATTGTTGTCACGTATCTCTTCTCTTGTAGTTGTCCCAAGCTTAGTAAATTGCTTTTCAAATCAAGAAAATAAAAAACATTTGAGATAGTCTCAATTGTATCTTTTTTAGTTTTGATTTGAATATCACCCTTGCCCATAACATTAACTTTAGAATGATCACCAAAACTCACAGTAGTATGAAAGTCTTCATTTAGATGAGAAAATAAAGACTTACTACCACACATGTGATTACTGCAGCCGGTATCTAAGTACCAAACATCTTGCTCACAATTGTGATCCTTCGTATGGAACGCCATCAATAAAGTTTCTTCTTCTTTGTTCTCTGCAAAGTTCGATTTTTGCCACTTCTCTTTGTTATGAGGCAATTTGGTATAGCATTCAGATTGATAATGACCAAGTTTGTGACATCTATAGCACTCCACATTAGTTCTGCCAAATGGTTGTTCACGTCCTCTTCCTCTACCTCCATCTTTATTGTCTCGATTTCCTCTGCCTCGACCTCTGCCTCTACCTCTTCCTCTCATGTGTGAGGATTCAGTAAAGGTAGAAACCTTTAAAGCATGCTCCTCTATGATGGTGCTTCATCTCATCTTCTGCTTATGTACTAACAATGAGCTCTGAAGTTCATCAAGAGAAAAAGCTTTTATATCTTTAGATTCTTCGATTGAGCAAACAACATAATCATACTTTGACGATAAGGAATGTATAATCTTTTTAACAATTATAGTATCGTCCATTTTTTCATCATGAAATCGCATTTTGTTTGATATCCCCATGGTCTTTGCACAATATTCGGTGTCTGATTCTCCATCCTTCATTTGTAAAGTCTCAAAATCTCTCATGAGAGCTTGCAATTGTGAACGTTTCACCCTTGAAGAGCCTTGATATTTCTTCTTCATGGAATCCAATATTTACTTGGAAGTATCTTTGCTAAGAATTGTTTCCAAGATAGAACGATCAATGGCCTGAAATAAATAATTATTTGCCTTCAAATCTTTTAATTTCAAGCCGCTCAACTCAGTAGTTGTGCTTCTATTAAAATGATCCCATTTTATGGTTCTGCTATCCCAGAATCGACCACCTGTCAGTACTCTTTTGATCGTAAGAAATTCTCCATTAGCATGCTCCAATGATTATAGTGACCATCAAAACGAGGGATTGTTGCCTGCATAAAATTTGTCTCTGAAGCCATCGTATTTTTATTTCTGCAAAATAGAGAACAATTAATAAAAAGAAAGTTGTTGCTATTGTGGACTATTTGGTGGACACTGTTTTGAGACTCTCACACTTTCTCTTCTATTTGTGGCTTTGATACCACTGTTATGAAATGATAAAGAAATAGAAGATCAAATACTCTTAGTGTGTAGAATGAATAAACAGCAAGAGGTTGTTCAGTAACCAAGAAATAGCAACAGAATAACAATAATATCTCCACTACCTAGAACGTGGATTGAACTCCTATAGAATAGGTATTTTCTATAGAATAGGTCTTCCACTGCAGATAAACTCAAAAACATAAGCAACATAATTTATTTTTAACATAGATTTACCTCGTTTTCTGAATGAAGTTTTCCGAGCAGCTTTGATTCACCCAGATTTAACTCTTTATGTTTTTCTTTTAAATTTATCTCATAACATTAATCAAGAAATTGCTTTGAAATTTGATCAAAGTGATTACTTATTTTCTTTATTCTTGACCTTCTCTCTCTGACTTCCCTACTTTTCTTTATTTTTACTCTGTTTTACTCGTTGATTTACATTATAGATATCTTTACAGAGTTTCTAGTACAAGTATTTATTACTTAGAAGTTAAATGAGGAGTTTTTGTTTCAATATCAAATTAGTATTTTTATTAATTTTTTATTTTATTTTATATGCTTGGATATCTATAAATAAACACTTTATGTATACATTGAGATTAAAATGTATTATTGATTGAATAAAATAAACCCTAGTTTTCTTTAAAATCAAATGTGTCACTATTGTTTCGGTGATTTTGTTGGTTGTTCTATATGTATAAAAAAATGTATTTAATATTTTTATATTTTAAAAACTTTAATGAATGGACAAACAATTATTGAATTTGAAAATCTCAATGATATATCAAATACCAACATTGTGTGGTGTTTTTTAAAATTATTTTCGTTTGAAAATATATTAAAATAATTTTTAAAATTTTTTGATATCATCACATTAAAATTATAAAAAAAAACACTAAAAATACAATAATTTAATATTTTTCAAGATAAATATATTTAAAAAGATATTTATAAATATAAATTACCACACTCTCAAACAAATTGATAACAAGCCCAACAAATTCATAACAAGCCCGTCATAGACAGGCCGAACCCTATAAACTATGTTAACTAGCAATCTGTAACTCATGTTTACAACATTGATTCTCGACAGAAAATGAAGCTTTTTACATCATCCTTTCTTGGTGTGATTTTGCACTCTTAGAAGTAGCTTCAGTGTCATACATCTTTTCAAAAAATTTCACACAAGCATCAATCTATACCTAAAAAAACCAAGTCCTTTACACCATGTTCTAAACCATGATGCCCAATCAGTGAGATTTCTTCCCTTAATCATAGCAGTTTCTTGTTTCTGATCTCAACCTTGTGTGTTCCATCTGCTGCATCACGGTCAACGCTAGCCATAACTAGTCTCTCGTTTTTGGTTCTTGGCCTCATTGGTTCTGATAGAGTGATAGCTGCTCTAGCGATTTCTTTCTACGTTACACTACTTGGCCTCGATCTTCAAGCTGCAGCGTCCAGTCCTTTCTGCTTCTTGAGCTGTTCCTTGGCCTCCATCAAGGCCCTGCCCAGTTCTTCATCCTCCGGGGCTTCGTTTTGCAACATCTCATAATCTTTGATTGAAACTTCCCATTTTCCCAACTATTTCAATGAAGCAAACATTAGACATTATCAAACCAAATTTGACATCATCTAAATTTCTGTAAAAAATAAAAAGCTACATCACATTTCAAAACATGCTGCACAAACTAAATATAGTCACCTTTGCATAGCAATCAGCTCTTCTTAGTCTGGCCTTTGCGTAACCTGGGCGCACAGTAAGGGCAGCGTTGCAATCCTCCACCGCTTTTTCATACTGGCCAAGCTTGGACCGGCAGGCAGCTCGATTGCACAACAACACTGAGTTGAAGGGATCATGCTCAAGTCCCTCACTATATGCATTACATGCCTCATAAAATTTTGCTGCCTTAAAAAGCTGATTGCCATGTGATCGAGCTGCAGCTACAGCTTTAGCCTTTTTCAGCACCGTATATGCTTCCTTGTTGTTAGAATCAAGCCTTGTTGCTCGTTGTGCCGTGGCCAGAGCATCATCAAATCTGTTAATCCAGAGGTTAAAAGCTTTATTAACTCGATAAACAATAAGGACAATTAACCGATGCATTCCTTCAATTATATTGGACTAAATTAAATGGTTAGCGAATAAAAGCTGGCATTAATTATTTCAATTAGACAGGCTCAGTTATAGTCAAATATATGTTTTGGCTCGAACGTGAACCCCATTAATAGTAGTCAACAATAGAAACCTGTCAAGTTCACGTGAGAAGTGTTCAGCATATCATTAACAATCTATAAGAAGATTTTTGAAAAAAGCTGTGTTATTTCGTAAATACTTTTTACATCAGTTTTATTTTGCTAATTTTTAATTTTCTATACTAATAAGCGAAAATACCAGAGAAAAGCATGTCTTTTGTTATATATAAAAAAAAAAACCCTGCTTTTACCATAAAAGCTTAGGTTCAAAATCAAAGCATTTAACCCAAACAATCATTAGGGAATAGTTGAGCAAGTTGGTGACTGGTGGGTAAGTGGTCAGATTTTTCCTTGACTTTGTATGTATTTTGGTTCCACTTTTTACCAGCAAAAATATGCCTTTTGAGCTGTTCCTCAACACCAGATTACAGTCGTTCCTTTCTTTTAATTATTTATGAGCCTATGCAATCATATACTACGCTCTCATGCAGATTCACCTCTAATGCAATTCTAATAATGTGTGACTATGTAACACAGATCACTAACCTGCCAATAGCCATGTCAACCTGAGCTCGTACCATCAACAAATTTGCATTGCCAATGCAATTCTAATAATGTGTGACTATGTAACACAGATCACTAACCTGCCAATAGCCATGTCAACCTGAGCTCGTACCATCAACAAATTTGCATTGCCAATTGGACCAAAAAATTGTGTACAGGCATCCACATCAAAATTTGGACCCTTTTGCAATGCTTCGTCGGCCTCTTGGTGCCTATGAAGCTTTATCAAGGCCTCAGCTTGCAATGCATATATCTATATTAGACACACAACTAGTTTAGCAAGCACGGCGGTATTTAATATTTGAACGTGTTCAATGAAAACTAGGTGGATTACTTGCAGTGCTGAATCTGACCCAGCAGATATGGTAGCCGCAGTCTCCTTGATCAAGGTGTTCCAATCTCGATGTCTACGAGCATCAGTGCACTTGCTGAGATGGGCTTGAAGAGCTTGAGCGTTTGAAATGTCAGCATGATCAGCTTCTGGCCCTGCGCGTTTGTAGTGATATATAGCCTTTTCTGCCTCGCCTAATCTATGAACACATAAAATTTTCACCAATGGAAAGAAGAAACACCGTATAAAATTAGCACATGGCACTAAATTGAATTAGAATCTCCGGGCAATTAATGGTATTTTTTTTTTTTTTACCTGAGATGCAAGTTTGCTAAACGATGATGAGCTCTATGATAATGGGGTTCGATTCGAATGGCTTCTCTGCACTCGAAGACTGCCTCCAGAAGTTTACCTAGAGCTGTTAATGCCGCACTTCTGTTGCTCCGATAAGAAGCCTTGTTAGGATCAATCGAGATTGCTGCATCATACAAAGCCAATGCCTCTGCAAAATTCCCATTCTTGTAATCCTCATTACCCATAATTTTAAGTTGCTCAGGGTCCATTCTAGTAGAGAGAGCCCTGCATAAAGACCCTGCAGCAGGCTGCGCACCTACGTTTGGTTTCTCTTCATTCTGTTTCTTCACTACATTTCCCATTACACTATTAGGGTATTTCCCATTAGGAGTTGCAACCTCTTCTCTTGCGGTCTTAGGAAGGTAATCAAGAACATCACGAGAAGTCGTATTTCCTCCACCCCCTCCCTGCCTCAAGTTACCTAAATTGCCAAGGAGCATCACATTGCTGGATGAAGCACGAACAAGCGTGCTGCTTCCTTTAGATTTCTGATGATCAGAGATATAGCTTTCGAGCTCACCTGAAAGACCAACTGCCTCCTTAGGAACCCTCCTACCATGTTTAACATAAGCATTTTGATTACCGTAACCTTGATTTTGATTGGCATGACCTTGATCAGATGATATTTTGGTTGCGTCCTCGGGAAGTTTTCTACCGTAGTTTTGGTTCTTTGAAGGAGGGATCTTGGGATGCATGGGAGCTTTTGTGATAGATTTTCGCTGCTCTTCTGCTATGCTAGACGGATTGCCTAGAAATGCAGCCTCATCTGAGCCACTCCTTCGCCTCTTCGGCGTGCTAGGTGTTTTGGTGAAATTGGCTGCATTCATTGTACTAATTGAACCTGTGGATGTTGATCTTCTTGGCCAAAAAACTCTTTGACCAAAAACCGCTGAAAATAGGCCGCAACCTGCAGATTTCTTTTCGGGCGACAAGTCTCCCATATTCTGTGATGACCTTTGAGCCTCTCTCCTCGAGTCTTACAGGTAATGCAGCTTTTATGGTAGAGAAGGTTGGCACATTTTTAAACCAACAAAGACACAGAACATTGCTAGCTATTTAGCTATGAAAACAATATTGAAACATTATGATGGAGAGACATTGAACACAAATTATCCATCAGAAATGAGAGATTCGAAGTATAAATACATATATATCATGGGCTTTGCCAGTCAGGAAGATTGAACCCTGCCTAAATCCAGGAAAAAAGAAAGAGAGAATGAATGGACGTGGGGTTTGAAAATAGCTAGCTAGCTCCAGGAGATGGATTGGAAGGGCCCCTGAAGTGGCTGCAAGGACATAGAATCTCTTTGATTTCGCTCTCTTTCTGTTACAGACAAGACATGAAATGGCATGATGAATGTGGGGGGAAAATTTGTAAATTTCTTTAGCAAAAGGAGCACACTAATTTACAGTTGGTATAGTTTTATTAAACTTTAAAAGGGGGAAGATGGTCTTGATTGTTCAATTTTTTGTTCTCTTTTATTTCATGTTTCGTGTGTGGTGGAAAAGGGGGGAACCAAGAGACCCGGTCTTTTACCAAACGTGGATCTCTAAATTTTTAGCAAAGAAAAGAAGTGTATTTCCTTGCCTTTGCCCTACATTTGGCATGAATATTCTTAAAATACTCTTATATTTTTAAAAGAATTTAATTTTTTTATTTTAAATTAATTTATATTTTCAATCATTTTAATATACTAATATCAAAAGTATATATTTTTAAAATATTATTTTAATATATTTTCAAACAAAAAATACTTTAAAAAATAACCTCTACTCAAAACCAGGAAATGTAAATAAAAAAACAAATAAACGAATAATTTGTACCTAGACAAGTTCTGCAGTGTCTTGCGTGTTGATGCAATACATTGTATGTGATTGATATGGATTTGAAAAACGTTGGATTGGATTAATTTGCTCAAAAATAATTGCAAATTCCTGTAATCAGAGCAAAACTTTGCCGTGATTTGTTTGCCCCAGCCCACAGAAAGGCACGGACGTAAAAAAAACCAATAAAATTACATATGGGTGAGAAAAAACCTAAAAAATTAATTAAATTAAGAAAATAAAAAAATAATTGAAAAAATTAAATTATATAAAAAAACCGATTAAATTGATTAAAATTTTGAAAAAACCAACCGGTTCGGTTCGGTTTTGGTTTATTAGCCTGAAACCGAAAAAACCGAATTGAACTCAAACTGAAAAAACCGGAAAAAAAACTGAGTCAAACCGGAAAAAAACGGAGCCAAACTGAAAAACCGAGCCAAACATGTTTGAACCGATTTTTATCTAAAAAACCGAACCGATCTGAAACCAATTGGTTTAAACTAGTTTTGATTTTTTAAAAAAAATTAATTTAATTATTTTTTTTTATAAAAATTAAACCAAACAAAAAATATTCAATCGAATCACATTATTACTGGACATCACGGACGTAAATCAAGGTGCATTGCCAGCCATCCAGTAACATTACAGAATCACAAAAAAACCAATAAAGAATTGGGATTATGGGAAAGAGAAAGCATAGTTTCCAAGAGCCTTTTCTTTTTCTTTACAGCCAATGAAGGCGTGCTGCCGATGAAGAGAAGTAGAGGTGGGCACGTTGGCATATTTGAGGCTTTGAGCATTGCACGTATCATAGAAGCTACATTTTGTAGACCAACCTCCTAGTAATTTATGTGCTAATTAATTAATACTCGATTCTAAAGGGAAAAGAA
>Ga0307516_10010752_pt1 | contig 10024 bp, 9 predicted proteins | sample 19_EM_MG_FD_203310 | JGI IMG/M metagenome (GOLD analysis project Ga0307516, IMG submission 203310) | Populus trichocarpa ectomycorrhiza microbial communities from riparian zone in the Pacific Northwest, United States - 19_EM | ecosystem: Host-associated > Plants > Roots > Unclassified | place...
ACGCGCTCGACGCGTTCGTTGCTGGCGACGCCACCAAGGCCGAGCAAGTCGTGGAGCGTGACAACATCGTCGACGCCTATTACGCACAGCTCTTTCCGGAGCTGGTCGCGCACATGATGAGCGACCCCACGGTGGTGTTTCGCTCGACCCGCATGCTCTCGATCGGCAAGTACATCGAGCGCATTGCCGACCACGCCACCAACATCGGTGAGCTGGTGGTGTTCATGGTGCGAGGGCTAGACGTGCGTCACACCGGCCCGGCCTCGAACAACCCGTCGGCTTGAGTACGGCCGGGGCAGCGGCCGGTCGACCCGCGCGAAAGCGAGTCAAGTCAAAACGCAGCCGCGCGAATCCGCTGCGAGTGTCCGACGGTGACTTTTGGAAGACTTTTCGTAATTTTTCGTGACGATCGCGGTTCCATTGACCGAGCGGCGTGCCCTAGTGTCCCCGACGCTTTCGAGGACGCATGTTCGGAATTGGCTCAAGCAAGAGTGACCGCTCCTTTTACGACGCCTTCGAGCGTCACGCCGCGCGCATCGTCGAAGCCGGCGAGCTGATCGTCGAGATCGCGCGCCATCCCGAGCGCTCGGTCGAGCTCGCGAAGAAGATCAAAGACGTGGAAAACGAGGGTGACAAGATCACCCACGAAACCATCGCTCGGCTGCACAAGACCTGGATCACGCCGATCGATCGCGCCGACATCCACTCGCTGATCTCGGCGCTCGACGACGTGCTCGATCTGATCGAGGCGGTCAGCGAACGTGTGGCGCTCTACGAAATAAAAACCGTGCCCGAGTTCGTGGTCAGGCTGGCTGGCTCGTTGCAGCGCGCGACCGTGGCGGTTGACCAGGCCATCAAGCTCTTGCCCAAGGTCAAGCAGCCGAAAGAAATGCTCGACCTGTGCATCGAGATCAACCGGCTCGAAAACGAGGCCGACGACGCTTATCGTCACGGCCTGGCCAGTCTGTTCAAGGGTGGCTACGACGCGATCGAGGTGATGAAGATGCGTGACATCATCGACAACCTCGAGGCCGCCACCGATCGCTGCGAGGACGTTGCCAACATCCTCGAAGGCATCGTGCTCGAATACGCCTGAGCGCCGCTAGCTCGATGGAAGCCCTCATTGCAATCATCGCCCTGGCGTTGGTGTTCGACTACATCAACGGCTTTCACGACGCGGCCAATTCCATTGCCACCGTCGTTTCGACGCGCGTGCTGTCACCGCGCCTGGCCGTGGCTTGGGCGGCATTCTTCAATTTCGTGGCGTTTTTCTTTTTCGAGTCGCACGTGGCGGGCAACATTGCCAAGGGTGTGCACGCCAACGTCGTCTCGCTGACTTTGGTCGGCGCGGGGCTATTGGGCGCGATTTTGTGGGACCTGCTCACTTGGTGGCTCTCGCTACCCACCTCGTCCTCGCACGCGCTGCTTGGGGGCATGGCCGGCGCGGCGATCGTCAAGGGCGGCCTCGGCGCGCTCGATGCCAAGCTGTACATTCAGGCCGGCATCTTCATCTTCGTTTCCCCGCTGATGGGCATGGTGCTGGGCGCGATCTTGATGCGCCTGGTCATGCTGGTTTTCGGACGCCGCTCACCGAGCGGTGTCGACAAGACCTTCCGGCGGCTGCAGCTGCTGTCGGCATCGATGTACTCGATCGGCCACGGTGGCAACGACGCGCAGAAAACTGCGGGCATCATTTCCGCCGCACTGATTGCGGCGGGGCAGCTGCAAGTCGAGCCTGGAAAGTCGCCGCACGTGCCAATTTGGGTCGTGCTCGCTTGCCATGCTGCCATGGGCCTAGGCACCCTTTCGGGCGGCTGGCGCATTGTCCAAACCATGGGTATGCGCATCACCAAGTTGGCGCCGGTTGGCGGCTTCTGCGCAGAAACGAGCGGCGCAGCGACGTTGTTCCTGGCCACCGCCATGGGCGTTCCCGTCTCGACCACACACACCATCACCGGTGCCATCGTCGGAGCCGGTAGCCAGCGCGGATTTCACGCCGTGCGCTGGGGTGTTGCGGGGCGCATCGTTTGGGCCTGGATCCTGACAGTGCCGGGCGCGGGCCTGATCAGCGCGGCTACGTACCTCGTCGCCACTCTGCTGGGTGTGAAGCCTTAGCGGCGCCTGGAGGTCGGGGTCGCTTCGTTCCCGAGACGGCCCGACTCGAGGTGGCTTCGAAAAAAAAACTCGCGGATCGGCCGACATGGCTGTAGGGAAGCCGGGCATGCGCCGAGCGTCCGAACGGCCGATTCCCGATGACGAGCTGACCGCAGCCGACCTGCGGGAAATCTGGTCGATCCTTTCGCTCGACGAAAAGGTGCAAGGCTTTCGCGTCTTACCGCGCGAGGAAGCCGAGGCGCTGCTCTTCAGCCTGACCAACGCCGACCTCACCAAGCTGGTGCTGGCGCTGAAGCCGAGCGATCGCCGTTATTGGATCCGGCTTTTGCCTCCCGACGACATCGCCGATTTGATCCAGAGCTCGCCCGCCGAAGAGCGCGAGGGCTTGCTCGGCTTGCTCGACGAGCGCGCCAGGCACGAAGTGAACGCGCTGCTCGCGTATTCGGAGGACGAAGCCGGCGGTCTGATGAACCCGCGCTACGCCCGGGTGCGACCCGACATGACCATCGACGAGGCCGTGAGCTATTTGCGCAAGCTCGCGCGCCAGAGCCTGGGCACGTTTTCGTACGCCTACGTGCTCGACGAGCAACAGAAGCTGCTCGGCGTGATCTCGTTGCGCGAGCTGTTCGTATCGGGCGGCGACCGTAAGGTGCGCGACGCCATGCAAACGGGGCTCGTTACCTTGCAGGAAGACGTGCCGCAGGAGCAAGTGAGCCGCATCTTCGCCGAAACGGACTTGGTGGCCATTCCGGTCGTCGACGCCGAAGGACGCATGAAGGGCGTCGTGACGGTCGACGACATCGTTGACGTCGTGCAAGAAGAAGCCACCGAAGACATTCAGAAGTTCGGCGGTATGGAAGCCTTGGACGCGCCATACTTAGCGACCGGCTTCTTCGAAATGGTCAAGAAGCGCGGCGGCGTGCTGGCCGTGCTGTTTTTGGGCGAGATGCTGACGGCCACCGCCATGAGCCACTACGAGGACGAGATCGCGCGCGCGGTGATCTTGGCGCTGTTCGTGCCGCTGATCATCTCCAGCGGCGGCAACTCGGGCTCGCAAGCCTCCACGTTGGTCATTCGCGCCATGGCGCTCGGAGAGGTCGAGCTGCGCGACGTGTTCCGAGTGTTGCGGCGCGAGATCGGCGCGGGCTTCGCCATGGGCAGTGGCCTTGCGCTAATCGGTTTCACGCGCGTGGTGGTTTGGCAGCAAATCTGGCCAATTTATGGCAAGCATTACCTGCTGGTCGCGGCCTCTGTGGCGCTGAGCTTGGTGGGAGTCGTGATGTTCGGGACCATGATCGGCGGGCTCTTGCCGTTCGTGCTCAAGCGCGTGGGGTTGGATCCAGCCAGCTCGTCGGCGCCGTTCGTGGCGACCATCGTCGACGTGGCCGGGCTCGTCATCTATTTTACGGTCGCCAGCGCCGTGCTGCACGGCACGATGCTCTGACGTTTCAAGCGCCGAGCAGCGCTGCCAGCGCGCCGGGTGCCGTGAGGTCGTCGAATGCGTGCGTGGCGCCTTGCTCGAGCAGCTGCGCGGCCGTGAAGGAGCCGGTCCCGACGCCGATGCATTCGGCGCCAATGCCGCGTGCGGCGTCGACGTCTTTAGGCGTGTCGCCGATCACGACCACGCGGCAGCTCTCGCGGCTGCAGCCGAGCCTTTGGGAGCCCCGCTCGGCGCCGATGCGAATCAGCTCGAGCCGCAGCTCGTGATCGCTGCCGAAGCCGCCGAAGGCGAAATGCTCCCACAAGCCGACGTGTCCGAGCTTCAAGCGCGCGCCCGCCTCGACGTTGCCGGTGCCCAGGCCGAGCGCCAGTCCGCGTTCGCTCGCCGCCCGGAGCGTCTCTGCCACGCCCGGGTGGACGCCGTAGGTCTCGGGCGTCGAAAGCACCAGCTCGGCCTCTAGCTCGCCCAAATAGGTCGCGAGCAGGGCGTCGATGCTGGCGTCGCTCGGGGCGACGCCGATGGCTTCCAGGCCGAGCCGCGTGATCGAACGGTCCGTCATGCCGTCGAAACGGATGAGAGAACAGGCATCGGGACGGCCGTATTCGCGCTTGAACGCGCGTTCGACGGCACGCCGCCCGACGCCGCCCGTGGTCACGAGAGTTCCGTCGATATCGAAAAGGAGCACGGTGGGGCGGGTCACGCTCGCGTGCTTTAACGAGGACTGGGCGGCTCTGCCAACCATAAATCGCGTTTCGGGATTGAACACTCGCTTTGGCTGCGGGCACCCCTCGGCATGACGCGACTTCACGGCCGCTCGGCGGCTCTCGGTGCCTGGCTGAGCCTGTGCAGCGCCGCAGTTTTTCTTGCCGCGCCCGCCAGGGCTGCGCCAGAGGTGTCAGCGTCGGTCGGTGGTTCTGCAGCCGCCGCACCGTCGCACGCGCCCGCGCGGGACCGCTACGAAGGGCCGCCGCTTTTGCTCGGCGACGGCAAGAAGGTCAAAGTTGGCGCGTACGGCGGCATTGGCGCCGCCTACACGCGGCTGATGGGCGAAGACAGCGGCCTCGTCAGCTTCGAGGGCGCGCTACTTTTAGACCATCGCTTGAGCCTCGGCGTCGCCGGCTACGCCTTCACGCGCACGCCCGCTGGCCCGCTCGCGAGTGACGGCGGCGCGCAACAGTTCGGCGCCGGCTACGGAGGGCTGGCGCTCCGTTACTCCGTCTTCGGCGGCTTGCCCGTGTACGGCACCTTCGGCGTCGTCATGGGCGCCGGCGCCGTGAACTTGCGCCGCGCCGACGGCTTCAGTTTTGAAGCGTCGTGCAACAACGGCAACTGTCGAGATAGCGGCGACTGGCAAAACGACCGCTTCGACCCATTCTTGTTCGTACAACCGGAGGTCGCCTTGAACGCCAACGTCACACGCTGGCTGCGCTTCGGCGCGATCGCCGGCTATCGCTTCACGGGCGGCGTCGGTCGCTTTGGCCTCAGCGAAGCCGACCTCAACGGCATCGTGCTCGGCGGGAACATTCAGCTCGGCTGGTTTTAGCGGCGCGCGAGCGCCCTACAGTTGAAGATGCAGCGCGAGGCCGGCGCTGTGCGGCGTAGCCCAAGGCGCCACGCTGGCGGTGGGCGCCCCTTCGCGCTTCGCGCCTATCAAGATCAGCGGAATTCCGACGCCCACGAGTACGCCCGTGATCGCCATGCCGCCCAAAAAATAGCTCGAGGCGTCGCAATTCTGGCTGCCACTGTCGCCGCAGGTGGCTGCCAGAAGCCCAACCGTCATGGGGATTGCCGACAGCGAGACGAGCACGATGCCGCCGACCATCATGCCCCTGGAGTGGCGTTTGCCCTTGGGTCGGCTTGGCCGCGCGTCTTCGTCGGCAATGAAATACGCCGGCGCAGCGGCGCCAGCCCTTGCCGGCTGCGGAGCCGCGACCGCGGGGGCGACGGGCGGCTCTGCGACCACGCGTGGCGCGGCCGCGACGGGCGGCACCGTAGGCGCAGGCGGCGCAGGTGGCGGCGTTACGCAAGCATTGTCTTCGCAAACCAGCTCGCCTGGACAATCGTTGTCCATGGTGCACTCAGCGTGCGACAGCGACGTGACCAGCAGGCCAGTGGCGCCTGCCATGAACCCCAGCAGAACCCTCGCCGACATTCAGCCAAATTAGCCCGCTTCGACGCGAGCGACAACCCTCGGCGTCTAGCCGCGCACCAGCTCCGCCAGGCGGACCAGCGCGGTATCGACCGTTTCTTCGGAGGGGCCGAACGAAAAGCGCACGTGCTGGTTGAAGCGCGAGGCGCGGCCGACGCGCCGCTGGCCCGGGTCGACGTCGAAGAAGTGCCCCGGTACCACGATCACCTTTTTGTCGAGCGCGCGACGGAACAGCGAGTCACCGCTGTTGAGCCCTTCGGGCAGGTTCGCGACGTTGCCCCACACGTAAAAAGTGCCCTCCGGCTCGCGCTCGATGCGCACGCCGAGCGCGCGCAGGCCGTCGACCAGCTTGTTGCGTTTTCGACGAAAGCTCGTGCGAATCGCCTCGGCTTCGGCGCGAGCGTGGTCGGCGGTCAAAATGTCGAGCGCCGCGCGCTGCATCGGCCGCGAGCCGCCGCCGTCGAGAAACGAGCCCGCGCTCGCCATCGACTCGATGGTCTTTTTGGGGCCGACGCTCCAGGTGACGCGCCAGCCCGGATAGCGCCAGTTCTTGGTCAAGCCGTCGAAAATGACGACCGGATCTTTCTCGACGTCTTCGACGAACTCGGCGGCGCTGAACAGCGCGGGCCCGTCTTTCCAGACGTAGTGCGAGTAGAATTCGTCGAAGAGCAGCGCACACGAGAGCTCGCGCGCCGTCGCCACCCAAGACGCTAGCTCGGCGCCGGTGATGGCTTTGCCGGTCGGGTTGCCGGGGTTCGAGAGCAACAATGCGCCCAGCCCGCGGCCCGAAACTTCTCGCCGCAGCTCGGTCAGCGAAAAATCGTAGCCGCGCTCCGAGTCGAGCAAGATGGGGATGGGCGTGAAACGGCGGAACATGTCGAGCAGCTCTTCGTACGCCGTGTAGTCGGGCAGAAAGTGCCCCAGGTTGATCTGCCCGATCGCGGCGCAGGCGCGCATGATCGAGACGCGGCCACCGCCGCAAACTGCCACGTTCTCCGCGCTGTACTTGGACGGCATGCCGCGCCGAAATAGGTCGTTGTAAACGCCTGCCACCGCCTCTCGCACTTCCCACAGCCCGGCCACGGGCGCGTACTCTTGATGAACGTTGTCGATCGTGATCTTGGTCACGCGCTCGGGCGCGCCGGGCAGGGGCCCCGTTTCCGGTTGGCCTTGCCCCAGGTTGCACCAGCTGGGATCTTCGGGCTTGAACCCGGCGCGCGTAGCCTCGGCCGTGACGTAGATGACGCCAGTGCGAGGTACGGGACGAAACGCGCTCAAAGGTTCGGGCTGGGACATTTCAGGGCCCAGACCGTAGCACCGAGCGGCGCCGGCTCAATCCTTCGAGCGCTACTTCGAGCGCTGCGCCAAGCCGAGGGCCTGCGCCGGCCACCATTGGCCGGCGGGTGGCCCGCCGTTGCAGGCGCCGTCGGATTCACCTGGCCGCTTCAGCCACAGAAAGGCGTCGCAGAGCGGCTCGTCAGTGTCGGTGGTGGGCGGGATGCCGAGCGCGCGACCGTCCGGGTTGCACCAGGCGTTGTCGGGTGCCGCGCCGTTGCCGTTGCGAGCAGTATCGACCACGAAGTGCGCGCCGCCGCTGAGGGCCGAGACTTTCTTGCCGAACGCCACGGTTTCGTCGGTCGCCACGTAGTTCGAGACGTTCAGCGAAAAGCCGTCGGCGTAGGCGAGACCGGCGGCGTTCAGATGCTCGGAGATCTGCTCGGGCGAAAGCCAGCGCGCGTTGCCGGCGTCGAGATAAACGTGGATGTTGGGGTGCGCCTTGAAGATGCGGATGGCGTCGGCGAGCAGCTTGTAACGCTCGGCGTGTTTTTCCGGAACGGTGCACTTCTCGAGCAGGCTCAAGGCGTCGGGCTCGAGCACCATCACGGCGGGTCCGTCTTCGACGCCGGCGGCGACTTTGTCGATCCACTCCAAGTACGCCGCGCCGCTCTTGGCGCCCCCCTTGGAGTGCTGCCCGCAGTCGCGATCGGGAATGTTGTAGACGATGAACAGACCCATGGCCTTGGCTTCGGCGTACTGCTTCATCTTTTGGCGCACGAACAGCTTGACGGCGCCGCTCCATTCGCCGAGCCACTCGGCCTGCGGCTGCGTCGCGATCTTGTCCAGCAGCGCGGCGTCGTCGGGGCGTTGGGCGCGCCAGACCTGTGCCTGCCTGACCGACTGCATGCTCGGATCGACGAACAGCTTGTGGCCCATGAAGGGATTTCTTCCCGGCTGGTGCTTCGGCACCTCGGCGATGTTGGGTCGTTCGTAGCCGCACGCGACCACGCAGCAGCACAAGCACAGCCCGAGCAGCGCCAAACGCATGACCGGATTTGTAGCACCGTGCGCGCGAGCGGGCGCTACAACGCCGAGGCTATTCGTTCAAAAAGCAGCGACTCTGCGCTTGTGGAAGCGGTTCCGTTCGGGCGGCTGCGCCGGCGGCGGTGGGCGCGGCGAGCGGATAAAGTCGTGGCATTTCGCGGGGACAGCGCTCGAACGCCTGCGGACAACGCGGATGGAAGCGACAGCCGCTCGGTGGTCGAGCCGGGGAGGGCACCTCACCGGCAAGAGGCTTTCGTTTGCTCGAGCCAGCGACCCGCGGAATCGAGCTCAAGAGCGCCTGGGTGTAGGGGTGGGCCGGCGCTTCGAACAGGCTCTCGGTGTCGCGCAGCTCGACGATTTGACCGACATACATGACCGCCACCCGATGCGCGATGTAGCGCACGACCCCCAAGTCGTGCGTGATGAACAGATACGTCAGGCCGCGCTTTCGTTGCACCGAACGCAGCAGATCCAAGATCTGCGCTTGGATCGATACGTCGAGCGCCGACGTCACTTCGTCGCAGAGCAGGAGCTTCGGCTCGACCGCGAGCGCGCGCGCGATGCTGATGCGTTGGCGCTGACCGCCCGAAAACTCGTGGGGATAGCGCCGGCGGAGCTCGGTATCGAGCCCGACTTGGCCGAGCAGCTCACACACCTTGGCGTCGACGTTGCTGCGCGTGGCTTTGTCGTGCAAAAGCAGCGGCTCGCCCAAGGTTTCTGCGATGGTGAAGCGTGGATTCAGGCTGGCGTAAGGATCTTGGAAAATGAGTTGTAGCTCGCTGCGGTGGCGGCGCATGGCTTGACGCGAGATGCCTGTGATGCGCTGGCCGTTCAGCTGCGCGCTGCCCGAGGTGATCGGGTTGAGCCCGACCAGTGCTTTGGCAAGGGTCGACTTGCCGCAGCCTGATTCGCCGACCAAAGCTAGCGTTTCGCCCGGAAAAAGCTGAAAGTCGACGCCGTCGACGGCTTTGAGGGTGCCGCCGTCGACGTTGAAGTGGACGCGCAAGTCGTCGACGCTGAGCAGCGGCTTTTGCTCGGTCATGGCGGAACCAACATGTCCGTCACGGGCACGATGCAGCGGCGCAACCTGCCGGCCGCGGCGCTTTGGAGCGTGGGTTCGCCGTCGCGGCAACCTTGGCGCACGCGCGGGCAGCGGGCAGCGAAAGCGCATTCGGTCAGCTTCTCGCCGGTCAAGCGTGGGGGCAAGCCGCCGATTGGATGAAGCTCGCCGCCGCCCTTCAGCTCGACGCGCGGTGTGCTCTTCAACAGCGCTTCGGTGTAGGGGTGGAGCGGTTGCTCGAGCAGCTCTCGGGTGCGTCCGGTTTCGACGATGCGGCCCGCGTACATCACGATCACGCGATCGCACAGCTCTGCCACCACCCCCAAATCGTGGGTGATGAACAAGATGGACATGCCGCGGTCTTTACGCAAGCCGGCCAGTAGGTCCAAGATTTGCAACTGGATGGTCACGTCGAGCATCGTGGTCGGCTCGTCGGCGATCAACACTTGCGGATTGCAGAGCAGGGCCATGGCGATACAGATGCGCTGGCGCATGCCGCCCGAAAGCTGATGCGGGTAGGCCCGCAGCCGCTCTTCGCCCGGAATTCCTACCTGTTTCAGCATCTCGAGCATGCGCTGGCGTGCTGGGGCGCCCCGCATGCCCAAATGCAGCTCGAGCACTTCGCCCAGCTGCTCTTCGACGCGCAGGTACGGGTTCAAGCTGGTCTGCGGATCTTGAAAGATCATGCTCACGCGGTTACCGCGGATCTTTCTGAGCTGGTTGTTCGGTAGGCCTAGCAGCTCTTGCTCGCCGAGCTTGATGCTGCCGCTGACGTGGCCGGCCGGCTTTTCGTGCAGGCCCAAAATGCTCAGGCTCGTCACACTCTTGCCGCAGCCTGATTCTCCGACCAGGCCCACGACCTCGCCCGGCTCGATGTCGAAGCTCACGCCGTCGACGGCCCGCACCGTGCGCTCGCGCGTCACGAAGCTGACCGAAA
>Ga0307516_10010753_pt1 | contig 10023 bp, 5 predicted proteins | sample 19_EM_MG_FD_203310 | JGI IMG/M metagenome (GOLD analysis project Ga0307516, IMG submission 203310) | Populus trichocarpa ectomycorrhiza microbial communities from riparian zone in the Pacific Northwest, United States - 19_EM | ecosystem: Host-associated > Plants > Roots > Unclassified | place...
CAAAAAGACGGAGAAAAGGCTGCCTGGGGAGGGGGAACACAGTTATTGGCTCAGAACATTAATAAAAGTGGACCCTTGATACATGTACTTTTTTGTAATCCCAGAAGCCTTGGATTTTGCCCGTTTGCTAGGTGCCCACAAGCCCTTTAGAGGTGAAAAAAACTTGCGGAGCACTCGATTGGACTTTGGAGCATTGGGAAAGTGCAAAACTTCTCGAGATCCTGGAAAGGGAAAACGAAATTGTGCTTAACAGTGAAATTCAGTTCTCTGCAATTTTGGGCTCACTCACTCACGTTCTGTGTGATTTTGCTTTCAGGATATGGAGCCAAGAGAAAGGAAGAACAGGAAAGGGTTCATCCCTAGCCATATTTCTTTGTATGATGGTCAATATTGATTCAGTGCTGCTGCTGGCCCATTTCTCATAGTTCGAGACTTAGGCCTCACGATACAAAGATGTGAAGCAATGATTAGACATGGAGCTCCCCCGGAAACCCCAAGGCTCAAATGAGCCCACACATTTTCTGGCCTAGTTGTACGATTGGCTCCATACTCCATGGGAATTGGGATCATGTTTGGACCTCTTGGTGGCTTGAAGGCCCATCAACCACGTAATGTCTGTCTCTAGATTGGGCCTGGGTTATTCATAAAACCCAACACAACAACATTCTCGGTAGAAGACTTGTAAGTATAACATCCACATTGAACCTCGGATGAGCAAACATGCCTCGAACTCAAGCGTTACCGTTAGGTGTATGACCCTAAGGTCAAATCTAGTTTACCTACCACCAACCATGCAAATAAAATGTAAATGCATTAAATGAAGACATATATCTTGACCATGCGCTCCTTGGAGATTAGTTCAATTATCATCATTAACAATACATAACCTATAAAATCCAAAACTTAAGTAGCTTCTACTGACTAATTATCACTATAATCCAGTGTTTCTTGGTCCAAAAATATATGTGAGAAGCACATTGACCACTCTACTCCTTTTATGTACACATTTATTCGGGTTCGAAGTTATATAAACAATCTTGAACCTTAAGGCAAGTCATCTTCATATTCTCCTAAGCAATCATTTCCTCTACAATCTTTTTTGAAATAAAGTTATGTTTTTTTTTTAAGTTCTATAACACACACAACATAGTCTTTTATGACTTATTTTCTCCATCACTAGTGTTAACTTGAGCATCAAAGGTGCCCTACGATATGAGACTTGTTTTACAAGTATTTTGTTATCCAAATCCATCATTTTTAGGGAGAATCTGATATTTGCGAGGTTTTATATGAACCTCATTAGGATCAAACTTGAGATCCATCATTTTCCCTTTTTTTTTCTTCAATGATTTTGGCATAAAAAAACGTTATGGTAGCATATTCCTTACTTTGAAAAAAATTATTTCGTTAATATAAAATTTGAAGAAGGTTTATGTATAAAAGCTTTGAGAATTCACAAATTACAATTGGAAGATCAAATTAAAACAGAGAGAACCACAATGTAAAACATGAGAAAAATGAGTGGCTAATTTAAAAGTCGGTGAACATTTTTTTTTCAATTTAATCATTTTGTTACTTAATCTCACGAGATAAAGTTTTATATTGTAGTTGAAAGATCAAATTAAAAAAGAGAGGACCACAATGTAAAACATGGGAAAAGCACGTGCCTAATTTCAAAGTCAGTAAAAAGTGCTTTCCGACCCATATATTTTTCTTTATACTCCAATTTAGCCCTTTTAGTTTTTGGAGTTTTAATTTTATACTAAAAGTTCATTTTATTTATTTTTTAGTCACTAGATTTGGGAGAGGAGGGTGAAACTCGCTAGAGATAAAGTTGTTGCTCGGTCACATTACAACGATAAAAAAAATGATGTTCTTGGTGTCAACTAGTTTTATTTGACGAGAAGAAGTCTAATGAGGTGTTTTGAGGCCTTCATCTTACAAAAAAAATAGATCGTGGTTGAAAGAGATTTTTTTTTCCAATTTAATTTTGTGTTTTTTTGATCGATTTAAAGGTGTTTTGAAATGAGAGATTAGTTTATTTACATGATAATGATATTTATTATGTATTTTTAAGCGAAAATAGGTTGAAAAATAAAATTTTGAGCCCCCGGTTGTATTTTCCAACCACCTCTCTGGTGATCAAAAACTAGGTAGGAAGACAACATATCATTTGCTTTTTTTAAAAAAAAAAATATGACATGTCATCCATTTTTTTTGCCAAAGCAAAATAGGCCAAGCACAGGAACCCACCTGTGTGCCCTTTTCTCTAATTAGACTAGATATACTAGGCAACCTAGGCTCAGACGCGTGACTTCTATATATTGGGGCCATTACGCATTTTATTTATTTATAATTATTTTTTATGAAAATAAATAACTCTAAAATATATTAAAAATATCATTTTGAATATCTTATTTATAAAATTGTTCAGTGTTTTTTTTTTGTGCAACTCTTAGTGATTTATATATTTTTTTCTTATTTTTTTTAATTTTCTAGGCAAATTTTTTTTATCAACTTAATCAATTTGTTTGATTAAATACGTCAACGTTTATAGTCTCCTTAAGCTATATAACGAATCAACAATGCTTATAATTTCTTTTTACATTAAAAAAATTAACTTTTAATCCTTCACGCAATGGAGTGCGGGGAAAGAGGGCTAGTTATAGCATATTCGAAAACGCGCGGGATTGTCATTATGCTTTAGTCACTATGCAAAAAATTTTATTTTTTCAATTTGGTTCTCAAACTTTGTTTTTGGACAATTCAATCTTATTTAAAAAGCAATTGATTTTAAATTCTTATGAAATGGTGAGATTGAAAGAGTGGGGACCAAAATGAAAAACACGGCAAACATAGATGACATACCATAAGTTTAAAAAAATACACTTTGATCCTCCAACTTAAACAATCACTCAAATTATACAATTTTGATCCCTCAAAATTGTTCCAATTCCTTTTAATATAGAGGTTTATTTTTGTTATTTTTTGGTCCCTGGTTGAGAGAGGAGAGAGAGAGGGGTTGCCAGATTCTGGCGGTAGAGAGAGAAACTTGTTGACATCGATTTAAGCCACAAAAATAAAGATTTTTGTGTCAAATTATTCCATTTGGGAATGAGAGTTCATATTAGGTGTTTTTGTACCTTGAAAGTTTGTGAAAAAACAAATTGGAACTCGAGTTGGTATTTGGTTTCGGGTTTGGTTTTTTGGTTGGTTTTTTGAGGCCATGGATAGGTTTGTCATGGTTTCTAAGTTGTTTTATAGGTGTTTTGAGTCAAAAACATGTTGAATTTTTTTTTTGGATCAAAAGAGTATAGGCTCTGATTTTAATCTGGGTAGAACAGACAATGTGTTGACTGTTTTTTTTTTTAAGAGGCGGACTTGCCTAGCTTCCCAGGTCTAGCACCACCTGATCATTTTTTCTCATATTTTTTTTAGCTTTTTTGTTTTTTAAAAAACCTTAATTATATTTACATTAATACCCCTTCTCTCTTTTATTTTGTTTAGAGAATCTCTTTTAAATAATATTGAATTTTTGGTTATATGTTTAATTTTCAGAGAGGTTTTTGTGATTCATCTATAGTTTTGTTTTTATCTTTTGTATAGATAAACTATGTTTTTAAAAATAACAAATATTTATTTTTAAATAATATTTTTAATATGTGTAGCCTTACATGTTTTTTTTTTATTCAAATCAATTTAACGTCTTATTTTTCAAGATTAAATATCTTAATCTACATTTGTCTCTTAGTTTTTCAAGTTTTGTTTTTAGGTGTCATTAATGATTTTTTATTTATTTATTTGCACATATAATTCTTAATTTATTTAATTACATGTGTGCATAAACCTTTTAATTTTTTATATTTTTAAACTAAAAAAATATTAAAAAAACTTGTATATATAATTTTTTATAAAAACTAAAAATATTTAACCACCGCTACGTAGCGCGAGTCTAAATAACTAAGCAAGGATGGTTTTTGATGGGAATATCGGAGATTTTCACAATTGGGCTCCAATGTCCACTCAAGATGCCTTAAAAATTGTCCTGTGCCCGAAATGAATAAACTCGACGGACTTATTAACAAATGGACTCTTGATCTGATTTCTCAGGGAGATGATAAAATGCCCATTTAAATTGTTCTTTCAATTCGATTTTTAGCCCACTTTATAGTAGAGAGTTGGCCCCAATGGTCTATTCCAGCTGCCGGAGATCATCATGAATTTTATATATAGTTTCCATATTGATGCCGAGCACTTTCTTTGTTCACGAGGATAATCATCACTCTCTGTAATTATAACAATTATTTAGGGTTTATGGTTCTTTGCATTGCGAAAATTGAATATCATGGACTAGTGGCATTAATTGATGGCAGAATCCTATAACATAATTGCAAATGTCAAGCTCATCAATACATTATTGAGATTTAGTATTTTCTTTTTTCAAGTTACTACTATAAAAATAAATCTTTATTAACAAAAACATTAAAATATTTGAGATGAAAATACTATTCATATGAATAATGAACCACCTTATTTGTTTTTCATTCATGTTCTTTTTTTATTTTGTCATTTTGCTTCACATCTTACAATTGTAATTTGATTTTACAAAATTAATGCTCTATAAACCATGAAATGATATTTAGATTATGAACAATGAAACACTGAAAGTTTTTTTTTTCATTGGGTGCCTTTTTTTTTTTTTGCATTCCTTTTTTATCAAGTTCTTTTGCTTTTAATTTAACAATTATAGTTCAATTTTGCAAAATTAATGCTTGAAAAACAATGAAATGTTGTTTGGAATCATGAACACGCAAGTTAATGCAAGATGAAAAAAATATTAAAAAATGATGGAAATGCGACATAGGATAAAGACACAATCTATTGTGGGTTACGACAATTACCCGTAATGTTTTTTTGTCTTTAATTTTTATTTGTCATTTGACTTTTTTTATTTTCAGTTTAATCCTTTCATATTAAGTTGACTTCTGATTGGTTTTGATGTTTTTGTTTTGGTTGATTTTATATGGAGCTTTCACCATTTTAAAATTAAGTTTTGTTGTTGAATTAATGTTCAATTTAGAAAAATAAAATTCAATTTTATTGATTAAAACTTTAGGGATCTAATTTCAAACTTAAATAAATATTCAACCTTTTTTTTCTCATGAAATAACATTTTTATCTCAGCTTCTCGACTTAATCTTTGGTTGGGGTCAACATATTTATTGTCATTTATTGACATATATAATTTGTAATTTATTTTATTAAACACACATCTATATTTTTTAATTTGTGGTTAAATTTTTTTTTAATGGTAAAAAAATGGTTAACAACACCTGCACTCTTTTTTGCATTTCAAAAAAAAAAGTTTCATCTTGCAACATAACATGAAAAATCAAACTAGTGCTGGCTTATTACGAGCTAAAGGAAAAACTAGTGATTGGTCAATTTATTTTTTATATGTTTGCTTAGAAGTCCATAATTAAAAGGGACAAAGGTGAGGTAATAACCCAACATATCTAGCCTTGATCGAAGACCAAGCCGAGAAGACATGGGTCTAGTTTCCTTCTAAACCTAATATTTTTAGGTTTAGCTACATATTGAGCCTAAGTATATATGGGTCCAGCAAGGTGTCAAACCTAACATTATTGGATGTAGCTACCCATTGAGCCCAAGTGCATATGAATTTGAAAAAGTGTCAAACCTATTACTCATGAGTTTAGAATCATTCCAAACCAAATATATATGAGTTGATAATCTTTTTAGGTCCCATGTTGTGTTACATGGATTTGTTTGTTTATTCTTATTTCTTTTAACATAAAATATTAAAAGTCAAGAATGATCATCTTTCTACATTTCTGAGTGCATAAATGTCTTCAAAGTGTCTTTCATATTTTTATCAATATTAATTTTGTGTAAGAGATATATATCCCTTATTAATGTTGTGTAAGAGATGTTTATCTTTTATTAATGCTATCAGGAGAAAATAACATTTTAACCCCTCCATTCAATTAACATAACAAAGTTCAGAGACTATATCTACCATATGAATCACACTTTTCCTATTTTCTATTCATAATATTATTTTACAGAGCATTTATCATACATAACTAAGAACAAACACTCTTGTTTTTAATAATTTAAGTTCATTCTTCTATTTATTACAATCTTTTATTAAAAGTCACTAACTTTATAATTGGAAGGTTCCTAAATCTTACAAAAAAGAATTGTTTTGCAAGTATTGGATCTTTTATTACAAATCATCAACTTCTTGAACTATGAAGAGGGAAAAATTAATATGAACATGTGATCACCCTCTATCAAAACACTCCAAAAACCCTTATTCTCGAGCATATTGAATTTTAGAATATCATTAACTAATATTCTTCCAACCTCTATATTAATTATAAGGGATATTTTTCTTTCACAAAAGCTTTAAATCTTCAATAACTACAAACACCGGATTGAATAAATGCTATGAAATATATTTTCAATTTAAAAAAATACTGCATAATTGCCCCATTCCCATTCCATTAGAGTCTCGATCAATCCAATTTGATTAGTTTGTCAATTGATATTTTCGTTGTTGGTTCAAATTTTAAATAATATTTTATGATAGTAAAAATCAATTCACTAGAAGTATCTAATCATATATTGGGTAAACCTTAACCCACACCGACAATTTACACTTTTAAGTTATTTTTTTTTTATCAATTTTATTATAATTATTCAATGAAAATGTTATTTCATATAAATGATGTAATTTGAAAAAGATTATTAATATATTGATGAAGAATCTCTAAAATGATTGAAAATTCTCAATGAATTTTTTAAAAAAATTAGAAAGAAAAGTGTAGAAAAAATTATTTCAATATAAAATTGAAATAATATTTGTTAGTTTGTTTTGGATAACACATGGCACGACCTATTGTATCACAAATATATAGATTACTTAACATATATTTTCATGGATTAATCATACCATAGACTGATCATGTCAAATTAGTATAACAACTAAAAAAAATAATTTTTAAATTGATCATTAAATCAAGCTTAATTTTTCTAATTTTTTTACATAACTTGTTTTTATCTATTCATCCATTTCATGGATTTTCAGAGATTAGACGTAGAAAATTCAGTTTGGCCAATTTTGTTGGATATCCTTTAGATTTCTATTGCTAGTAAAGATAGGTCCTGTGGCATGTTTAAAAGCATTCTTGAGCATATATTTTTAGATTTTATTTTTAGATAATAAGATTAAATTTAGAGTTTGTATGATTATTTATTGTAAAAAAAAATTACTTTTGCATGCATCATATCCACTAGGATTTAACTTCAAAGCTAGAACATAATCTCTCATAAATTATATGGAAGTTTGATATAAATAAAAAGGCATAAATTGTCATTAAAAACATGTTTGAAAATACAATTATAATTACTTTTCAAAATATTTTTCAATCAAAAATACATTAAAATAATACTTTTAAATAATATATTTTTTAAAAATTATTTTTTATATAAAAAAATCCAAAAATACCAAAACAAATATTAATTTAAAATAAATAAAAAAATAATTTTTTTTAATTTTTTTTTCAAAATAACTAAAGAAATACAAACACAAACATACCATCAAATAAAGCCACACTAGTATTCATTATTGATGTCTGTGATCAAATAACAAAGAGCGTGACGCGACCAAACCCATAGCCACCACCATCTAGTAACAGAACCATATCCTGCAACCTCTACTGTGGCCTAACCCTATGGCTCAACACCATTTCCCTAAGTTCAGCTGGATCGATCTCTGCTACATAATTAGCAGGCCTGTAATACCCAGTAACTGGATCAGGAGCCCATGCAGAGTAGGCCTCAGAATCTTCTTTGGCCACCGCCCCATCTTCCATTTTCCCTGTCATAGCACTGGTCCTTGACCCACCCCTACCGAAGCTCGCTGTTACAGCAGCACTGATCGGTGCAGCAGCCGCGTAACCTCTCCTGTACACAGAAAGAGACATTTATCCATTCAAATCGCAGTCCCTTTTTAAAAATAGTGATCATATAGATGTTCATCAAATTAACTGAATCTTCGAAATCTAATTCCCTTTATGGAAACAAAAACAAAGCGAATTAAGGTTATAACAACAAGAGTACTGACCGGAAAACAGAGAGGGAAAGACCATCAGCAAGAGAAGCGACAAGAAGCTTAGCGTTTGGGAGAGAGCGAGCCATTTTATTTATGGTTTTCGTGTATATATATATGTATATATAGCTGCAGATGATACCGCTAATCCTTCTTGGAGTGGATTCTCAAGAAGAACAGCGTCCTGCAGAGCAGCTAGCTAGCGGCTCGCTCTCTATACAAAGGTGGTGGTGAGTATGTGAGATTAGGGTTAGAGGTGTTTATAAAGGAAGTGAAAAGAAAGAAAGAGTCAGGTCATTTGCTGAAGGGAGTTTCTGAGGGGTTGTCTTGGAATTTAAGAATGTTTTTTTTTTCTTATTAAATAATAATTTTTTGGTGTTAGGAAATTCTTTTGTTATTATTAGGCAAACTTGACCACCCAACCATTAGATAATTTCAATTATACATTCAAATTATTTTCCGTATCTATTATACCATTAAATAATTTATCTTATTAAAAAAGTATTTTAATGTCACTTACACCGCATAACTTATCTTATTAAAATAGTAAAATGATAATTTAGCATGTTAATTTAAGTTAAAATCTTTATATATTAAAAAAATTATAATTATAGAGAGATTTTTAAAATATTTAATTTTATTATTTATATTTTATTTGTCAAATGGCTATTACAACTTTTTATATCTAAAAAAAAATCTACAAAACCTTGTTAATACTAAATAGAAAAATAAAAATTGAAAAACTATTCCTTTCAAATAAAAAAAAACTATAAAAATCTAATAATATTAAATAGGAAAACAAAAATATATAAAAAAATTCTAGTTTGAAAAAGAAGAAATAGAATAATTGAAGAAAATATTTATTTTTCAAAAAATCTCTTGCATCAATCTTTATGGACCGAAAATAACTCATTTTTGACTTTAAATTATCTATGGGATAGGATCTCCTCGGTAAAAAACCATATTCTACTATAAAAACATTAATCATTTATAATATTTTTCAAGCATGACTCTCTAAGTTGAAAAATTAATAATTCTTTAATGAGTGAGTTACTCTATTGCAAGTTTTAGCATCAACATTCCAATAATACTCGACAACTGGCCAGCATGAATTATTGAGTTTCGATACCAACTCGTATAACAAGGTTAAAAGGATAACATTCAAAGACTAAAACTACCATAACTATGTGAAACACATAAAACATTTAATTTCATTAATCCTTAACTCATTTGTCAAAAGGTTATCACAACATTTTATATAAAAAATAAAAAAATTATATTAATACTGAATATTAATAGGTTAGAAATAAAATATTAATAATAGACAATAGAAAAAAACAAAAATATTTATGAAAAATGTTTATTTTCTAAAAACACCTCAACCTCAAATTCCCTTCTATTTTTTTTTGGAGATAATGTGACGAACATAGAATGATTTAATTGAGAATTTTCTGTAATGATACAATTGATATTTTAGATGTATAATCGAGACTATCATAATAATTGGGTAATAAATTTAAGATTTGTCCTTTATTATTTAATAAATATAATGAAAATCCACCTAGTACGTAGATCCAAAAAATAATTAATAAAAAAATATTAATTATTCTCTAATCACCATGAAGATATACCCTCAAATCATTTGAGAAAAGTGGTTTTAATTGACATGCATCCGAGAATATCTTTATAATTTAATTAGAAAAAGAGCTTCCCGAGTCGTGACACGTAGTATCGTGCGCGTAAATGGTCCCCGTCCCGACAAAAACTGAGATGATAACGTTGCCGGATTTTATGGGCCAAAGGACACGTATACAGAAGGTTGTCAGGTTAGGCGTCAATATATACCGGGGATCAGTCTCCATAAATCTATTTCAGAGTGAAATCAG
>Ga0307516_10010754_pt1 | contig 10022 bp, 15 predicted proteins | sample 19_EM_MG_FD_203310 | JGI IMG/M metagenome (GOLD analysis project Ga0307516, IMG submission 203310) | Populus trichocarpa ectomycorrhiza microbial communities from riparian zone in the Pacific Northwest, United States - 19_EM | ecosystem: Host-associated > Plants > Roots > Unclassified | place...
CATGTCTTGACACAAAAAATGACAAAAATGATGCTTTATGATATTTGTCTTTTTTGTCAAACAAAATTGTAAATAAAAGAGTATCTCTTTCTTCTATTTTTTTTACAATGTTTTGTCATGAAACATAGAGAAATGCTTGCAGTGCATGGTTGTGTTCCACATCGTCATCACTGTCATTATCATCAGGGGGATTCCCTGGTCGATCAGTGGCTGGTTTCGGATTTGCCCTTCTGAAGGGGTTCTTGAGAGGTTCGCACCTGTTTTTGGGGCAGCGAGGAAAAAGACGCTCATCAAAGATGGCATGTGCAGCGGTGAACACTGCATTGGTGGAGTGCATAAACAAGAAGTTGCGCTCATTGCCAGGGGCAACACCAACATAAGTCATAAGCTCCGACTTGGGAGCCATCTTATTTGCTCTAGCCATTGCTGGGAGATATACAAATGCTCCACAGCCAAACACACGGAGGTGGTCGATGTTAGGCATCTCCCCCTTAAGCATTTTGTGGGGGGTGCGCCATCACAGGTGAGCTACTGGAGTACAATTGTAAATGTGGGTTGCGTGAGCAAATGCAAATTCCCACCAGGAGTCAGGGATGCAGGCTTGATGCCACATAGACTCAGCTTTGTCCATGAGAGTGCGCCCTAGATGCTTGGCACAGCCATTCTGCATGGGGGTTCTTGGAGCACTTTGATATATTTTAATTCCTTTCTCAAGGAGTGCTCGATCAAACAGGTCGGATTTATATTCTCCGCCAGCATTGGACATCCATCCAACAGCGTGCGCATTATGTTGGACATGCACCATTTCGAGGAAATCTTTGGCAGCCGTAATCGCTGCAGCTTTGGAGTGAAGAGGCATGGTCCAGGCATGAGAAGTATAGTCATCATAGAATGTAATGACATATTCAAACTTCCAGTACAATGTAACCACCGGGAAGGATTTGAGATCAGAGTGCACCAGCTCAAAGGGCTTGGAAGCACATCTTTCATTCTCTGGGAAAGCTTGATTGGGCATCTTGCCAAGAGCACATCCAGGGCAGACACAGTCCTCAGTTGGAAAGTGGATCTCTGGGAAATGCTGCATATGTTTTTGTGCACATCAGAGTACTTCCTTTGAGGGGTGCCCAAATCTCCGGTGCATAATGTCGTAATTGACTTTGCTCACAGAGGCGATATAGTTAGATCTAATTATCGGGATAGATCTAATCCCAAAAATGATGTTGCAATCATCCTCTGGGTCTGGCCCAAACCATAGGCAGTCGGCTTTGCCAATAAGGCTAATGCCACGCTTATTGCCAGTGACTCTGTAGTTACGCTGAAGCATTTCGCCCATAGAAATTAGGCGTGCAGTAGCGCCTGGCATATGGAGCACTTGGGTGAGTCTTACAACTTTCTCATCACCAGACTTGTGGTCTAGGCACCAGAGTAATACCGTGCCAATGCCAGCAATTAGTGCTACACCATTTGCCGTTTTAGCGTAGTGCGCTTTCTTTAGCTCATTGTAGGAGGCAAAATCACCTATGTCACCGGTGAAGTGGCGGGATGCACCTGAGTCTAGTAGCCAGAAGGCACCAGAGAGTTTGCTATTGTCCACCATTTTTCCCTTACAAGCAACACATGAATCTGAGCACGAACAAATATATGCATTCTTGGAACAACAACATGACATATTGTAGTTACTACTCACTATATACAGTGACGGCATGTAGTGCACATGTAAAGGGAGCGTGTCAGTGTCGGTTAGCATGCGTGCAGAAGGTACTTGCCTGAAAAGGCTGGCCTCTGCACCCATTGCCATCGATGTTGCATTGTAGCAGTCGAGGACCATCACATTGATCTCATCAAACTCGTCATCAGTGAACGGTTCATGAGCGAAAGGCTCATCATCCCCCAAGGAGATGGCATCCTCCTCATACATCGTGATGTGCTCTTCAAGACGAGGGCACTTCAGTAAGGAGGGACCGGCCTCAGGCTGGTCCAGGTTCGCACTAGCCATTGACACAACTTGGTTGAGGGTGCGGATGGTCTGACAGGAAGGCTCTACCCCCAGACAGTGTGCCAAGTCAAAGGCCTTAACAGTATTTTCGAAAGCAGGGGGGCCATAGTTGGTAGCACTGGGGATGTGAGCCAGGGCGCGAGGGTTGACAGTGGGCTCAGGTCCATCGAAGTGGACGTAGGTGGCGAATGCAGCCTGCTGGGCAGCTTCACGACGAGCATGAGCCTTCTTGCCACCATGGCGAGTGCGGCCTCCCTGTCCTTGGGCAGAAGTGTTTCCGCTTGCACCGCCATTGGATGCGCCTTGCTGCTGCTGCTGCCTCTGGGGCTGCTGCTGCTGCTGGGAAAACTTGGGATCAGCAGGCTTGTGCTTTACAGCCCTAAGCTTGTTGGCCTGAGGGCCTTTACCACCAGCGCGAGAAGATGCACCTTTCTGTTCAAAAGAGAGCGTGGCAGCCTTCACAATCCCGTCTGGTTTCAGATCTGCGCTACAACCTCCATAGTGGGAGGGAGCTTGCAAAGAATAATCATTGCCTGCACTGGGGCAGGGAACTTGAAGCTGGTGTCTTTGAGATAGGTGAAGTGGCTAAGCAACTTTGTAATGGCAGGAGCAGGATGGGAGCCAGTGGGAATGTGGGTGGCGAGGAGCCAACTAAGCTCAGCATAGGCCGAGCCGATACTGGGGGCGCCGAAGTTCTTCTTGAGGTGATCCCATACTTCCTTAACCATAGCCAGTTCAGAGACAGCGACCTGGATCGAAGGGGCAAGGGGCAAGGTGATGTTACCAAGCGCTCTCTCGGTGTTATCGTCCCAGTCCTTACGGTTGTCGTGGCCGTCAGCGGGTTGAGTGGTCGAGTAAACGAACCACTGGCCTTGGGCCCAGAGATAGGCCTGCATAGAAGTGTGCCACTGTTGCCAGTTGGAACCAGTGAAAATGGGAACCATTTTGTCAAGAGCACTGGACATGGTGATATTCTGTTGGGTCAACAGAGTCAGCAAGTGAATGCGACAGCGGACAGACAAGAAAAGAAGAAACACCTGAGTGCTAATGAAAGCACTTCTGTCAACAGCTAACTCATGACTAGGGTCAGCCAGTGCAAGTCGTTGACAAACTTCGCTTGTGCAGGTGCTCAACTAAGGAGCTCACTGACTGGCACAAATCATCGACGAACTTCACCTTGTGGCTGTGCAGGGGCTCAACTAGGAGCTCACTGTCCTCCACAGTGTCAAGCTAGTTAAAGCGACACTCAGGGAGCTGGAGTGCTGTCTGGTGCATTGCTGCACACAGTGTGCTCACAGGGCTCATAACCTGTTGGAGCAATACCTATATACATAGAGGAACTGCTACTCCAACTCACCTGTTGGGTGGAGTGCACAACCAGGGATGGTAGTGGTAGCTGGTCAAGAGCTGTTATATTATATAAGCGATGAATGCTGTTTATATACAACAAACATTGTGACGCGTGACTGTGATGCGTGACATGTGACATGTAACTTCTATTCTAAAGAGGACTATAACTAAGTCTACACTAATATGGGTCGCAGTCTTGTGTGCACTTCATTGACAGTTTACGCCAGGTGCACGTGTGACTTCAACATAGGGTTGTCTCACCCAGGCATGTGACAACCTGTAAAAACCCATAAACCCGCAGTACAGGTACAGTGTGGGCATGGGTTGACCTTGTGACAACCCATACCTGTACCTGCCATACCCGTCACTGGGGAAAAAGGGAAATTATGTGACACACGTATTTGGAACAAACTTGCTGGTTCATGCGATATCCGCTGCATATTATACCAATATCCTAGGTACCCTCGAGCTTTGCACAAATCATCAGATCATATCCACATCATACCAAGGTTATAGCCATGTTCATCATACCCTGTTGGAAGAATACTACAGGTGGGGTAGGATATCAGACGAACCTATGTATAATATGGCACGGATATTGTACAAATGATTCCATCCATCTGGAATTCTACATCAGATGGATATGGCTGTGATTTCTGATGCATCTACAACTAATCCACACATTATTGCCACATCCGTGCATCACATAATTTCCTTTTTTCCCCAGTAGACCCGTAACCCGCGGTGGTCAGCATACCCGTGCTCTACCCTAGCACTGATTGGACTTGCACCCTCCCTCATTTCCTCCACCACTTCCACTCCCACCCGCGCCGACGCTCCTGGTGTCAATGACCCTGGTGCTGGTGCTGATGAGCAAGGTCAGCCATTTCCTCCTCCGTCTAGGTCCGTTGTGGTGTCGCACCCAGCTCAACAAGGCAGACGAGGCTCGTCCACGGAGATGATGGACGCGAATCTCACTGCGGATCTGCGATCCACCTTCCTAATCTGGCCCATCCCCGTCTTCGACACACTCGCTGTCCTCTCCCACCTCTTACCGTGCCATAGTGTTGCTGCAGAGGTGAGGTGAGGCGAACCGAAGTGACAGTTCGGTGCCACTTCGAATCATCGAACTTGAATGAAGTGAAGTGGAACGAGGTCGGCAATGTTCTCAGCCAATCAGAGCATGATTACTATACAGTGAAATTACGAGAGATTACTAGCTAATAAGTCTGAAGCGTTGAGCACCAGCTGGTCAAGCTCCATGAATTTGCCTTCACCAATGAGCTCCTCGACTGCTCTCTGTGTCAAAGGTCCTTTAATACAATAGTCTTCTTCTCGTGCAAGAAAATCGCCTGTAAAATTTAGCCTGTCCTTCCTCAGGGCGAATTTGAGAATTTGTAATGCCTCTAATAGTTGCGGAGAAATCCTGTTTTGATGAAGCATGCAAGTTTCCTTGCTTGAAGAGAATACCCGTTCGCACAGTACAGCAGAGGCCTGAGAAGGAAGGACATCCATGGCAACTCGAAAGAGCAGGGGGCGAACTTTCTCCATGCGCTGAGGTCAATACCTTGAGTCAGTGTCGTAGTAGAAATGCATGCAATGGTGCTTACCTCCCAATAGCGCACCAAATCTGTTACTCGTTCTCCGTTATGTAAAGTTGGCGACTCTGCCTCGTAACGGTTGAGTTCTGCATCTCTGCAGTCTTGGTCCTGCAAGCACTGCTGTTGAACAGCCAGCTCCTCGGGCAATAATTGATTTGGTAGTTCGAGTGTGGGGATATAAGGTGATGGTGTTGGAGTTCGACTCGGAAATGGTGTAGACACAGAAAGAGACGAACGACGAACCCCAACATTGATGGAGTTAAGGCAGGAGAATGCACTGGCCTGTGCATGCAATGCTGCGTTGGAGTGCTCCATCAACACTGATTGGAGTTCACGTCCCACCTCACGCTCAGATGTCCGATACAAGGTCATCTAATAAATTACTTGGTTAGCTTCATTTGACTCATGATGAATATTTGAGAGACGCACAGCTTCAATCATCCACTCACGTGCATTTGCAACATCTTGTGCGTCCCAGTGCAAACTCATCCAACTGAACTTCATGTCTGGAATCAAGACTTCAATGGTGAAAGGTGATTCATCAGCCAAGGAGCTTATCAGATCCAAATGTGACAACCTACTCATCGAAAGTGCATAAATCTGCGTTTTTCGTGCTTCCCTCACATACTGATGAAGCTTGTTGAGAGCCACATCAATATAGTGGGAAAGCTCCGGAATAGTCCTCTTGAGATCACTCCATTTCATGATCAGGACTTCGTAGATTGGTAGAGCCATTGAAAGCATTGGTGTGAGCTCAGCAGAGAGTGCTTCCTGAGCAGAGTGTGGAAGTTCAAGAACTTGATGGATATCATGAAGGATGCAGATTTGCTCCTTTGAAAGGAGAAACTTTTGGAGTCCGGAGTCTTCTTTATCAATGATGAAAGCTCGAATAGCCTACATCAATGGAGTGTAAGTTCAAGATAGCAAATAACAAGGTGCATGCACAGGGTATAACAGGATCACACGCTCAACCATCAGATGACTTGATGACCAGTGTGTTTCACAGTCACGAAGTAGTTGAACAACAGGAAGAGTATCCGCACCATCGGGGAGCTTTCCAATCCATCGTTTTGACACATTCCCCTCTATAATAGTGGCTTTCAGTCCTTGTCTTCGTTGTCCAGAAGCGCGGCATGCTGCAACTACACTACGAACTCTCCCCACAGGATCTCCGGTTAATGCTGAGGCATATGTCTCAAGGTACTTCCAAAGCTCAAGTTTGTCATACCCAGTGTCACCATGAGAGTCAAGCACCGGCTGTGTGGGATTCTTCTTGAGTTCAGCAAGAAAGGCTTGGCATGCCAGATTAACTACGTGAGGGAAACACCTGATATTTAATATGCCACTGGCGTCAGTATGTTTCATTTTGCAGTGAATAGGACACATTACCTTAGGCAGTTTCCATTCCTGTCAAAAGGAATACCTCGTGTTGCAAGCTCAACCTCAATCTGTATCATCATTGTGTGATTATTTGATGCATTGTCTAGAGTAAGCTGTCCCATCTGTCGCGGTTGAGTAAGGTAAAATAGAGCTCAAACATCGGACACACCTTGTGCAATATTTGAAGCTCGTCAAGGATATGAATGAACTCCTTGCCAATGTTGGCACCTGTGTGCATCCCATTAATGAGTCAAAAGGCAATAAGGTGCGTCTTCAAAATGAGTTGACCATGTCCATCCTGTGCCATGAAGTGTGCAGTGACAGCCATATAGCTGTCACAGTTTGGGTCACTCCATAGATCAGTCGTCATGGACACCCTCCCAAGAGAGTTCTGCAATAGATTTGCCTTAGATCATGTAATTGGAAAAGGAATCAGTCTACTTACACTGAGAGACTCTATGATTTTCTGGTGCTCTTTTTTGTATTCTTCGAGAATCATCGCTGTAAGCTTTGTCCAGTATGGCAAGGTTCTATCATCAATTTTGTCCTTGCCTAAATATAGCAGAAGTTCCCGAAATTCATCGCAATCCACGATATTCAGAGACTACATAGTAGATGTGAGATCATGCACTAAACAGCCCACATATGGACCTTCACCTGGTCATCAACTGCTATCCACTGCATCAAAAGATAATAGAACCGTTCGAGTGTGAATGGCACTGGTTTCTTGCCAGCCAACACCTCTCGGAGGTTCCCCAGGTTCTTTAAACCATGGTCCCTACATTCTGTTGTCCACTTTGTTCCGTGTGTATCTTGCAGATGATGCCAATAGCAAGATGTCATGCCATCACCATGACTCCAAGATTTCCATTTGCCTTCTTCACTGTGGTAAATCATTTATTAGTAATGATACTGAATTAGTGAGACGACTTACATGCAAACACGACAGGCCAAGTATTCAGACCATGTGGGGTTCTTCGTCAGCTGCGAGACATCATCCAAGACAGGGAGTTCACTAGGCTGCAATGCTGACTCCACAACCATCATGAACCACCAAACATCAGTTGCAGAGGACCTGAAGTTTGGTATCCATTGGTTACTACCCAAAGTTCCAGAGCCTCTTGCGGAAGTCATAGGATTTGTATACAAGTGGAGAGGTGGTGGTGGAGCTTCGGAGCCTGGATCAGGTACCAATTCCCCGGAATCCTCTGCTCGCATGCCAGAATGAATAACATTGGCATCATGTACCACTGAGGGATGTGCCAAAGCTGATGGCCCAACTCCACACACAGCAGCAGCCTGAGGTAAGTCTCCAGATGCCTGTTCATTAGCTTTAGCATGCTTCTTACGACTAGTATTCTTCGGCCTTGCTGTTGTTTCATCAGGCCTCCACTTCCTACGACCTCTGTGAGTCTGACCTGACCCTGTTGTCGACGATATCCCACAGTCACTACCCACAGGCTCAATGGCCTCTGGTTCATTGATGACAGGTACTGTCAGATTGCAAAGTGGTTGCCCAGGATGCGATGGAACACCTGGCTGTGTGTGTGGCACATAGTAGTATGTGCCAGTGACCAGGGAGATGTCCTGACCTGGCACAAAACTAGTGTGGGCATCTGGGAATGATGGTAGGTGACGATACTGACTGTGATTTCAATTGTATGGCAAGTTTATGGGTGGTCCAGTATGCTGGACGTCAGCATGAGATGATGAAGAGAGGTGCCACTGAGAGAACATGGTGACTCCTCTCACAACGACTACAGGCTTTCCAGCAGATTTGAAAGCCTTGGGGATGACAAAAGTTGTTTAACGAAATTGTATACTTCGTAGTTTTTGGGGAGACAGGGTCGGATACCCAATTATTTTCATGTCCATGAACCAACCATAAAGTACTGAGGGAGATGAGGTTTTGACATTTGGCAGGACAGAGTCTGTGAATATGTACTTCATGCACATACTACACTCTACATAGTACACTGATGAAAGATCCATACTATCTAAGTCCACATTTGGTCACTTTGAAAGGAGTTCGACCCCAGCAGTTCGTTTGACTTCGAATTTTCGAACTGCAATCGAACTATTCAAATTTCAAACCGAACCGAAGTCACCTCACCTCGGCGGCAACACTACCGTGCCACGACACCAACGGACCGACTCGCTTTCCTCCGTTACCCCACCTGGTGTCGTCACATCACCACTTCATCCCCGCGGGATATGCCCGCACCGTGGTAGACGCGCATGCCGGTCTGCCCACCGTAAAACTCGCCACAGAGGAAGAAGCCCTCCAGTGACAGAAAGAAAGAAAGAAACGAAGACATGCAGGCCAATGCACCGATGCGAATGGCAGGTTTATCCCTTGGTGGGAGGAATGGGAACAAGGCGAGCATGAGCGCACCATGAGCGTCTCCTTTTGCGATGGGTGTGTGCGTTCGTATATATGCGTTGTCTGGGCGGGGCTGAGTGTGTGTCAGCACCTTTGCGTGTTTTGCGGATCGCGTGCATCAGGCTACCGATGACTTCAGAGTCGGACGGCCGTGGCCACAAATCGCACTTGGTGTACAATCTATCTGGGATCACGTATGCACTATCATATCACACATACCTTCACTCACCCACCACTTGCCCAGTTCCGCATTTATTTAGGTCTCCTGACTTCGATGCCCGTGTATCGCAGACCCAAAGCAAAGGAGCGCAGATTGGACCATCCAGATGTTGGCTACGTCAACGAGTCAACTGCAAGAGCACGATCAAGACGTGGATGGCCGTGTTGAACAGGTGTGTATGCTGGACGCAATTATTTACTCTATGACCCTGCTAAGTGCTCATGCCATGATCTCAGTTAGATTCCCAACGCATGGTCTCGACTACTCGTCGGTATTGTTATGAACTGATGGATGGATACTCGTCTACAAAATTCGTGTCTTTTGAATACTTGTACTAATCCCATCAACTCTCTTTACCACGAACTCAACCACCCCCTCCCTCCGACCAATTCATCACCTCTCCCGCTCATTACCACAATCGCCCTTGTGCGTGGAACCCCCGAAGGGGCTGCACTCTGTGCACTGCACAAGCGGATCGTGCTGGGTAAGCCCGTGGACAGGCCAGGTGCCCTTGTCGTGTTGGTGGACAAGATTGCGTCTTCGAGGAAACGCCGTAGCTACGGCGAGATGATCAGATCGCGATGTGCTACTGCTAGTAGGGACACCGTGCTGAAGCTACGGGGCTCGGCCACAGGTTTGATGGTCACCTTGGGAGTACGAAATGGGTCAAGCAATGAATTGGCTGTATTAGAATCGACAAGACCTAGATAAAACTAAAGAGATGACGTTCAGCGAACGAAACCCAAGATCTCGACAACACACGATCGTCCTGTGTCTGCCCTATAATTTGCCTTGGTCTTCGCATCTAGTGCCAACAGTCATTGGAATGAAAGCGTCCTACACGTGTATCGAGGCTGTTCCTTGATTCGCAGTAGCGGACAACTCGACTGCACCGTGTCCTGCCCACAGTGCTCAGCGCTCAGGCCCAGGGCTCGAGTCGTCGCCGTATAAAGCGTATCAGCGTGTTTCGCTCGCGATATTGCACTTTGCACACTTGCACCCCATGTACTATGCCTCACCCACCTCGCGATTATATGCCCCCCTTGTCCGAAAAGCCGCCAGGCATGTCCTCACTGCTCCACCCTCTCGCTT
>Ga0307516_10010755_pt1 | contig 10022 bp, 8 predicted proteins | sample 19_EM_MG_FD_203310 | JGI IMG/M metagenome (GOLD analysis project Ga0307516, IMG submission 203310) | Populus trichocarpa ectomycorrhiza microbial communities from riparian zone in the Pacific Northwest, United States - 19_EM | ecosystem: Host-associated > Plants > Roots > Unclassified | place...
TGCGGTCGTCGCTCGTGTTCGGGTTCTTCGGCAGGGTCTTGACCCGGGTGATCTTGTCGGTGGCCACGTCGTACTCGACGAGGCCGTTGAAGAACGACACCTGGAAGTACAGCTTCGACTCATCGGGCGAGAACACCGCGGGCCGGATCGCGTTCGACAGGTCGCTGCGCCCGAACGCGTCCAGCCGCGAGCGCATGTCGATCGTGCGTACGATCTTGTAGGTTGACGTGTCCACGACCGTGATGTGCCGGTCACCCTTGGTCCAGTCCCAGAACGGGTCGTCCAGCGCGGTCTCCACGTTGCCGATGGACATGTTCCACAGGTACTTGCCGCCGTTGGTGTAGATGTTCTCGTGGGGCTTGTCGCCGGTGGCGAACGATCCGAGCAGCTTGCCGGTGTTGATATCGAGCACATACACGGTGTTGGACAGCGACGCCGACACCGCCACCTTCGTGCCGTCGGGCGAGACGGCCATGTGGTCGGCGCGGTACCCGCCGACCTCGAAGCGCCAGCGGAGCGCCCCGGTGGCCAGGTCGATGGAAGCCACGTCGCCGAAGCTCGGCCGCGACGCGACCAGCGCGCTGCCGTCGGGCGTGGTGTACATGTCGTCGACCAACTGGTCGTGGCCCTCGCCCGGGCCTAGCTGGATGCCCAGATAGACGGCGAGCTGGATCGGGTTGAGGTAGATCTGCCAGAGGCGGTCGTCCTTGTCCGGGATGACGTTGATCCGGCCGATCTTGGCGAAGGTTCCGCTGGACTTGATCACGTCCACGGTGCCTTCCCAGTTGTTGCCGACGAACATCACCTCCTGCAGGGACGGGGCGGCGAGCGCCGGTTGGGCCGGTCCGGCGGCTGCCGTGACGGCCAGAGCAAGGGTGGTGAGGGCGGAAAACAGTTTCGATGTCACGGCTTCTCCCCGGACCAGGCACGATGTTACTTTGCGGTAACGCACAGGAAACAGGGCATCGACGCTGCCCGATAGGGGCTGGTGGCCAACGTCGGAGCCGGACCTTGTCGGGCATCGACAATCCGTCGACGGACGCGGGAGCATCGGTGGTCGTGAGAGAGCGAAGCGCGGACTTCGTCGCGCTGCTGCACGAGATGGCGTCCGACGCGGGCATCCTGGACGACATCGTGGACGCGGCCCGGGAGCAGTCGCCGGTGGTGGCCCGGCTGCCGGTCGCGGAAAACCGGCGGCACATCTCGGTGCTGCTGGCGGCGGGACTGGCCTCGTTCGAAGGCGTCGGCGACCCGAGCGAACGCGACTTCGTGGAGGCCACCCGGCTGGGCGCGGAACGGGCGGCACAGGGCATCCCGATCGGCGACCTGCTGTGCGGCGTCCAGGCCGGACGGACACGCGCGCTGGAGATCGCGATCGAGCGGGGCCGCTCGGCCGGCATCGCCGACGACGTGCTGGTGGAGGTGCTGCTGGATCTCGACCGGTACACGAGCGCGCTAGAGCGCCACGTGGTCAGCGGCTACCACGCCGCCGAGCGGGACCTGGCGCGCGGCACCTGGGAGGCGCGGACCAGGGTGCTGCGCCGGCTCCTGCTCGGCGACGGTCCGCAGGAGTCGCCGCAGGAATTGGCCCGGCTGGGACTCGGCGGCGCGGCGCGGTACCACTGCGTGGTCTCCGACGTCACCGACGCCGCGTCCCTGCGCTCGGCGGAGCGCGTGCTGACCGCGCACGGCGGTGTCGTCGCAATGCTGGACGGCCTGTTGTCCGGGCTCGCGCCGCGGTTGCCCGCGCCGGGCGCGCTCGATCCGGACGCGCTCGTCGTGTCGTCACCCCCGGTTCCGCTGGAACAAGCCCATGAGATGTACGGGCTGTGCGTGCTCGCCCTGGACGCCGCGCGCCGGTCGGGGCAGCGCGGCCTGCGCAGCGTCGTCGACCTCGCGGGTGAGACGGCCCTGGCGGCTCAGCCCCTGCTGGCGCGGCTGCTCGGCGCTGCCCTGCTCGCCGCGCTGAACCCCGCCGACGACTTCCACCGGGAACTGGCCGTCACCGCGTTGTCCTACCTGGACAACGGGCAGCGGCTCGACCACGCCGCGGCGGCGCTGCACGTGCACCCGAACACGGTCCGCTACCGGCTGCGCCGGTTGCGGGAGATCACCGCGCTGTCGGCCTTCGGTACGGAGCCGGGGGAGCGGCTGACCGTGCTCGAAAGCGTGCGCCTGTGGTGGGCCCTGCGCGACTGGCTCGGCTGAGCGACCGCCGTCGCGCCGCGCTGCGGGACCTTAGCTAGCTGCTCGCCCTCCGGCCAGCAGGCGCTCGCGGACGATCGGAGCGGCCTCCGCTCGCAGGGAGAAGACCGTGCGCGTCCGCGTCGTCACGTCGGGGTCTTCGAGCAGTTGGCCGTCCGGCTCGACGCGCAGGCCGAGCAGGGGCGCGTCGGCGGGCTCGAGTTCGCCGGTCGCGATGCCGGCGGCGAGCGGGTCGTGCAGCGGCACGCGGCGTTCGCCAAGCCCGCTCTCGTAGAAGTCGAAATAGCCGGTGAGCATGTCGGCGAGGGCGGCGGCCAGCGGCGTCCCGGCGCGCAACGCCTGCTGGTCGGCGGAGTCGAACCGGTGCCGCATCGTGACGTCGAGCGGCACGAGCGTCACCGGCCACGCGGCCGCGAACACGGCGGATGCGGCGGCCGGGTCGTTGGCGATGTTCGCCTCGGCTCGCCCGGTGACGTTGCCCGGTACGCGTACGGCGCCGCCCATGGCCGTGACGTCACGCACGAGCCCGGCCAGGGCCGGCTCGAGCCGCAACGCCAGCGCCAGATTGGTCAGCGGCCCGGTCGCGATGATCCGCAGGCGCCCTGGATGCGCGCGGGCGAGATCGACGAGCAACTCGGCGGCGGTACAGGCGATCGGCTCCGTCGCGGCGGTGGGCAACGCCACGCCGCCGACGCCGTTGCCGCCGTGCACCTGGGTGGCTCCGCCGGCGAAGCTGCCGTCCAGGGGATGGTGCGCGCCGACGGCGACCGGGATGTCGTCCCGGCCGGCCAGAGCCAATAGGTCGAGCGTGTTGCGTGCGGCCTGACCGGCCGCGGTGTTGCCACTGACGGTGCCGACGCCGGCGAGGTCGACACCCGGGGTGGCGAGCAGCAGCGCCAGAGCGAGGGCGTCGTCGACGCCCGTGTCGCAGTCAAGGTAATAGATCATTGTTCGATGATGCTCGCTTGCTCAGGCGGCTCCTCGACCTGCTTGCGTTGCCGGCCGGGGCGCGCCCTGGGGCCGCACAACAGGAAGCGGGCCACACCCGGAAACGGGTGTGGCCCGCGTTGCGCTGGCGGCCTTCAGTGAGCTGCCGTGGTGCCGTCAGTGCGTCCTACAGGTCGATCCGGTCAGCGGTCGCGCGGGCCGTGCGGTCCGCCGGGTCCGCCGGGTCCACCGGGTCCACCGGGTCCACCGGGACCGCCCGGGCTGTGCGGCCAGCCGGGTCCACCGGGTCCACCGGGACCGCCGGGACCGCCGGGTCCGCCGGGGCCGCCGGGGCCGCCGGGGCCGTGCGGCCAGCCGGGTCCGCCGGGTCCGCCCCACCGCTGCACGTCGAGCGCCCACCAGCCGCGGTAGCGGCCCCACCAGACGCGGTTGCAGTCGAAGTAGCGCCACTGGCGAGTGATCACCCCGAACCGGCCGGCCCGGAGGCAGGACGGCAGGGTCGGGTAATAACGAACCACCCGGTCGGCGGTCGGCGCAGTCTGCTGCGCGTTCGTGGACGTGGCGGTCGAGGACGAAGCCGTAGCCGGACCCGCTCCGAGCGTTAGCCCGGCGATGAGGGCCGTTCCGATGACCGCCAACCTTCGTGATGCCTTGTTCATACGCTCACACCTCTTCTTGGCAAGGTCATGTCCTGATCAGGGGACCACAAAAATGCCATGAGATATGTTATTTCAGGACATACCTACGCCGAACGAGTGACGGCGTCCCGTCTCCCGAATCGTGCCGGCAGCGACACAACCCCGTCCCTTGTGCCCTATATACACCGTAATTACGGGCCCAGCAGGTGAGAACGTGCGAGGCGAGGCCTCGGTTTCCTTGAAAATGACCTCTCGGCGGCCCTCGAGGGGTCCTTATCAAGGAAAGTAAGTTGATCAAGCGGTTAAGGCGACCGCTGCGGGCCCCCAAAACCGCCTATATCGGGCATCCGAAGGGCTCCCACGCGCGGGTGGCGGCAGCCCAAGCTTCTGGTTCGCCGACGCGGCGGCAGGCGGCGGTGCCGTGCCACGTTCCGGACCCGTCCAAGATCTCTCCGGGCGCGCGAGAGAATCGAACAAAGCCTATCTAATTGATTGAAAACGGTGCTGGACGTGCGCCTTCGCCGGGCGGCCATCAGCACAAATTCGGCCGTCGCGCAGCGTTTCCGCTCAAAGCAGACTTTTTCGAAATTGGCCACATGGCGGCCGCCGTTGCGCGAGACTTCCGGGCGAAATAACACCATTCGAAAGGACTTATCATGCGACGCGCAGGTCTCCTGATCGCAGGCGTGTTCCTCGCCACCGGTGCCGGCCTCGCCCTTTCCGCGCCTGCCTCGGCTGCCGTCAACGGCGGCTGGTGCGACGACGACTACGGCCACGGCTACTACTACGGCGACTACCACTACCACCACCACGGCGGATACCACCACCGCTACCACCACGGTGGCAGCGTCTGGATCGGTATCGGCGTTCACGGCGACTGATCTCCGCACGCAGACACAGCCGGGGACGGCGAGCCGCCGTCCCCGGCTGTGAGTCAAACCGGGCGCCGGTGCCGTCCCCGTTCGCGGGTCGGCTCGGCGCCCGGTTCGTATGCCGGCGCCCCTTCCCGATCATGGGCCGGCCCGGCGCCCCGTTTGCTTCTCGGCCAGGCGGCTCTGCGGCCCCGGCCGCGTGTCAGCCGGACACCGTGCCGCCGCCCCCAAGCCCGTGCAGCCCGGACCCGGTGACCGCGCGGGCCAGCGACACCGCGAACAGATCGTCGCTGTCGGTCCACCAGTGTTCGAGCGCGAAACCGGCCTGGGCCAGCTCGCGTTCCACGCCGGCCCGCCGGAACTTCGCCGACACTTCGGTACGCAGTTCCTCGCCGGTCGTGAAGTCGACGACCAAGTCGACCGCGGGAACGGTGACCCGCATCGGCCACCGGGCCCGCAGCCGCATCTCGATCCACTCCTGCTCCGGGTCCCAGAGCGCCACGTGGGCGAAACCGTCGACGTCGAAGTCGGCGCCCAACTCGCGGTTGAGCACCCGGAGCACGTTGCGGTTGAACTCGGCCGTGACACCGTCCGCGTCGTCATAGGCCGGCACCACGACGCGGGGATCCTTGACCAGGTCGGTGCCGAGCAGCAGGTGCTCCCCGGCGTCCAGGACCGACCGCACGTCGGCGAGGAAGGCCGCCCGCTCGGCCGGGACCAGGTTGCCGATCGTGCCGCCGAGGAACGCGATCATCCGGTCGCCGCCGCGCGGCAGGTGCTCCAGGTGCCGGGTGAGGTCGCCGACGATGCCGTGCACCTGCAACCCGGGATAGTCGGCCTCGATGAGCCCGGCCGCATTCTCCAGTGCCGTCGCGGAAACGTCCATCGGCACGAAGGCACCCAGGGTGCCGTGCTGTGTCAGGGCGTCCAGCAGCAGCCGGGTTTTCGTCGAGTAGCCGGACCCTAGCTCGATCAACGACTTCGCCCCCGTGTGCCGGGCGATGTCGGCGGCCCGGTCGGTCAGGATCCGCCGTTCGGTGCGGGTCGGGTAGTACTCCGGCAACAGGGTGATCTGCTCGAACAGATCGCTGCCGCGGGCGTCGTAGAACCACTTCGGCGGCAGCCACTTGTGCTGCGCGGTCAGGCCGGCGACCACGTCGGCCCGCAGGGCCCGGGCCATGTCCTCGGCGTCGAGATGGATCTCGAGCGCGGGCGTGTTCATGCATCTCCCAAAGGTGTGAAGTCGATGCCGTGCTCGGTGGCGGTGACCAGGTGCCGGTCGGGGACCGGCCGCCATCCGTCGTGCTCGTCCAGGGCTTCGGAACTGACCAGGACGCCGGAGCCGTCCTCGCACACGGCGAGCGAGTGGCCGGCGGTGGTCGCGACCACCGCCGTGCCGTCGGTCAGCAGCAGGTTCAGCCGTGATCCGGGCGCTGCCGCGTCCACATCGCTGACCGTGGCGGCCACGGCCTCGGCCATCGGGACGCCGGCCCGGAGCCGGTCGCGGACCAGCGCCCACAGCAGGGCCGAGTCGGTGGGTGCGTCCAGGGTCAGCAGGTCGGTGGTGGGCAGCCGTTCCGCGAGCTTGGTCACCGTGGCGGGCCAGCCGGCAACGACGCCGTTGTGGCTGAACAGCCAGGGCCCCGCAGCGAACGGGGCGGCGGCCGTCTCGACGACCGGCATGCCAACCGTCGCGCTGCGAACGGCCGCGAGGACCGCACCGGAGACGGTCGCGGCGGCCAGGGCGGGCAGCGCGGCGTCGCTCCACATCGGGGTGGCCCGCCTGTACCGGACCGGTTCGCGTGCACCGGGCGGATACCAGCCGACACCGAAGCCGTCGGCGTTGATGGTGCCGCCGCCGCGCATGTCGCGTGGCGCCCAGGACTGCCGGACCAGGGCGTGCGGCGCGTCCAGCAGCAGCCGGGCCAGCGGCCGGGGCGCACCGAGATATGCCAGCTGCCGGCACATCAGGCAGCCTCTGCACGACTTGCGTCGCGGGCGCACCGGAAGCCGCTGAAGATCTGCCGCCGGATCGGGTAGTCCCAGTTGCGGAAGGTGCCCCGGCACGCGGACCGGTCCGTGCCGAAGGAGCCGCCGCGCAGAACCTTGTATTCGGGGCCGAAGAAAACCTCGGAATACTCCCTGTACGGGAATGCGCGGAAACCCGGATAGCCGTGAAAGTCGGACGCGGTCCACTCCCACACGTCGCCGATCAGCTGATGCACTCCCAGCGGCGAACTGCCGTCCGGATACGCCCCGACCGGCGCGGGGCGCAGGTGCCGCTGGTCCAGGTTGGCGTGCCGGGCCTCGGGCGTCTCGTCGCCCCACGGGAAGCGGCGCGACCGGCCGGTCGCCGGGTCGAAGCGGGCGGCCTTCTCCCACTCCGCCTCGGTCGGCAGCCGCCGGCCCGACCAGGCCGCGTACGCCTCGGCCTCGTAGAAGCAGACATGCACCACCGGCTCGTCGTCGACGATCGGCTCGGCACGCCCGAACAACGTGTACGCCCAGCCGTCGCCGTCCGGCCGCCAGTGCAGCGGCGCGGTGAGCCCGGCGCGGACCCGGTGCGCCCAGCCCGCGGAGCTCCACCAGCGCGGGTCGTCGTAGCCGCCGTCCGCGATGAACGCCGCGTACTGGCCGTTGGTGACGGGCGCCCGGTCGATGAAGTAGGCGGGCACGGAGACCGGGTGCGCCGGGCGTTCGTTGTCCAGGGCCCAGGGCTCGGTGTCCGTGCCCATCGTGAATGGCCCGCCGGGGACGAGCACCTCGCCGGTGACCCGCACCTGGGCGGGCGGTGGCGGGGGCGCGGTCAGCACCGGGGTGCCGACCCGCAACTGGTGTGTCGCCAGCATCGTCTCGTCGTGCTGCTGCTCGTGCTGGACGATCATGCCGAACGCGAACCCGTCGGCGACCAGCGCCGATCGGGGTGACTCGCCCGCGAAATCGGCCGCCTTCGAGACACTTACCGTGTCGAATCGGGTGCGCTCCAGCACGTCGAGCGCCTTGTCGCGCACCTCGCCCACATACCGGCGGGCCTCGGCCGGGCTGAGCAGCGGGAGCGCCGGGCGGTCGCGGCGCGGGTGCTTGAAAGCGTCGTACAGCTCGTCGATGTCCGCTCGTAGCGGCTCGCGGCCGCCGACGTCGCGGACCAGCCATAGTTCCTCTTGGTTGCCGACATGTGCCAGATCCCAGACCAGCGGTGACATCAGCGGCGAGTGCTGGCGGATCAGGTCGGCCTCGTCGACCGACTCGGTCAGCACGGTGGTGCGGCTCCGGGCCCGGTCGAGCTCCTGGGCCACGAGGTCGTGCAGGCGGTGCATCTCTCACTCCTCGGCTTGCTCGGCGTCGCGCAGGCGCCGTTGAACGATGTCGGTGACCTGCCGGCGGACCTGTGGTGACAGACCGGTGCGGTCGAGGCGCCGGCAGGCCAGGTCGAGCACGGCACCGGCGGTCCGGCGCAGGTCGCGGTCGGCGAGCCCGGCGCGGGCCGCGCTCAGCCACCGGCCGGCCGTCGGCGCGGCCAGCGCCAGCGCGGACTGTGTGGTCGGGTCGTCGGCGAGCAGGCTGCTCAGGACGGCGACAGGGGCGATCCAGTCGGCTCCGGGCTGGGCATCGAGGTATCGGACCTCGAGGTAGCCGCGTGGGCGGACCGGAGGGAACAGCGTGCTGAGGTGATAGTCGAGGTCGTCGAGGGTCGGCGGGCGGGGCAACGCCCCGTTGATCCAATCGCGCAGTGTGACGCCCGGCGGGGGATCCCAGGAGCCGTTCGTGCGGCGCAGGCAGAGCAGCGGGGCTTCCAGCGCGTACCGGAACCAACTGGTCGCCGGGTCGGCGCCGCTGCCGTCGAGCGGATGGCTGCGCCGCGCGTCGATGCCCCACCAGGTCGCCATCCGGGCCGACGCCCAGCCGGTGTCGCGGCCGGCGTGCCGGCGCGAGTTGGCGAACGCGGCGACCAGGGGAGGGCCGAGCGCGGACACCGCGGCCCAGCGGGTCGAAAGTTGTGCGGGGGTGCCGGCGTCGAGGCAGACCTGCAGGCCGGCGGTGCTGCACATCATGGTGCGGCCGTGCGGGCTGTGTGCGTCGAAAGAGCGTTCCATCGCCGCGTAACGCGGCGTGTCCAGCAGCCTGCTGGGAGCGCGGTGCGGATCGATGCCGTGCTCGCCGAGGCCCAGGCCGGCTGTCGCGAGCAGGCTCGACAGGTGGGTGAGATCGGTCGTCACGGCCGAGTGCAGAACGGCCAGCGAGGCGGCCGGCGCCGAGGATATCTCCAGTTGGCCGCCGGGCTCCGCGGTGAGCTGCCCGCCGGCGGGCAGGGGGAGCGGGGCGGATCCGGGGTCGAGCGTCGTGGGTGTGTGCGGGCCGAGTGCCCGCCGGACGGTGCCGGAATCGAGCGGCGCCCAAGGCGCCGTCGTGCGATGCACGGTCCATTCCAGCTCGGCGCCCACCAGCGCCGGGGGGCCGGTCTTGAAGCAGATGGCGCGGATGCGCGCCTCCACCTCCTCCACGTCGCGAAGCACGCGGCTCGCGGCGGCATCGGGGTCGACCATCGTCACGGCAAGTCCCTTTCGTCCTGAAAAAGTACGCTTGCGGCTTCGGGTCTGAACATTACGACGGGGGTCCGACAAGACGATGAGATCCGCGCGAACGGCACGCGTCGCCGGCCCGCGGCAGGGCCTCCTTCCTGCGGTATTGCACTTCAGTGACCTGCATCACGGCGGCCCTCGGCGTCGCGACCGCGCGGGCGAACATCACGCAGCTCGGGACCGGCCGTACTCGGCCAGGGGCGTGGAAGGCGGCCTTCGGCGTCTACGAGCCGTCCGGCGGCACTCGCACGACCTCCGCCCGCCGTGGAAGGCGGCCTTCGGCGTCCACGAGCCGTCCGGCGGCACCCGCACGACCTCCGCCCGATCGCCCGGGGTTACAGGCAGCCACGCGATCTTGTGCCGGAAATGAGGCTTTTGCAGGGTTCACGCGACGGCCGACCGCAATACCTCAGTCGGGCGATAGATCCGCGCCCAGCCTCCTGGACCGAAATGCCCGAAACTCGGCGGCGCGCCGGGCTCCCGGTCACACTCGCCGGCCAGCGAAAGTCCGCTTTATCCGATTATCGCAACGCCCCGGGAAGATCTTGGACGCGGGCCGCCCCCAGGAGGGCGAATATCGACCAATATCTATCATGACGCCGGGAATATCGGGACAAAACGAACGCGGCACCACGCATAAGCTCGAAGGCGGGACCCGTGAATGGGTGACTGGGGGGCAAAAGGGACGGGGGTGTGTAGGCAGTCGGCTGGCAGGGCGCTCAGGACGTGAAGCGAAGCGAGCGGCCGTGCCCGGTCTCGGCGGGAGCTGCGGCGCGCAA
>Ga0307516_10010756_pt1 | contig 10022 bp, 10 predicted proteins | sample 19_EM_MG_FD_203310 | JGI IMG/M metagenome (GOLD analysis project Ga0307516, IMG submission 203310) | Populus trichocarpa ectomycorrhiza microbial communities from riparian zone in the Pacific Northwest, United States - 19_EM | ecosystem: Host-associated > Plants > Roots > Unclassified | place...
CCAGCTCGTCCCGGAACAGGCGCGCCATGGTGCGCTCACTGGCGCCCATGTCGGCGGCCCATTCGGCCAGCGTGGCGCGCTCGGACGGCGCGCGCAGCACCGCCTCGCACAGCGCGCGCAGGCGCTTGTCGCCATTTTCGGCATGCGGCAGCGGCACGCCCAGCGGCTGGGTGTCGGCATGGGTGATCTCGTCGATCAGCAGGCCGCTCAGCATGGCCTCGCGCGCGGCGCTCAGGCCCGGGCCGTCGTGTGCGTCCAGGGCATGCACCATTTCGCGCAGCAGCGGCGACACCACGATGACCCGGCACCCCTGCCAGCCCGCGGGTGTCGAATGGGCATGGATGTAAAGCGTGCGGAACTCGGCCGCCTCCAGCACGTTGATGGCGTGCAGGGCGCCCGGCGCGATCCATACGGCGCGGGAAGGCGGCACGATGTAGGTGACCTCGTCGGGCGTGGACGCGGTCACCTGCACGATGCCGCTGGCGCAGTAAGCCAGTTGCGCCCAGCCGTGGCGGTGTGGTTCGAAGTGGGTGTCGGCGGGCAAGCTGCGGGCCCGCACGCGGACCGGCCGCGCCGGGCTGGGTGTGAAGGCGTCGATGCCTTCGACGGACCGCAGCGGCGTGCGGCTTCTGGAAAGGGCGGTGCGGGGCATATTTGGCAGGAATTCGCTAAATGATGTCGTTCTGTCGCATTCAGGAAAACTGTCCCGATATTACGATAGCTTCATGAGCATCACCAGCACCCTGAACCCGCCCCCCCTGAACCCCGTCAGCCTGCGCCAGGACGCGGGGGTGATCGGCCTGGTCGGGTTGGCGCACATGATCAGCCACTTCAGCCAGTTGCTGCTGGCGCCGCTGTTTCCCTGGCTGAAGGAAGAGTTCGCCGTCAGTTATGCGCAGCTCGGCTTCCTGATGACCATTTTCTTCGTTGTGTCCTGCGCCGTGCAGGCGCTGTCGGGATTCGTGGTGGACCGTTTCGGCCCGCGCCCCATCCTGTTTGCCGGCCTGAGCCTGCTGGGACTTGCGGCATTTGGTTATGCGGCCAGCACCAGCTACTGGATGCTGGCCTGCTGTGCCGCGGTGGCAGGTATCGGCAATGGTGTGTTCCACCCGGTGGACTACACACTGATCAACCGCAAGGTCAGCGCGCCACGCCTGGGCCATGCCTACAGCGTGCACGGCATCACCGGCAGCCTGGGCTGGGCGCTGGCGCCGGCGCTGGTGGTCCCGCTGGCGATCATGTTCTCCTGGCGTGTGGCGCTGATGGGCGCAGGCACTTTCGCCTTCGTTGTGCTGGCCGTGCTGATGCTCAACAGCCGCAAGTTCGACCTGCCGGCGGCCGCGGCCAAACCGGTCGGCCCCAACGCGGCGACCGAAAGCAGCTTTGCCTTCCTGCGCATTCCAGCCGTCTGGATGTGTTTTGTTTTCTTCTTCCTGTATGCCGTGATCATCAGCGTGATTCAGTCTTTTGCGCCTGAGGCCGCCCGTCAACTCCATGGCGTGCCCATCGCGCTGGCCGCGATGTGCCTGACGGTCTATATGGTGTGTGCCGCAGGTGGCATGGTGTTCGGCGGCTTTCTGGCGTCCGACCCGGCGCGTTGCGAGCGTGTGGTCGGCATCGGCTTCGGTGTGGCGGCCGCCGTGGCGCTGCTGATCGGCTTCGGCCCGGTGCCGGCGCTGGCGGTGCCGGCGCTGTTCGGCGTGATGGGTTTTGCCACCGGCATTTCGGGCCCGTCGCGCGACCTGCTGGTCAAGAAGTCCACGCCCGACAACGCAACCGGCCGGGTCTACGGCATTGTGTATTCAGGGCTGGACATCGGGCAGGCGGTGGCCCCGCTGTTCTTCGGCACGCTGATGGACCATGGGCAGTACCGCGGTGTCTGGCTGGGCCTGATCGCCGCGCAAGGCCTGCTGGTGCTGAGCGCCTTCAATGTGCGCAAGGTGCGCCGCACGGCGCCGTCCGCCGTGGCCGCGGCCTGACAAACAATAAACGTTAGCGAAATGGCCGGCTGAGAAAGCGCGAGCCTTCCAGCCCGAAGCGCCAGGGCTGCTCCATCGCTTTGGATATCCCGATGCGCGGACCGCTCACCACACGCATACGGCCTGTGGCCGGCAACAGTTCGAACGGCGACGCATCGACAGGCAAGCCGTTATGCGCCAGCGTGATGCCCAGCGCCTGACCGACGCGCCCAGGGCCGGCGCACAGCAGACGCGCATCGTCCAGGCCACGGCGCTTGCGCATCACATCGAGTCCGCTGGTGGGCTCGATGGCGCGAATGAGCACCCCCGCGCCGTGGCCTTCTTCGCGGCAGACCAGGTTCAGGCACCAGTGGATGCCGTAAGAGCGGTACACGTAGGCGTGTGCGGGCGGGCCGAACATGGCAGCGTTACGCAAGCTCGGTCCGGAGAAACTGTGGGAGGCCGGGTCTTCCCGGTCATAGGCTTCGGTTTCCACGATCACGCCGCCCACGCCATCAACCAGCAGCGTGGCGCCGATCAGCCGCCTGGCCACAGCGGGCGAAGGCGCCATGAAGTCGAGGGACGGGCTTGCCATGGCTGTGTCAATCCGGCGGTGGCGCCACTGCCGCGGCAACGGCGGGGGTTCGCCGTTTTTCGCTGACCAGCACATACAGCCCCGAGCCGATCAGCAGCGCGATGCCACACCAGGCCAGCGTGTTGGGCACGTCGCCCCAGACCCCGTAACCCAGCACCAGCGCGAACAGCAGGCCGCTGTAGCGAAAGGGCGCGACCAGCGTCATCTCGCCGTGGCGCATGCTGCTGATGATGAAGTAATAGCCGCCAGTGAGAAACACCGAGGCCAACGCCAAAAGTCCGAACTCGAACAGGCCGAAAGCCTTCCAGCCCTGCAGCAGCGACCCGACGCCCGACACCACGGTGACCGCCACGGCGGTCGCCAGCGTGATCAGGATGGATGGGATGCCCGCATGGATGCGGCGGGTCATGAGATCCCGCGCCGCGTGGAACAGCGTGCCCGCCAGGCAGACCAGCGCATAGTAGTTGAAGCCTTCAGGGCGCGGCTGGATCACCAACAACACACCGAGGAAGCCGAAACCGACGGCCATCCAGCGCGCGCCGCGCACACGTTCGGCCATGAACAGCGCGGCAAACAGCGTCATGAACAGCGGTGCGGCCAGGTTGATGGCGGTGGCGTTGCCGATGGGCAGGTGAAACAGCGAACCCAGGTAAAGCATGGTGGCGATGGCGTCCACCACCGCGCGGCCGGCCACCCAGCCACGCGTGGCTTCGCGCAGGCGGGGGGTAGCGCCCAGCGCATGGGCCAGGCCCAGCACCAGCAGCACCGACATCAACCCACGGACAAAGATCAGCTGCGCACTCGGCATGCTCTGGCTGGCGAACTTCACCAGCGCGTCATTGGTGACGAAGCAGGCCATGGCGCCGACCATGCAGAGGATGCCGCGGCGGTTGGCGGCGGCGGAAGCGGTCAGGGTCATGGAATGGGGTTCAATTCTGGAAGGTCCACCAGGTGGCTGCGCCCAACAGCAGGCAGAGCACAGGAATGTAGAACATCAGCGCGCGGCCCGTGACGGAGGGCGGTTGCCCGCTGAGTACCAGCAGGCCCAGCGTGAACAGCGCCGTCGGTTCAGGCGCCATACCCAAAACTTCCGCCTGGCCCCAGGGTCGGCCAAAGACCCACCCCAGCAACGGGTACAGCAGGCTGGCGGCCGTCAGCAGTCCGCCCAGCGCACGCGCGCCGCGTCCGGGCTGCGCGGCGGCTTGGCCAGACGACAAGGCGAGGCGGGCCAACAGCAGCGCTTGCACCGCGAAGGCAATCGCCACATACTGCGCGGCCCAGTTGATGGTGGTGTAGCGCTCCCATAAAAACGCCCAGCCCACCCACAGCCAGGCGGCAGTGAGCATCAGGGCGCTCAGGCGAAAGGCATGGATGCGCCGGCTGGTCGCCAGCCAGAGCGCCCCCAGGCCCGCGGTCAGCATCACGCCCTGCAGCGGCCAGAAGTCGCGGTTGTACAACTCGACCAGACGCCAGTAAGTCCTGGGCGAAAACATCAGGAAGTCCGACAGCGTGTAGGTCCACCACTCGGACATGGTTAAAGCTTTGCCACGTGGTCGGCCATGCGTTTTCGCAGGGCTGCGTCCGGCAGGCGGCCGCGCGCGGCGGCCATGTTGTCGCGCAGGTGGGTGGGCTGGCTGGTGGCGGGGATCGCGCAGGTCACCGCCGGGTGCGAGACGATGAACTTCAGGGCGAACTGCGCCCAGGTCGTGCAATCAATCTCGGCGGCCCAGGCCGGCAGCGGATGGCGCTGCAAGTGCCGCAGCAGCGCGCCTTCGCGGAAGGGACGATTCACCAGCACAGCGATGCCGCGCTCACGCGCCAGCGGCAGCAAGCGCTCTTCGGCTTCGCGGTCCAGCAGGTTGTAGCTGAGCTGGACAAAGTCCAGACGCTGGCTGCGCATGATCTGGTCAAAGTCGCTGTGGCGGCGGCCTTCGGAGGTGGTGATCCCGACATAACGCAGGCTGCCCGCAGCTTTCATGGCCTGCAGCAGGGCCAGTTGCTTCTCCCAGGCCAGCAGGTTGTGGACTTGCAGCAGATCGAAACGCGGCACCTGCCAGAGCTTGCGCGAGGCTTCGATCTGCGCGGCGCCGTCGGACGAGGTCCAGACCTTCTCCGCCGAAAACACGCTGGTCTGGCGGTTCAGCTTTTGCAGCGCCTCGCCGATCACGCCTTGCGAGGAGCCGTACATGGGCGAGGAATCGATCAGCTTGCCGCCGGCGGCGAAGAATTGGCGCACGACCTCGGTACTTTGCTCGCGCAGGGCGCGGTCGTTGCCGACGTTGAAGGTGATCCAGGTGCCGAGGCCGATCACAGGAATTTGTTCGGCAGATGAGGGGATCGGCTTGGTGAGGACCTGTGGCTGGACAGGGGCTTGCGCAAATACGTTGGCTGCACCCAGTGCGGGAACAAGCTGCAAGAGGTCGCGACGTCTCATGATAGGACCGTATCACACGGCAAGGAGCGGGAGTGATGCACGGTGCAAAAAGCCCGACTCGCCGGCAGGTTCACACCGCGCTGCGGTGCCTGGCGATGCAGGTGTCCAGCACTTCGCCGCCGTCCTTTTGCCACCAGTTGCCGGACGAGAAAATCTCGACCTCGCTGTAGCCGGCGAAACCCTGGTCCTCGACCCAGCCGCGGATGCGCGGAATGTCGATCACGCCGTCGCCCATCATGCCGCGGTCTTCGAGCAGATGGGTGGTGGGTGTCATCCAGTCGCAGACGTGGAAGGCCATGAGACGGTCCTTGCCGGCGCGCCTGATCTGCGCCTCCAGCTTCGGATCCCACCAGACGTGGTACACGTCGACCGCGACGCCCAGCGCCCCGGTCCGGGAGGGATCGAGCGCGTCGCAGACGTCCAGCGCCTGCTCCATGGTGTTGATGCAGGCGCGGTCAGCCGCGTACATCGGGTGCAGCGGCTCGATGGCCAGCGGCATCTTGCTGGCTTTCGAGTACTCCAGGAGTTCGGCGATGCCGTCGCTGACCTGGTGGCGCGACAGCGCCAGGTCTTTGTGCGCGGCCTTGCCGGCCAGCGCGCCGGGCAGGGCGCCGACCACCAGCACCAGGCAGGCGGCATTGAGCTCGCAGGCCTCGTCCACAGCGCGGCGGTTGTCGTCGCGTGCGGTTTTCAACCCAACAGTATCTGCGGCGGGGAACATGCCGCCGCGGCAGTAGCCCGAGAGCTCCAGGCCGTGGGTTTTCACCAGCTTCGAAATAGCGGGCAGGCCGGCGGCCGCCACCTGGTCGCGCCACGGCGAGATCGCCCTGATGCCGCGCTGCACGCAGGCTTCGATGATGTCGGTCAGCGGCTGCTCGATGCCGCGCTGCCTGCGCACGGTCGCGGTGTTGATGGAGAGCCAGCGGTGGTCCTGGGAAAAGTCGCGCATGGGTAGATGTCTTTGAAGTCAGTGGCAAAAATTGGGGGAGGATCAGGGCGCGTTTTTGCGGCGGCGCAGTTCGCGAATGATGCCGGCGTTGTCCAGATCGCCGTCGCCGGCTTCCACGGCGGCCTGCATCAGGGCGGCGTGGGCCTGCGACAGCGGCAGCGATTGCCCCGACGTGGCAGCAGTGGCCATCATCAGCTTCACATCCTTGAGATGCTGGCGGATGCGGGACTGTGGCGCAAAGTCGCCTTCCACCATCATCCGGCCCTTGGCCTGCGCCGCGCCGGACGTGGCGGGGCTGGCCAGCACCAGCGCCAGGAACTGTTCGGGCGCGATGCCCATGTTTTCGGCGAAAACCATGCCTTCGGCAAGCACGGCGCGGTTCAGGCCCAGCACGAGGTTGGTAGCGAGCTTGGCGCGGGCGCCCATGCCGGCGCCGCCTACATGGATGCGCCTGGACGCGACGGCGGCCAGGACGGCTTCGTTCCTGGCAATCGCACCGGCGTCGCCACCCAGCAGCAAGGTGGCTTCGCCGGCGGCGATCTGCTGGCTGGAGCCGGATAGTGGGGCCTCGATGAAATCCACACCGCGTGCCGCCAGGCGGGCGGCCAGGGCTTGCAGCGCATCAGGATCACCGGTCGAGCAGTCGATCACGGTCGCCAGGCGGGATGAGGATGTCAGCCCGTCCGGCCCTTCGACCACAGCGTGCACGTCGTCGGTGTTGAAAACCGCCAGCACCACGCAGGTGGCCGCGCCGGCCAGCTCCGCCAGCGAACCGACGGCTAGCCCGCCTTGCGCTGAGAGGGCGGCGCGCGCTTCTTCGCGCAGGTCGAAACCGGCGACCTGAAAGCCGGCCGCCAGCAGGCGTTGCGCGAGCGCGGAGCCGACGAGACCCAGGCCGACGATGGCGACGGGGGGAGCAGGGCTTGCCATGCTGTCACGCCGCGAGCGACGAGCCTCCGCACACATGGATTTCCTGGCCGGTAATGGCGGCGGCGTCGGTGGACAGCAGGAAGCTGGTGAGGGCCGCGATTTCCTGAGGGCGGATCAGCCGGCCCAGCGGCGGAAGCCGGGGCGGGGTGGCGGCCCGCGACGGATCGGCCAGCATGGCGGTTTCTGTCGCTGCTGGCGAAATCACGTTGACCGTCACGCCCGAGGCGGCGGTTTCCGCGCCCCAGCTGCGTGCCAGCGCCACCAGCGCCGCCTTGGTGGCGGCATATTGGCTGCGCCCGGGCATGCCGCCGGACACGCGGCTGCCGATCAGCACCACGCGGCCGGCGCCGGCTTGGGCCATGGCCGGGACCACCAGATTGGCGAGCCGGGTGGCGGCATCGACGTGGAGACGCCACATCAGCGTGGAGTCGTCGTCGGCCAGCGCGCCCAGCCGGCCCACACGCAGCACACCGGCGGCGTGGACCAACGCCTGCACCGGGCCGGCGTCCCCGACGGCGCGCGCTGTGGCGGCGGCGTCGCAGAGATCGACCCCGGTGGAGGAAAACGCCGGGTGCACGAGGCGCGCCGGCGCCAGGTCCAGGCCGATCACGTCCCAGCCCTGATCGAGCAGGGCCTGGGCGATTGCCATGCCGATGCCCGAACTGCTGCCCGTGACCAGCGCGCGCCGGATGTTTTCAGCGGACATGGGCAGGGGTTTTATTCAACACGGATGTTGCCGTCCGTGATGATTTTCTGCGAGCGGGCCATGTCGCTGGTCTGGAACTTCGCAAAGTCTGCAGGGGTGCCCGGCGTGAGCACCAGGCCCTGCTGAATCAGTTTTTCACGCATGTCGGAACCCAGCGCCTTGTTGGTTTCAGCGTTGAGTTTTGTCGTGATCTCGGCGGAAAGTTTGGCCGGGGCCCATAGTCCGTACCAGCTGTAGAACTCATAACCGGGGATGGTTTCGGACACGGTCGGCACATCGGGCAGATTCGGCGCGCGCTTGTCGCCGGTGACGGCAACGACGCGCAGCATGCCGCTCTTGTGGTATTGGAGCGAGCCGAGGATGGGGTCGATGAAACCGTCAATCTGGCCACCGATCAGGTCCTGGAATGCCGGCGTGGTGCCCTTGTACGGCACCACGGTGTACTCGATGCCGGCCGCGCGTTTGAGCAGTTCGGTGGACATGTGGCCGGCCGAACCGATGGAGCCGACCGCGAAGGTCATCCGGCCCGGATTGGCCTTGGCGTGGGCAATGAGCGACTTGACGTCGGTGATCGGGAGGTTCTTGTTGATGGCGATCGACAACGGCGCCTTGGCCACCAACGCGATCGGCGTGAAGTCCTTCACCACGCCATAGGGCACCGATTTCATGGTCATGGGCGCCGAGGTGAACGTAGACGCATTGAACAACAGGGTGTAGCCGTCCGCCGGCGCCTGCGCCACGGCGGCGGCGCCTATGGTGCCGTTGCCGCCCGGACGGTTTTCGACCACGAAGGACTGGCCCATTTGCTCACCGAGTTTTTGCGCCAGTTGCCGGCCCACGGCGTCCAGCGTGCCGCCGGGCGGGAAGGGGATGATGACCTTGACCGGCCGGTTCGGGTAAGCCTGTGCCGCGGCGCCGAAGGCTGCAGCTGCGAGGCCTGCGGCAACGCAGGCTTTGAGGAAAATGCGCGTCTTCATGGTTTTGTCTCCAGGTGTTGCAAAAAAGAAATGCTCTGAGAATGACCATCGGAAGCTCTGCGGCTTCTTCCCTTGATGAACTACTCCACGCCGTGCAGCGCCAGCAGCGTTTTCATGCGGCGCACGGCCAGATCGGGTTGCTCCAGCAGGTTGGCTGCATCGGCCAGGCGGAACAACTCGGCGAAGTGCTGCAGCGAGCGGGTGCTTTGCTGGCCGCCGACCATGGTGAAGTGTTTCTGGTGGCCGTTGAGCCAGGCCATGAACACCACGCCGGTTTTGTAGAAACGCGTGGGCGCGGCAAAGATGTGGCGCGACAGCGGCACGGTGGGGCCGAGGATGGCGTGGAATTTCTCCACGTTGCCCTGCGCCAGTTCACCGAGCGCGGCGCTGGCGGCCGGCGCAATCGCGTCGAAGATGCCCAGCAGTGCGTCGCTCTGGCCGTGGAACAGCTCGCCGCCATGGCCGTCGCCGGCAATCAGTTCGGCATAGTTGAAGTCGTCGCCGGTGTACATGCGCACGCCTGAGGGCAGGCGGCGGCGCATCGCGATTTCCTTGTCCTTGTCGAGCAGGGAGATCTTGATGCCGTCGACCTTGTCGGGGTGGGCGTTGATGATGCCGATCGCCGTGTCCATCGCGGCGTCTACGTCCTTCGTGCCCCAGTAGCCCGTCAGTGCCGGGTCGAACATGTCGCCCAGCCAGTGCAGCACCACCGGTTGTTTCGCCTGACTCAGGATGCGGTCGTACACACGTTCGTAGTCGGCCGGCGATTTGGCTACTCTCGCCAGCGCGCGGCTGGCCATGACGATGAGTTTGCCGCCCAGCTTTTCGATGGCCGCCATCTGCTCCTCGTAGCCGGCCATCACCTCGTCAACCGTCTTGACGTTTTCCAGCACCAGATGGTCGGTGCCGCAACCCGAAGCCACCAGCGCGCCCGGCACGTCTTTGGAGGCGTCCAGCGAGCGGCGGATCAGCTCCAGCGAGGTCGGCCAGTCCAGGCCCATGCCGCGCTGCGCGGTGTCCATCGCTTCCGCCACGCCCAGGCCCAGCGACCACAGGTGGCGGCGGTAGGCGATGGTGGTGTCCCAGTCCACCGCGCAGTTGACCCACGGGTCCACCACGGCCAGCGGGTCAGCGACAACGTGCGCCGCCGAGTAGGCGATGCGGTTGAACTTGACGCCGGGCGCCGGCTTGACCGGCGTGCTGCCTTTGAGCGTGTAAGCCTGCAGGCCGCCCGTGGCGACGGGCAGGGTAAGGGTTAAAGCCATGAAATCACCTTCTTCAATCGCATGTATGTGTCAAATCGGGCTCCAGCCCTTGCTGTATAAGGGTGAGCAGCTATCAAACCTGTAGCGCTGGAACATCCACCCAGCGGCGTTCCTTCCAGCTTTCGAGCGCAGCCTCGACCAGCTGCACGCCCTTGGCGCCTTCGGGCAAGGTCCATTTGTAGGGCTCGTTTTCCACGACGTGGCGGAT
>Ga0307516_10010757_pt1 | contig 10020 bp, 5 predicted proteins | sample 19_EM_MG_FD_203310 | JGI IMG/M metagenome (GOLD analysis project Ga0307516, IMG submission 203310) | Populus trichocarpa ectomycorrhiza microbial communities from riparian zone in the Pacific Northwest, United States - 19_EM | ecosystem: Host-associated > Plants > Roots > Unclassified | place...
CTGTTATTTACTTTTTTTTGACTTGTGGACTTCCTATTTGGCAAGGATCCTTTTCCTACAAGGATGTGGGAGCTTGTTTTGGGAATTTCCTAGTTCCACAAGGATCTTTAATGAGCTGCAATATAATCTCCATGTGTGGCAAGGATTCATTAATGTTTTAGAATCCTTTTCTTATAAGGATTCCTTATTCATCCTAGCTACACAAGGAAGAAGGGCTGGTGGTATTTAATGACAAGTTAGTTATTTTTATTATTTTCTTTCATGTTTGGGCTTAGTTAACACTTTGTTTTCAGTTAGGATCCAAGGCTTGTTTGGATTAAGTTATGGGCTTTTCAGTTTAGGGTTTTGGGTCAGTTTTGAGTGGACCTCATATAAGTCCACATAAGGGGTCCATTAGGGTTAATTTTTCAAGCTATTTAAACTCATGTAAGCCAAAATTTCGGCAGCTTTGATGATTATTACCTTGACTTTTCCAATAGTGTTGATGCCTAAGTACAAGTTATCTTTGTGTCACACTCCTATTAAACCTGATTTACTTGGCTTTAAATGAATTTGGTGTCTTTGTATGTGGGTTGCGTGACCACGTAATCACGAGATTTGCATTATTTGGTATCAGAGTTTGGCTCCATTATTCAGGTTATATCTTTTTGAAATTTTTGCTTCTTGTTGATTCTGTAAAAAAAAATTTCTTAGTGTCCAATTTCTTATTCTCTGTTAATTTGTGGCATATTACATATAAAAAAAGAAACTAAAAGTCGTTCAAAAGACTTTTATTTGCTTCTGTTGCAGAAAACTAATCAAGGCGAAATTGGATCAAATCAACTTAGAATTAGCTCAAATTTTATACTCTGATTACTAGGGTCCTAATCGCACTAAATATTACCATTGAGGTCAATTGGATATTGTTTTCTTAGGTTTTCAAATTCCATTTTGATTAGGTCTGATTCATAATGTTTTTGCGTCAGCATATCAAACCTTATCGTAAATTGCTCAAATTTAATATTCTGTCTATTTTGGTTGAAATCGCACTATATCTTAAAGTTTATCTCAATTGGACATCATTGACCTTAGATTCCAAATTCGGACTTAACTTGTTGTAAACGTGTTTATTTTTACATCAACTCTTGAAACTCATATTCGTTATGTTGTTTTCATTTCTTGTAGTATATTTACAACATATCTAACATATTTGGGTGTTATTTCATCATATTGCATACTTCATTCCTGTTTTCATTCGAGTCTTCAGTTTTGTTCATATTTCAGATAGATTCGCTTACTACTCACGAGACTATCATCGCTGTTTTGTTTTTGCTTGTTTTTTATGTTATTATTGCTTCTTGAGTCATATACATCTATTTGGATTGCTTTGTTGAGTTAGTTCTATTCAGTGTGATTTCAGTTCCGCAAGAATCGAAAGAAGGTGAGACAAGGGGAGAGACCTAAGTTTGAGTGAAACACGAGCGATGTGAGGATAATTTTTATACCACTAACCAATTTTACAGGTATCATCATGTCAGATCTAAACAACACACCACCCCCACCGAGGGTGAACTTAAAGTCCAAATGCAAGCAATGATGAAGATGATGGAAAGAATGAATTTCGTGATGGGGAACATGTGTGACAGACTTGAGAAAGTGGAGAAACATGGCAATGAGGTTGGAACAAGTACCCAAGACATAAGAAAGGTTGGGGTTGAACCGAAATCAAATAATGGCAATAAGGCTAAAAAGTCAAGGTTGGCTGATTATGAGGATTTTGAGGAGGACGTTGATGATTTTGGTCATGGTGGTTTGAGGATAGGACCTTAGATTTCTCTTCAATTTGTTGTTAAAGTCTTCTAATTACTTCTTATTATCACATTATTTCATGAAATCTCCATTAAATCAACAATTTTTCCCAATTCACATGAACCTTAATTTTTTTTATAGAGCAAATTAGGGCTTTTCCTTTTCTCTTAAATATTAAGAAAAATAAGAGCATAAGGATGTGAAGGCACCTTACCATTAAGTCTTGTATACAAGTTTTCTTTATTGATTTCACTTCTTCTCTAATTCATTTTTTTTTAAATACAAATCTCTAACTTTCCATAAATTCATTTTACTCCCCATTCTAATTTGCATCTCTCATATTCGATCCTAATTCTTTTTTCTTTAACAATTTTGATCTTTCTTTCTTCTATTTTAGACCCTCTAAAGAAAACACTATTTATATCTTATTATTCTTTTTATAATAAAAACTTGGGGTTTTACATACTGCAAGGAGAACTAACATTTGCGCTATAAAAGAACCATGAATACTTTGACAACATTTACAAGAGTTGGCGTTACTCAAATAAGATAATTAATATAATCCTATTAATAACCCAAAAACATTGCAGGAATTGCACCCAGAAGGAAGCCATTCATACTCAACTGAGATAGTAATTACCATACCATTAGGGCATTGATGATCAAACTCCTTGACCAATACCCTTAGAAGCATCAATTCCAACACAAACTCTTGCATAAGTTAGGTGTTTGCACATTAGGGTAGTGGCATCAACATGTAGAGGAACCCCTTGTTAGTCCAATATTCTAAAGGAACATAATGAAGTTTAATCCAATCAAGAATTCTATACAACTCAACCTTAGAGAATTGCATGTTTGGTGACCATCTTTGAAGAACCAAATGTCTATTGGCCATGTGCCATGGAGGTCTAGGATAGCAGATGCATGTATAACCGAATTAAAGGAGAAGATAAAGAAGCCATTATTTGAAGACAACACTTCTAGTAATCCAAGAGAACCCCAAATTCTGTTAGCTATAGATTTAACCACTCGGAATAGAAGTTTCAGACCTACAAAGTTGGCCAACAATGGTGGATTTCCAAAGAGTACAACCTTCTTTAAAGACATCTATTGGAGGATTAACACAATCACCCGCGCAGCATCCATGGAGAAAGGTAAGAAAAACAAGTTTCAGTTTACAATAGAGCCAGTTCTGACGTCTAAGTTAGCATCACCTCTAACAACATTTAAGAAATTTAACTTCCAACCTTTGGTTTGTTGAAGAGGATTATCAGTTTTGATGGACACACTTTGTAAAGGATCAACATATGAGTGTGACAACTCTGGAATGAAAGTAGTTGACAAATTTCATTTCTTAGCTATAAAGGAGGAGTGAACTACTTGCTTTCCCTCTGATGCTCTGAAACTTTCTTTTCTTGGACATTGACCAAACTAGCTTTAAATGCTTGCCTCTGACCTGCCTCATCTTCACCAAGAGGCATTTTGATTCCCCCGATTCCATCTAGTTTACCAAGACTTCTGATGCGAATCAGCCCAACACCAAGCGTAACTATGCCAACAACCCATTAAAGGTGCTAATTGGGCCAATTACAAGAGCTAAGGCAAAAAAGCTTAAAGAAGTATCGAATGGGCTTGTTCAGAACATATGGAGCAAGATGGACCTAGAGGAGCTTAGGACATCTAAGGAACATAATCATAAAGCACAGGTGGTGAAGACACTTCATGAGAGTGTGCGGTAATAGATTGAAAAGACAAATCATGTGTATACGACCAAAGCCAATAAGGGGCGCAAACATGTTGTCTTTTAGCCCGACGATTGGGTTTGGGTGCATATGCGCAGGAGCGATTTCCATCCCATAGGAAATCAAAGCTACAACCACGAAGAGATGAGCCATTTCAAATCCTTGAGAGGATCAATGACACCACTTATAAAGTTGATTTGCTAGGTGAGTATGGTGTTAGTGCTACCTTTAATGTTTCTGATCTTACTCTGTTTGATGTAGGTGATGATTCAAGGTCAAATCCTTTTGGTGCTATTTTAGACCCTCTAAAGAAAACACTATTTATATCTTATTATTCTTTTTCTAATAAAAGCTTGGGGTTTTACATACTGCATGGAGAACTAACATTTGCGCTATAAAAGAACCATTAATACTTTGACAACATTTACAAGAGTTGGCGTTACTCAAATAAAATAATTAATATAATCCTATTAATAACTTAAAATAAATCATTAATTACAAGTCATCCGATTGGAACCTCATTTGTGCGTGGTTTCCAGTTAAGTAATAAAAAGAGTTTGGACTATATTTATTTGAAATATCATTAAAGGATCCTCTAACCTAAGCAATATAAATATTAAATCTTTACATTAATATCATATCTTTTAAATCTCTTTAACTCATTTTCTTTTATTATTTATGGTTTTATATCCTTAACATCCATGTGGATTGACCCAAATATTATCGTTAATTTATTACTTTGACACTCCTATACTTGGAAAAAGATATCAATGATTTGATTGTGTCATGTTTTTGGCGTTGTTGTTGGGGAGGTAAGTTAGTGTACAAACTATAAGTTTTAATCTTGTTTTTCTTTTTGTTTTTGTTTTATTTTTTTTTTCTCTTTTCTTTCTGCACTTGCATGAAAGTCTGGTCATGCAGATTGGATGGTAGACTTTCAAGGAAATCTTCATCTTCTTTAGAAAACATGGCCGAAGAAGATACTCAGTCAATTCACAATGATAATAACCATTTTAGAACACTTAGAGACCACATGAATCCAACAAGAATAGGTGCACTATCATGTATAGTTTTCTCTCTTAGTGCATTTCACTTTAATTTTAAGTTAGGTATCATTCAACTTTTACCAAATTTCCATGGCTTAGTTTTAGAAAATTCATACTTGCGTTTGATAGAATTTGAAAAGGTTAATCATACTTATAATGACTTAAATTGTAAAACCCGAGAATAAAAATCTAAAAGAAAAATAAAGATAGTTAAATGTGTTGAGAAAAATCAAATAAACTATATTGCTAGGGGGGTTTAAAAAAAGAAGAAAAGGGCTATAGCAAAATTGTAAAAAGAGAGGAAAGAATGGGCCAAAGTATAATTAAAAAATAATGGGACTATAAATACCCCATTCTCTCCTCCATATGGCCAGGCTGTATAAGGCAAGAAGGAGGGGGAAGATTTAAGATTTTTTATGCGAACCTCTTGAACAGGCAGTCAAGCAACCCACACGCAAAGACACCAATTCCTAGAAAGCCAAGTAAATCAGATTTGATAAGAGTGTGACACAAAGATAACTTGTACCTAGGCACCAACACTATTGGAAACGAAAACCCCCACCCAATGAATATTGATTTGCGAACGAGAAGTATAAGGATGACGCCATGAAGTCAATTGTTCTTCGATAAGTCTTTTTTCAGTTCTTTAGAGAACTAAGGAAGGGAGATTATCTCACCACCACACACACAAAGTGCGGCAAACAAGAAGTTTTATTAATCTGAATTGTCTAACTTACATGTCTGATTATGACTTTATTTATACTGACTCTAGAATAAAATAAACCCTAATAGACCCCTTATGCGGACTTATATGATGCCCACTTACAATTAAACCCAAATAATATAAATTAACCCTAAACTAAGAAGAAGATAATAATAACAATAATATATCCAAATTTAATATCCTAAATATGATAGGATCAGATTTGATGCCTTTTAGAAGTTCCATATAAGCTAGGAGAATCAAATCTAAAGTTACCTCTTCTTTAGTTTCCTTGTTTGCAAAGTATTCTTAATTGACTTGAAAACTTATTTAATTATGGATTCCTACTATAATAAGGATATAATAATTATTTTCATACACCATAAGGATTCCACATTAATATGGAGTACATATCACATATGGAAACTATGTTGTTGCCCATTAACCTTGCAAGACTAGAAAATTCCCAAAACCAACTATCATATCCTTGTAGAAAAAGAATCCCTGCCAAATAGTAAGTTCACAAGTCAAAAGAAAGTAATAATAAAATTCGTTCAGACTCTGTTGACCAGTATTGCAATATCTTTCTGAACTCTGATTGACCTGAAATTGTAAACCAGTGTCGAAAAACATGTCAGGAGAGTCCACATAAAATTGCAGCCTGATCCAACGGTTGGATTGAGAATTATAACTGTTGTCGTGAAACTGGATAACTGTGCATTTGATGTTAGAATCCGAATCTGATTGTTTTTTCGTTGCCCGGATCGTATCACAAAATTTCCTCCTTCAAATTATTAGTTTTTTACCTGGTTAGGGAATTTTCATGATTTAGCGTTAGTTAATATTTCACATACTATTTTATTACTTTATCTTCTTTGAATTTGAAACTAGTCTCCTGTAAACTAGTCTCCAATTAATAATTACCCTATTTAACCAAAATTTATCTTTTTGTTTACTGGGGGTTTACAGAAAGGCTAAGAGGACATGCCCTCAAAACCTAAACAAGAAATAAATAAAATAATATCATAAAAAAACCCCCACGAAATATGAAGCCTTCTATTAGTATCTAAGGAGGCCATATTACAAATTGGATCAACTTTATAAATAGTACACTTAATGATATCACTATAAACAACGGAAACATTACGAGGTGCCTCACCGTGGAGCCGAGCATTCCTCTCTCTCCAAATTTAGTATACTGTAGTAGCTAACATCAATCTGATTATCAAAGATTTAAGAGATCTACCTCTACCCATAAAAGAAGGCCATACAACGGTACTTACCCAAGATCAACGTTTAAGAAGAATGCAACATTTAGAGCAAAGATCATACCAGATGCGCTGAGAGAATGGATAATCAAAAAAATAAATGATCAACATCTTCACTATCACCCCCACATAAGAGAAACCTGTTAACTTGAATAAGACTGTAAGACATGAGCTTATCTTGAGTCAGAAAGGCCTCACAAATAGTAAGCCATATAAGATCAAAGAGAATCGTCAGATAGCATGTTTATGCCATACAAGTTCCCACCACTCCACTTTGTTCTAAAAGGGATGAATAACATTCCAAACATTACAGACATAAAAAATAGCTCTAGGAGCATGCTTCCAGTACAAAATATCACACCTCCTATCATTTGGGTGAAAAGAAACAGGGGTACACCGAGAAGCTCAATCCACTCGAAGATCTTATAGAAGGCCAAATCCACTCCTGACTAGCTACAATATAACTCAGCCTCGTGTCTCTACCCAAGCCAAAATCAATGATAATTCTTTCCCCAAAACACTCCACCAAGGGGCCCATTGGACACCAATTATCAAACCAAAGAGAAGTAGAATGGCCATCACCTATACGGTTGCATATGAACCAACGAGTAAAACTACGAAGACCAAAAATCTTCCTCTAGCTCCAAGAACAATTCCTAGGATAAGTCACCTCCCAAATACTCCCACCTTGCAATAAGAAATAATGAATCCAAGATCACTACCATTCCACAAGAAGCATCCTAATAAAAGAAGTGATTTTCACTATAATAGCCTTCAAAACTCTGAGAAAACTTCCATAGCAAAAACATTCATGTAAGAAGACATATGGTCTCCCTGCCTTAAGCCTCTACTACTAGCATGAAGCTCTTCATTGATAAGACCAAAAATCTAGTAGTGGAAATACATTCAGCAATCCAGTTAATGGAAAACCAACCATATAAAGAACAATCAACAAGATGTTCATAAGCTTTCATCAAATCCACCTTCAAAGAACACGTAGAGGGCCCCCTTTTCAATGATAATTATGGAGAAGCTCTTCTGTTAGTAAGATGTTGTCATTGATATTTCTCCCTTAAATAAAAGCGGAGTGAAACTGGCAAACCAAATCTAGAAGCACTCTCTTAACTTTATTAGCAATGATCTTGGCAATGCATTTGTAAACAGTGTTACAACAAGAAATAGGCCTAAAATCCTTAACCCGAGTAGCGTAAGGAACCTTAGGATTTAAGGATATAGTATTCACTTGTTTGAGTAATCGACCATAAATAAAGAAAGAACAAACATCATTAATAGTGTCTTAACCAACAATACTCCATGCTTTTTTAAAAAAACCTACACTAAACCCGTATGGATGGGGGAGCCTTATTATCCTTAAAAAAGAAAAGAACCTTCTGAATTTCCTCATCACTAATTGGATTATCAAGAGTCATGATTTGAGAAGAAGATAACCACCAAGAAAGGGCCTCACTAATAAGAGAATAATCAATGGAAGAATCTGACCAAGCCCCCCTAAAAGATTCTCATATTAGTTAACAATGGTGTCAATTTACCTTCTTTGCCTCTGTAATACAAGTGTCATTATCATCATAAATGGTAAGAGTTTTACTTCGGCATTAATGTCTCTTAAATTTAACCATGGAATCTAAGATTTCTGTTTAAGGAAGCTCTCCTTGTCTTAAGCAAGTCTCATATACTCCTGAACAAACATATACTCAACTCTATGAATATCCAAATCAAGAGGAATCTGCTACATCAGACATTAAACATCTTCCATGGCCTTCTTTGCCATCAAAACCCTCTTCAGAATCTTAGAAAAGAACTTATTAAAGTCTTTCAAAACACCTTTAACACGCTTCAACTTTTTACACAAGATAAATATGGGTGTACCAATGACTTCCTCCTTCCAAGCCTCGACAATGTCTATTGAAACTAAGGATGATCAACCTAAAAATCAAAATACTTGAAAGGAACTTTCCTTTTAAACATGCCAACGAGCTTAACAACCATTGGAGAATGATCCAAAATACCAAAAGGAAGAAAAGAAGTTTCAGAACCTGCGAGCTCACAATTGTACTTCACATTAACAAACACTTGATCCAATTTCTTCAAAATAGGATTATAACATTGCTGATTAGTCCAAGTGAGCATAGAACCAGTGAATATAAGATCCTCCAAAAATAATTGAGTGAGACAATCATTAAGGTCATTATGCCATGCCGACTATGACAGAATACCACCTCTCCTCTCATCTATAGAACAAATAACATTTAATTCAACCATAAGAATCTAAGGGGTGGACTCCCAATCATGCGATCTAAGCACCAAAGGATCCATTGAAGGTTTTGGTTGGTCCAAGTACAAAGCTTAAAGCTAAGAGTTTCAAAGAAGCTTTCAATGGACTTCTTCAAGATATGTGGACTAAGGTGGACTTCAAGAGGATATTGAATAATGAGGAGCAAGTCATGATTAATCTGATTCATGTTCAAGAGGGGCTTGTTGGTGAAACCAAGACCATTACACAAGGAGTAGGAGTAGAAGACTAGTTTCGGTCAGTTTGACTTTTCACTACCTTTTTTTTTATCATAAATGGAGCTACAAAACTAATTTTGAGGGGATTCCAATTGGTATGGAAACTAGACTTCTATACCTTTCCAACGATATATGGTAAGCCTTCTAATTTTTTAATACAAGAGAGAAACATTCATTTGAAGTTGGGCTTTGATGCTACTAGACAGATTGTGGAAATAACCAAACTTGTCTTATTAAATTAGTTGGGCTGTTAAACTTTCTTTATTTTGTGAGGAAACACTTTTTTAGGTTTCAGCCTTGTTTATTTTATTTATTTTAATTATTTTGGGCTAGTTTGAGCTTGGGTTGGTTATTATTTAAATTTGGTTTATATGTGACCCATTAAGGAAACTAGGGTTTTGGCTTGGGGTATAAATACTTTTGAGAATAACTTTTAGAACACTTTTTTTTTGCTAATAATAATCTGATTTTTGCTGAGCTTCGGTTGTCAATCTTGGTTCTTGATTGAACTTTCAACTCTTCAAAGAAGTGACCAATCTTTGTTATGAATTTTCCTTTTGGTCGTCTCCAGGTGAAGGCATTGTGATTGGGTTGGTTTATTGTCTTGTTGGCTTGGAGAAGGTCTTGCATTGTGATAATCTCATCCTATTTTTTAACAAACTTGGATTAGATAGATCTTGGGTTCGCGAATTCCATTCAAATCTGCTATGGTTCGTATTGGTTGGTATTAGAGCAGATCTAATCACAGGGTCTTTTATTTCTTGATTAGTTTCGGCCACATATATTAAAAACAAATTAGGGTTCTTGCAACCTCTTCAATTGTTAAACACAAAATCATAAGGTAGTGTTCTTGTTGAATTCTTTGATCTTGCCACAATATATACATAAAAAAGAGTGTGTTCTTGAATTTTTTTTCTTGATTGTTGAATTGGTATATATAAAAA
>Ga0307516_10010758_pt1 | contig 10020 bp, 7 predicted proteins | sample 19_EM_MG_FD_203310 | JGI IMG/M metagenome (GOLD analysis project Ga0307516, IMG submission 203310) | Populus trichocarpa ectomycorrhiza microbial communities from riparian zone in the Pacific Northwest, United States - 19_EM | ecosystem: Host-associated > Plants > Roots > Unclassified | place...
TGATGCCCGTCATTGACATGAGTTGTTCCATGCCGAGGTGGTTGGGCGCTCCGATTCCACTGGAGGCGTAGTTCAGTTCACCTGGCTTGGCCTTGGCGAGCGCGATCAGGTCCCTCAGGCTCGTGACGCCGAGCGAAGAGTTCACGGTGAGGATCGGCGGCAGCGTCACGACGCGCATGACGGGCACGAAGTCACGCTCCACGTTATAGGGCAGTTTGCTCACCGTGATGGGCGTCGTCACCATCGTGGAGGTGGCACCGAGAAGCAGCGTGTAGCCGTCGGCGGGGGCCGTGGCAACGGCCTGGGCTCCAGCCGTGAGGCCGGGGCGGTTGTCAACCAGCACCTGCTGGCCCCAGTACTCGGTGAGCTTGGCGGCCAAGGGACGGGCAACAGCGTCAGCGGCAGCGCCGGCCGAGAAGGGGACAATGATCTTCACCGGCTTTTCTGGAAAATCGGCAGCGTGGGCTGCTTGCACATTCACGGCGGCAAGGCTCACAAGAACGAAATGGAGGGTGGACTTCATGGAGACTTTCGTTTTCAGCGCAATGAGGGTGGCTTCGGCGCCTCGGCTTTGCATAACGTGGCCGAGTGGTGGCATTGTGGGTATCCGTTGCCTGCCTGGAAACGAGTTTCTGATCGTGCATTCCCCCATAACCGTGCTGCATGGCCTGCGATGAATTACCGGCAGCTGGAAGTCTTTCGTGCACTCATGGACACGGGTTCCGCGACTGCGGCGGCCGGGCGGCTTGGAATATCCCAGCCAGCGGTGAGCCGTCAGCTCGCGCAGATAGAACGAGAGCTGGGCCTGGACCTGTTCGCCAGAAGCGGAGGCAAGCTGCGCGCAACTGCGAGCGCGATTGCGCTGTACGACGAAGTGACCTTTGCTTTCGAAGGCATCGATCGTGTTCTCAACCTCGCGAGCCGCTTGCGCGGCCATGACACCGGCGTGCTGAGGATTGCCTCGCCACACGCCTTGGGTGAGGTCTTTGTTCCCCGCGTAGTGGCGCGATTGGCGGCCATTCACCGCAACCTGCGCTATGCGGTCGAGTTCGGCACGTATGAAGCGATTGCCGCGATGGTTGCCAAGCGCGCTGTTGACATTGGAGTTCTCAAGGAACCTGTCTCGCATGCAGGCATCTCGACCCAGCCGCTCATCGACTCTGGCGCCGTCTGCGTGCTCCCGCACGGGCATTCGTTGGCGAAACACAGCGAGATCAGCCTCGCCGCCTTGGCCGCCGAGCCCTTGGTTTTGCTCGGGCGCGACACGGTCTGGCGCAGCGAACTGAACGCCCTGTTCAGGGCCGCCCGACGACTCCCGGATGTTCGCGTCGACACTCACTCGGCGACCGCGATATGTGGATTCGTTGCGAGCGGACTGGGAGTCTCCGTTTTGCCGGAGCTCCTTGCCGCGCAGTTCGCGGACCGCGGAGTCGTGTTGCGGCCCTTGGCAACTCGAATCGATCATCGCTTTGCGATTGCACTACCTGCCGGTCTGCAAAGAGCCGGGCTGGCGGAGGAGTTTGTGCGTGAGGGGCGTGTTGTCGCGGAGCAGATACTCGCTGAGGCTCGCCTGCCTGCGAAGCCACCAAGCCAGGGGCGAAGCAAACGCTAGGGCGTGGAAGGTGTTCACCGTCGACTCGGTCTTTGATTCGGACTCGAATCGCTACGAGTTGGCCGATGACACCAGGCTCGCCTACAGCAGCTCGTTCAGTGCATAAAACGCGTTGTCCCTGATCTTCTGCATCCAGCCTCGACGCTGCCATTCTTCGAGCAAAACTTCCTCGGCACGCTGAACGTACCTCTCGAAGATGGCATCGAGCCGATCTGCAAGCGCCCGGTCCAATATCGACAGGCTGATCTCGTCGTTTGTCTCGAAGCTGCGGTCATCGAAGTTGCTCGATCCGATCGCAGACCAGACGCCATCGACCGTCATGATCTTCTGGTGCAGCAAGGTATGCGGGTACTCGAACAGTCGAACACCGCACTTCAGAAGCTTCTCGAAATTGCGATGTCCCGCGTGTTGGACCATGGGATTGTCTGAGCCACTGATGGCGGGCATCAGCACGCGCACGTCGACGCCGCGTCGCACGGCTGCGCCGAAGGCATCGATGGCGTCCGGCTCAGGAATGAAGTACGGGTTCTGAATCCATATGCGCTTGCGCGCCACGCAGATGGCGGTGTGGTGAAGAATTTTTACCGTCGGCGCGGAATTCTCCGGCTTGGCGAATACTGCGTGAATGAGCACGTCGCCTTCGGGCTCGAGCCGCGGGAATACATCCTCGCCGAGGAACAACTCGCCGGTTTCGCCGGCCCAGTTTTCGCTGAAGGCGCCCTGAAGGCTGTGCACGATCGGCCCGTGGAGATGTAGGCTGACATCGGAGAAATGTGTGTGGTCTTCGGCATCTCCGAGCCAACTGTCGACGATGCAATGGCCGCCGACGAAGGCCTCGCGTCCGTCGATCACGACGATCTTGCGGTGGTCCCGGTCGTTGAACACGCCGATATTCCGGAACGCCCGCTTATGAAAAAACCTGACGTTGCAGCCAGCGACACGCATCTGGCGCGTGACTTCCCTTCCGACGTCTTTCGATCCTTGCGCATCGAGCAACACACGAACCTGTACCTTGGCACGAGCACGCTCCATCAGCGCTTGAGCCAAGCGCTGGCCCAGCAGCCCGTCCTTCCAGAGAAACGTCTCGAAGTGGACGGACTGGCGGGCTGCGGCGATGCGAGCCAGCAGGACGTCGAAGAATGCCCCGTTTTCCAGCACCTCGACACGGTTACCCTCCACCGCCGTGCACAGCGTGAGCCCCGACAGGCTCGGCATCAATTCGTCGATGGGAGAGTCGCTGTCGATCTTCAAAGCCGGGTCCCGGTGTCGGCGAATTGACCAGATGACCGCGATCTGCACCACGATCACCGCGAGCAGCAGGCAGCCCCATGCCCAACTGATCATTCGTCACCTCCGCCGGTTGTGGCGTCAGCCATCAGAGCTGAGACCCGATGAGTGATGTCACGCGGTCTGCCAGCTTTTCGCGCCACGGGCGTTCTCTCCACGCCTGCAGCGATACCGGGCGGGCAAGCGCGAGGTCTTGCTCGAAGATGCGGGTTTGCTCGGCGGCAAAGGCCTGATCGAGGATGTTCAACGTCGCCTCGTCGTTCAGGTGGAACGAGCGGTTGTCGAAGTTCGTCGAACCAACCGACACGAGCAGACCGTCCACGATCATGACCTTGCTGTGGTACATCGTGGGCCCGTATTCGGCGATCAGGGCGCCCGCCGCCAGCAGCGGCTCCCACTTCGACCGAGAGGCTGACCGAGACGTCTCGGAATCGATGTGTTCGCCAGGAACGATGATGCGCACTTTGACGCCGCGTCGGAGTGCCGCGACAAGCGCGTTCAACGACAAATCATCGGGGACGAAATAGGCTGCAGACAAGTCCACCGACTTGCTCGATGCGGTGATGGCCAGCAGGTACATGAGCACCATGCTTTCGCTGCCGCCCGTGGGTGAACTGCTGAACATCTGCGCGCGGCCGTCTGCTACCGGGGGCAGCGATGGGAAGTAGTCTTCACCATGCGGCACCTCGCCGCTGACCTTGATCCAGTTGTCGAGGAAGATCGATTGCATCTGGCCCACCACCGGCCCTTCAACCTGGAAGTGCGTGTCGCGCCAATGATCGGGGTCTTGCGCGTGGCCCGTCCATTCGGGTGCGATCCCGACACCTCCCGTGAAGCCGACCTTGCCATCGACGACCAGCAGCTTTCGGTGCGTGCGGTTGTTGAGCTTGCCCAAGGTGTACCAGTGGACGGGGTGATAGCGCTGCACCTGAACGCCGGCGGAGCTCATCCCGTCGAGTACCGATTGGTCGACTTTCTGACTGCCCACCCAGTCGAGCAACACGTGCACCTTGACGCCGGCACGAGCGCGCTCGGCCAGTGCCTGCGCAAATTGATTGCCGATGTCGCCCGACCAGTAGATGTACGACTCAAAGGTGATCGTCTTTTGAGCGCCGCGAATCGCGCCGAGCATCGCCGGAAAGATCTCGTCGCCGTTCTTGAGCACGCGATAACGATTGCCACCCACCACCGGCGGGCCCAGCAGCACGCTCAGCTCTCGTTCGAAGTGCGGACTGTCGATCCCGTAGAGGCGTTCGAGCTTGCGCTCGATGCGCTTCTCACCGCCGATGAAGTTGTAGGCAATGAGCCCCAGAACCGCCGTCGCCAAAGCTGCAGCCAACGCAATCCAGATCGCGCGCGTTCTGGAGAGGTGCTTAACCACCATGAGCCTGCGGCTCGGTGGTCGAGCCGTTCAGCTTGGTGGCGCACATGGGATGAGCAGCATCTTCTCGCATGTCTTGTGGCTGGACTGTTTCGGTCACGGAGTTCTCAAGAGCTCGTTTCGCGCGCAGAAAAGAAGCCGCGAGCGCGGCCTTTTTTGCGGGTAGTTCGCGCGTCGTCGCCGGCCAGGGCGATGGAAACTTCCTGGCCGCAAAGTTTCGTGCGGCAGTTGAACGCCGCTCGTGGGACGAATTGCCGTCTCCTCGTAGGAGGGGAACCAATTGTTCTCCGCCCCTCGACGAGGGAGACTCGTTGGCAGCCCGCTAGCGCGTGGCCTTGACGCGGCTCATGAGCTCTGCAGCGGAAGCGGCAGACGAGGCAGGATTCTGACCGGTGATCAACAATCCATCGACGACGACGTGAGACTGCCAGTCTTCACCTTTGGAATACCGGCCACCCTTGGCTTTCAGCTCATCTTCGACGAGGAACGGCACCACATCGGTCAGCCCCGCGGCAGCCTCCTCGGAATTGGTGAATCCAGTGACCTGTTTGCCCTCGACTAGCGGCCTGCCATTCGCACCCTTCACGTGCCGCAAGGCACCCGGTGCATGACAGACAAACGCGACGTACTTGCCCGCGGCGATGAAGGATTCGATCAGCGCGATCGAAGTCTTGTCTTCAGCCAGATCCCAGAGCGGGCCGTGACCGCCTGGGTAGAAGACGGTGTCGAAGTCAGCTGGTGAAACCCCGTCAAGGCGCAAGGTGGAAGCAAGTTGTGCTGTTGCTTGCGCATCCGACTCGAAGCGTCGAGTGAGTTCCGTCTGCGAGGACGGCTCGCTGCTCTTTGGGTCCAGCGGCGGCTGACCGCCCTTCGGTGAGGCAAGCACGATTTCTGCACCCGCAGCCTTGAACTCGTAGTAGGGAGCGGCCAGCTCTTCAAGCCAGAAGCCCGTCTTGCGGCCTGTGTCACCCAACTGGTCGTGTGAGGTCAAAACAATCAATACTTTCATGTGCTGCTCCTGAAAAAAAAAGGACCGCTACGACTCGAGCGGCAAATGGAAGAACGTCAACCGAAGAGTGTGGACCTTGACGACCCGTCCAAGGGTTGCGCAGCAGCAATACCCCAAACCTCGTCCAGACATTCATCTTGTGGCGGAAACCGACGCCTGAGATTTATTTCCAGGTCGGTGCAACCTTTCGCGCGATTCCCCGCACTCACCGACACAAGCACCCGTTGCGGGCGAATCTCCGATGGGTTGCTTGCTTCGTTGACGCGGACTCAGCGCCGAACTTTGGGAAGCCCGATTTGATGAAGATGACCCGCAAAGGATTCCTGGGCGCGGCGGCTGGAGGCACCGTTGTGCTCTTGTTGCAAGCGTGTGGCGGTAGTGATGATGACAACGACAGCGAGAGCGCGAACGAGAGCGCCGATCAATGCACATCGAGCGGCGCGGCGATATCCGGCAATCACGGGCATGCGCTCTCGATCTCCACATCCGATCTCGACTCCAAATCCAACAACTCATACAGCATCCAAGCTCAAGCGACTCACGACCACACGGTGACGTTCACCCCTGCGCAGCTGCAAGCGTTGAAAGCCGGGCGAAGCATCACGGTGCCATCCAGCACTGCGTTTGAGCATTCACACAAGGTGACAGCGACTTGCGAGTCACTGGGTCGAAAGATGCACCACTCCACCTGATGTGCCCCTCGTTGAAGGTCCCACTCGCGTCGCGATGCATCACTCACACGGCCATGCAGGAGAAGGTGTACCGCTTTGGCGATTGCGAGCTTCGGCTCGGCACCAGGGAACTGATCGTTGCCGGTACCGTGCAGCTTGCGGAGCCCCTCACCTTCGACTTGCTCGTCTACCTGATCGAGCGCCGAGCCCGGGTCGTGTCCAAGGACGAACTCCTGGACCAGGTGTGGAGAACCCGCTTCGTTTCAGTCAGCGTGATCGCCAGCGCGATTTACAAAGTGCGCTTGGCGACCCGTGACAGTGAGAAGCCCAGGAGGATCAAGACGATGTCCCGCATCGGCTACCGCTTCACTGGAGAGGTGGAAGAGAACACGCCGTTTGCTTGGACTGCATCGCCTCGCGGCAGTGCACCACAGCCCGATTTGACGCGCTGTGACGTCGGCCGCACTGCGGATCTGTGAGCACGCGGCCGCGTCAGCGGCCATGTCTTGATCCGCTCGACCTGTCATCCGATCGCGCTACTTCGCGGTCGTTGGAAATTGCCCGCAACGTTTTGTCGTGACGGCAGCACTCACTGCATGGGACCTTGCATTCGAGCTGAATTGGCGCGCGTTAGTACAGGCGTGCAGTCGAACCATCGTTTTACCAATGACTCTTCGAATCTTTTTGAACAACACGAACATGATGAAATCTCGCGTATCGACCGTGGCCCTGCTGGCCGCGGCATTCCTGGCTGGTTGCGGTGGCTCTGATTCGGCGGACAAATCCCCGCCCATCGCCTTCACCCAGATGATCAACTTCGGCGACAGCCTGAGCGACGTTGGCAGCTACGACGTCGGTGCCGTGCAGCTGCAAGGCGGAGGCCACTTCTCGATCAATGGGCAAGATGCCACGGGCCTGGCGCATACCAATTGGACCGAGTTCCTCGCCGCCACGCTGCACGTGACGCAGCCGTGCGCCGCCGAAACCGGCCTCGAGACGATCGAGGCCGTCGTCGGCGTCGCCCCGGTCGCCGCGAAGTTCCACGACACCGAAGCTTCTCCCTGCCTGAACTATGCCCAGGGCGGCGCGCGTGTCACCGCAGACGTCGGGCCTGGCAATGCGCGGCTGTTCAATCAGGCCGACCCAAGCACGTTCAGCAATGCCATTGGCCAACTGACAGTGCCGGTGCACAAGCAGATCCAGCGCTACATCACCAACGTGTCGCCTGCGTTTTCGAGCAACCAGCTGATCACTGTTTTTGCAGGCGGTAACGACATCATCAGCAATGCCGCGGGCTTCCAGGCGACGGTTGCCCTCGGCGGCGATCCGACGAGCGCCGCAGCAGCCGCGGTCGCCGCGATGGTCACCGCTGCCGATGAGCTGGCCGACGACATCAACACCAACGTGATTGCGAAGGGCGCAACGCATGTCATCGTCGTCAACCTGCCCGACATCAGCCTCACGCCTGCTGCGATCGCCTCGGGTGCCTCGGGCCAGGCCTTGGTCAAGTCGATGGTGCAGGCCTTCAATGCAGAGCTGGCAGCGAAATTGACGCACAGCGATTCGCTTTTGCTGGTGGATGCTTTCACGCGGAGCGTGGACCAGACCGTGAACATGGCCAAGTACGGCCTGACCGACGTGACCACGCCCGCCTGCACGACGAGCAGTTCGTTGGTGTGCACGAAGGCGACGCTGATCAGCGCATTGACGCCGACCGACCTGACCCAGCCTGCGACCCTTGCCAACACCTACCTGTACGCCGATACGGTGCACCCGACGCCTTACGGCTATCGCCTGCTCGCCCAGCTGGTCGCGGACACGATGGCCATCAAGGGCTGGCTGTAAGCGGTTCTTGAGCGCTCATGACACGAGGCAAGGGATGCGAGACCCTTGCTCTCGCCGAAAACCCGAATTCGATTCATGAGCGGTGCTCATAGGCCCATGCGGCGGGAGGGGCTGACTCGCACCAGCACGCGTCGGTAACCTCGCCTCTCCCATCACCGGAGACCGCATGACCGCGCTGAAGATCAACGACCAGTCTCGAACGACGAGCTCGCCCGACGAAACCCCGCTGCTGTGGGTGCTGCGAGACGAGTTGGGAATGACTGGCACCAAGTTCGGCTGCGGCATGGCCTTGTGCGGCGCCTGCACGGTTCACGTCGATGGGCAGCCGACACGCTCGTGCATCACGCCGGCTTCTGCGGTCAGCGGGCGCGCAGTGCACACGATCGAGCACATGGAGAACGACCGGGTCGGGCGGGTCGTGCAGCAGGCCTGGGTGGAACTCAACGTGGCGCAGTGCGGCTACTGCCAGGCGGGGCAGATCATGGCGGCGGCAGCACTGCTGAAGGCCACGCCGAAGCCCAGCGAACGCCAGATCGACGAGGCGATGACGGGCAACATCTGCCGCTGCGGAACCTACCCGCGCATTCGCGCTGCGGTGCAGCTGGCGTCGCGCCGGCTTGCAGGAGCCAAGGAATGAGCGCCGTCGAGGTCCAGATCAAGCGCCGCCATCTGCTGCAGGCAGCGGCCGGTGCCTTCACGCTCGTCATCGGCATGAAGGACGGTGCACTGGCTTCCGAGCCGCAGAAGTACGGCGCGGCTTCCATGCCGGGTGGCACGGTCGACAACCCGCTGGTGTTCGTGTCGATCGCGGCCGACGGCACCGTGACCATCGTTGCGCACCGCGCCGAGATGGGCACCGGTGTGCGCACCAGCCTGCCCATGGTCGTCGCCGACGAGATGGAGGCCCGCTGGGACCGCGTGAAGATCGTGCAGGCGCCCGCCGACGAAGCGCGTTACGGCAACCAGAACGTCGACGGTTCGCGCAGCGTGCGCCACTTCTTCCTGCCCATGCGGCGCGTCGGCGCGGCCGCGCGGCAGATGCTGGAAGTGGCCGCGGCAGCACGATGGGGCGTGCCGGTGGCCGAGGTCCAGGCCGTGCAGCACGAGGTGCTGCACAAGCCGACCGGGCGGCGGCTCGGCTATGGCGAACTGGCAGCCGACGCTGCGCGCTTGCCCGTGCCCGGAACCAGCAGCCTGCGTCTGAAGAAGCCCGCGGAATGGAAGTACATCGGCAAGGGCCGCATCGGTGGCACCGACATGGATGCCATCGCGCGCGGCCGAGCCGCCTTCGGCATGGACGTCAAGCTGCCCGGCATGGTCTTCGCCGTGGTCGCGCGGCCGCCGGTAGTCGGCGGCAAGCTGCGCAGTGTGGACAGCAGCGAGGCGCTGAAGCTCCCGGGCGTGCTGAAGGTCGTCGAGATTCCGGCATTCCAGGGCGCGCCAGCCTTCCAGCCGCTGGGCGGCGTGGCCGTGGTGGCGAACAACACCTGGGCCGCCATGCAAGGCCGCGCGGCGCTGAAGATCGAGTGGGACGACGGCCCCAATGCCACGTATGAATCGGCCGCGTTCCGGAAGCAACAAGCTGCGGCCGTCAAGGTGGCGGGCACCGTCGTGCGCAACGATGGCGATGCGGTGAAGGCCTTGGCCGATGCGCCGGCAAGCCAACGCCACAGCGCGGAGTACTTCGTTCCCCATCTCGCCCACGCGACCATGGAGCCACCGGTGGCCACGGCGCTGGTCAACGAACAGGGCTGCGAGATCTGGACGTCGACGCAGAACCCGCAGGCCGCGCTCGGCGGCGCAGCCGCGGCGCTGGGCTTGAAGCCGGAGCAGATGAAGCTCAACGTGCTGCTGCTGGGCGGCGGCTTCGGCCGCAAGTCCAAACCCGATTACGTGACCGAAGCAGCCCTGGTGGCCAAAACCATGCCTGGCACGCCCGTCAAGCTGGTGTGGACGCGTGATGACGACATTCACCACGGCTACTATCACGCGGTCTCGCTGGACCGCATGGAAGCCGCCGTCGGCGACAACGGCTTGCCACTTGCCTGGCTGCACCGCACGGCCGCACCGACGATCACCTCGCTCTTCGCCCCGGGCGCCAAGGCCGCAGCGCCGTTCGAGACCGGCATGTCAGCCTCAAACATGCCGTTCGCCGTGCCCCATGTGCGCATCGAGCGGGCCGAGGTGGAAGCGCACGCGCGCATGGGTTGGTTCC
>Ga0307516_10010760_pt1 | contig 10018 bp, 3 predicted proteins | sample 19_EM_MG_FD_203310 | JGI IMG/M metagenome (GOLD analysis project Ga0307516, IMG submission 203310) | Populus trichocarpa ectomycorrhiza microbial communities from riparian zone in the Pacific Northwest, United States - 19_EM | ecosystem: Host-associated > Plants > Roots > Unclassified | place...
ATTATACAAAACTGTCTCAATTTAATTTTTTTGTCGTACAAGAAAATCTTTCTGGTTGTAGATGTCGTGTAAGAGCTTACTATTGTGAAAACTACTAGAATAAATAAATTACTTAATTGCGTGGGCATTGAAAATAAAAAAGACAGCTCTATTGTATTCCTTTTCTTCTTTCAATGATGTTTTGAATCAATGAATATTCATCTTTTGCATACATATTGAAATGGAAGTATTTCTAGAAGTTCTTATATGCGCAAATCTTGACTATGAAACTAATTCATGGTGAAATCATGCAAACATTAATTTATGAATTACAAGGAGATAAAATATTTTACTTTTTTTCTTCCTTTTAAAATGTAACGGGTAATATTGTTAGCGCCACTTATTAAAAGGAAAAAAAAACCAAAATCATATGCCAGGGTATGCGAATCGGTTTTTGATATTAGACCCATGACTTTTTTTTAGTGGCATTTTGGTTTTTTTTTTTTTTTAATTTATCATTTCATGTTGGGTTTTTTTATTGAATTTTATTAATAATATTGAGTTGATTAAAATTAATTTTTATATTTTTTATCATACAATAAAATAAAAAAAAATAACCTAACGAAGTCCATAACTCGGGTTTCAATTTTGACGGTTTGACCAGGGGTTAACTTGATCTTTTTCTTCTTCTTTTTTTAATTTTTTTTCTTTAGACCTATATAGTTAACAATGTTATGTTGGAACTTGCTCCCACATGATTAAATTCAAAACTTGAGCTAATTAAAGAAAGGGTCAAGATTTTTTAAATTTAAAATATTATGCCATGTTTAATTATGATATTGTTGAATATTTTTTTTAACAATCTAGATATTGTTTTTGGTCAAACCCCTAGCCCTAGCGTGGATAATACACTAGTGATTAACTAATTTATTAAGTAGTTTAACGACTAACAAGATATATATATCAAGAACTAATGAGAGCAAAATCCATTCAAAATTAGACGGATTGTTAATTACAGGTCCGGAGAGATAGAAAAATTAAAACTTCCATTGCCGTCTCTCTCTCTCTCTCTCTCTCTCTCTCTGTTTTGTTTTTGTTTTCATAAGCCATGAATATCATTCCAATTGTTATGAAAAATTAAAATAAGATATAAGAAATAATTTATGAAGAACAATTTACGGACTCATACGCAATACCAGATTTCTCTTAAACTAGTTAATTAGAACAACGCATTTCAACTTAATGTCGCCCATGCGAGCTGATCAAATATTGTTAAGTTGCACGCTAAGTCTCTTCCTCAAGCTAGAAGCTCGATATAATGGTATTAGAGACAATCCTAGTCGGTATGAAATTAAACTTAAATACCATGCATGATATTATGGGAGACAACTTCAAGATTCTGCGCTGCCTATGGCTCGATTTTAGGTTATAATCATGGTGTTAAAGAGATCGATGTTTCACATTTAAAAGAAATAGTTTATGAACTCATTAAGAAATTTCTTTTGGATAGCATTAATTGGGTGTATATAGATTCAGAAAATGTTCAGTTATGTACCAATTAAGTCCCTTCTCTTGCTTAATCATCCGAACAAAGACATCCATGCTCTAGCTAGGCAGTAAATTCCTTTCTGTACCAGTAGATGCCATTTTTCTTTTTTTCTTTTTTTATATATGGAATATTTTTGGTTTTGTATAGCGTTGTCGGTATGACGATTTCAGATCTGAAGGGCCCAGCTCAGTGTCTATGCCATTTGCAATTAATTAATTAAACTACGACAGTAACAGTGATTATCTTGCTGTAGATTTCGCTACCATTACATTCTTTCTTGCTTAGAAAATAATATAAATAATATTTAAAAATTTTATTTAATAATTTAAATTTTTAATTAAATTAATTTTTTATATGATATCAAATATTGATAACCAAGCTGTCATAAGTTCAAATCTTGTCATTCCTATTTATTTAATAAAAATCTAGTATAAGATAGTATGAATTTATGTATATTTTAAATTTAAAATAATTTTATTTAAAAAATATATTAAAAAAAAATATAAATAATATCTTAAAATCTCATTTATCAGTTAAATTAATATTTTATACCTTTCACGCTTAATTATCTCAATCCGTTGCATGGTGAGCTGGGTTTTGCGTGCATTTTCTCTTCTCTAACTTGTCCTCGTAGTCTTCATGATAAAGATCAAATTTTATTTGCAGCCACACGGTGGAAAATAGTCAAAGAAAAAAAAAAGGCTCTCTCTCTCTCTCTATATATATATATATATATATATATATATGCATGTGTTGGCATCTAATATGTCATTTAGTTGGAAAAGTTAGTACTTGTCAATTTAGAGACCAGGAGAATATTGACTTTTGAGACTTTGGTTTGCATTGAAGCTCATCGTGATTACGCGAGGCCTCGCAAATTTAGCTCAACAACATAAAATACTGTTTGTTTATTGAAAAATAATTTTTTTTAAAAATAAATTCTAGAAAAATAAATTATTTTTTTAATATTTAGTAGTGTAATAAAAAATAAGTTGGAAAATATTTTCCAGTATTTTGTTATGTTATGGAAAATAAACTGGAAAATAACTTATTAATGTTTTATTTTTTTCAAGTTTATTAAAATAATAAGGATCAAATATTACAAATTAAAAAGTTGAATGAGAATAAAATTGAAAAAAATAATAATTTCATAAATAATATCAAATAAAATAAATAATAATCAAAATAATAGATATCAAATCTAACAAATAAAAAAATTAAAAGATGAAGAAATTAAATTAATAATAATTATCATTTCATAAATTATTTCAAATAAAATAAGTAACAATCAAAAGAATGAGGATCAAATTTCATAGATAAAAAATTTCAATTAAAAAATAAAAAAAAAACAAATAACAATTATAAAAATGAGGACAAAAGTTAATATAAAAATCAAATTCTAAATGATGAAATTGAAAAAAAATATTCAAAACAAAATATATATAACAATCAAAAGTTTGAGGATCAAATTTGATATAACCAATAAATAATATAATATTTTTAAATTTTTCATAACTTTTAAAAAGTGTTTTTCCTTCCAAATAAAAAAAAAACAGTATTTGATTGTGAAGCGGTAAAGTGTGAATCTCATATCATGAGTACTAAATGATTATTCTTACATTGAAGATGGTTTTGTCAAGTGATTCAAATCTTAATCAGTTTTTTTTTTTTTTTTTTTTGTAGGAAAGAGCTTTAATATTTAAGGAATATTGGCAATGATTCTAAGATTGTATTTTATTTTATTCACTCAGGGCTTACTTAGGGCTACCGATTTTTCTATTTAAACCGACCTTGTTATTGTCTTTCTCCATCAACATAAAACAACTTGTAAGATGATGAAAAATGAGATGGCGCACATATTATTTCTATCTAGTTTAATTACTGTTTAAAAGTCAGAATTCAAAGATATTGATTTTTCAAATTTCTTATAACATAAAAATCTATATATGAAGAAGAAAAAACACACAATTAGACTGATTTAAATTCAACCAGGGTCATAAAAGTCTCAAATTGTTTGAAAATTAAACCTGACAAATTGTAGTAAATTAACAATTGATTGACTCCACTATTCCCAAGTCAAGAAGGATTTAATTTACTGAACAAGCCAAGGGACAATTCAGCTCTAGTCAAGAAACAACCTTAGCTGTAATTAAGATATATCAAGACATGTTATATATTTTATTTTCTTTCGGTTATACGTACATTTCTCTAATAATAATAATAAAATTCTTTTATTCCTATCAAATTTTCATTTTTCCACTTTCATTCTAAAAATTAATCTTTTAGTTGGAATGCCAAGCGAATGAAAGTACACTGCTATACACACGACACAGATATGGGTATGTTTAACATTGGCTTTCAGAAATACTTTTAAAAAAAATTAAATTTTTATTTTATTTTTTCTTTGTTTTATATTAATATTTTTTTGATATTTTTATATCATTTTGATGTGCTGATCTGAAAAATAATTTTTAAAAAATAAAAAATATATTGTTTTGATGTATTTTGAAATGAAAAGCAACCGCTACCACACTATATATGTCAAAGAATCATCTCAATCCAATAGATTAAGCTGTTAATTAAGGTCCCAAGATATGATTTATATTATTCTTTAACATACTTTCTCAAGTTAAAGCCTTTGAGTTTAAAATTTGTACAGACTCACACTACCTTGTATTTAATTTTTATTAAATAAATGGAGATGATAAGATTCAAACTCTTGACTGCTTGGTTATTAAGGCTCTTGATACCATGGCAAAGAATCATCTTAACCTAATAGTTTAAGCTGTTAGGTAAAATTACAAGATATGATTTATATTATTTTTTAACACTATATAGGTTTGTGAGTTTTAAACTCCAAAGTAGAACAAAAAATAAAATTCCAAAATTTATAAAATCTCATACTATAGATTTTAACTTAGTCTGTTTATCCAAAATCAACTCTAGTTACCACTATATAAATAGACGATGGTTTCCTATTGGGCATCATTTTAACTTTTGACTAATCATAAAATGCCACATATCTCTCTAATTTTCAACTCAATGGCAATTGGATTTGATTTTTGATGAAGGAACTAATCGTTTAATGTCAAAGATCCGATTGTTTATTTTGAAACCATAGAGTTGTGTTTATCATACATTAAAGACACAAATGGTCCAGCGCCACTAGCTAAACCCAAACATTTCCATATTATTCTATATATATATATATATCAAAGTTAATTTCCAGCTCTAACTTATATAGGAAAAAAAAATCATTTAATTAGTAATTATAAGGACCATGGAGTACCGAGGGAGAACATTTTGTCTCTGCAACTACTGAATCATGTGTACATCAAGGCAAACTAATGTGTAAAAAAAGTAAAATAAATAAAAATTCATCATCTAATTTCATGGTAACTAAAAACCCTAACTTGTCTTTAAAGATTCTAAATAAGGGGCTAATTATATAACAGAGAAGATAGACATTATAATATATATTTTATTTAAGGTAAGATATATTGTTGTTTATTTTCAATAATAATTGTGTTTTAATATGGTTTTTCTAAAGTGGTATGTATTTTATTTAAAGTATTGTCATTGTCTACAAAACAACAATTGACATTGAAGAAAAACTTGAAGACTAGGCGCCAAAGACAACTTTCTGAAGCCTTTCTAAATTGAATGTTTCATGAGGATTGATGATGGAATGCTTCTATAACAAAGTTCAAAAAACATGAGTATGATGTTAGACCTTACCATCCTGGGTTATTTGATGGATTATATTAATTGACTTTATTATAAATTAATTAACATTTAAAGAACATGGTGTATTATGAGACCATTCCATCCTAAGATAATAGAATCATTTAATATAAGGTTGAGATATTCATGATCATGGTTAATTGATCACTAAATAACATCCAAAGGACAAGGTTTAATTTTAGACCATTCCATCCTGAGTTATTGAGCAAACCTACGTATAAGACTTATTATGGTTTGAGAAATTCACATTATCCATTAAGTAGTGTATAAAAAACATGGCACATTATTAGACTATTCTATCATGAGTTACTTAATAAATAATAGAAATATCAAATTGAATTTGTAAAATTGTGAAATGGAATTATTATATAGTGATAAAAAAATTTATCAATTAATATCGTAGAGATCATGTATTAATTGACACTATTATTCCCTTATCGACAATCAAATAACGAGGTCCATTATTAGAATATACCATCCTCCATCGATTAATAATTAATTGAAACCATTCTATGAAATGTTAATTGATCTTATTACTCGATAATCAACATCTAAAAGACAGGGCCTAATATAAAACCATTCTATCTTGGGTTAATTGATAATTAATAGGAATAAGTAATGCAAGTACAATTTTATTTATTTATTTTATTTATTAATCAACATCCAAAAGATAAGGCCTAAGATTAGATCATATAATCTTGGGTTGATTAATCAATTATTATTTTTAATAATTTCTTTATATAAAAATAAATGGGATTTATCAAAAAATCAAATTGGGATCCATATAAAAATGGATCAGCCTGTAATATAGATCAACTTGGTATATATGAAAGGATCATCTTGGAATCTATAAAAGGATCATTTTAAGATTTATATGAAAAGATCAACTTGGGATCCAGATCAATTTGAGATCTATGAAAGGATCATTTTGGAATCCATGCTAATGAGATCAACTCAAGATCTATATGAAAGGATCAACTTGGGATCTATGTGGATTAAAAAAAAAAGGATCAACTTGGGATCTATGTGGATTAAAAAAAAGGATCAACTTGAGATCCATAAAGAAAGGGATCCACCTAGGATCTATGAAAGAAACATCTTAGATCCATGCAAATGAGATCAACTTGGGATCTATATAAAAGGATCAACTTAGGATCCATGCAGATAAAAAAAAAAGGGATCAACTTGAGATCCATAAAAAAGGATCCACTTGGGATCTATGAAAGAAAAAGAGATTAACTTAGGATCCATATAAATGAAAGGGGTTATTGAGAGGTGACTATCCTCTAAACAAAATAAAATAGGGTCTAATTGTTAGGTGACCAATCTTGACAATGTTCAATTATCAGGTGATCAACTTTAATATGAAATTCAAACAAGTTAGTTTGACTTACCTAGTTATGAGATTTGGCTATGAAACTTTTGATAATAGGACTAAAACCTAAACTTTTTTATGGCAGGGCTTTTTCTTCTTGATTGTAAGATTGCTTCTCTTGATTGCAATGTTTGAAATCCTGATTACAGAACTTGATCTTTTGATTATATGGTTGATCTACAGGTTGACTTGATGGTAGGTTTGATCTCTTGATTGCAGGGTTAATCTACGAGTTGACTGATGGCATGACTAATTCTCTTAAGTGTAGGTTTGAACTTCTTAATTGTAAGGTTTGATCTTTCGATTGCAGGGTTTGACTTCTTGATTGCAAGGTTGCTTCTCATGATGACAAGGTTTAATCTAAGAATTTCCTTTCTTCGAGATCATACTCAAGAAAATATTGTTATTTGAGATATTAAAAATTAAAAGCTAAATTTGACATTATCTTTCACCTATATACACTATTTTAAAACATTAACATCTTATTATCTTAATAATATCATCAATTTATTTTGATTTTATTTGTAAAGCTTACCTCTTAGAGTCAATGGGAAAACCCAAATTATATATTTTAAAAGATAAATTTTCCTTTAATGTTATTTGGATTTTTGAAATCTTTTGGAATTACCTTTTTTTTTTTAGGGAAACAAATGCTATCTAGGCTCATCATAAATTTATCTTTCCATGACCTCTATTTTTAATCATTGGATGAGCGCAACTACTACATCATCTTAACTTGGCTCATACTGCTTCTACTTATCATTTCCCTTCAGTGTTATAAGTGGATATTTGTTCATTACTATTTATTTTTCATTATCACTATGAAGAAATCGACATCACTACCAATAAAGGAGTTTTTTATTTCAACATTTTGCATGCTATTATAATGGATTTCCTCATTCTTAAAATAAGATTGCCCCAACCAATCTAGTCGAGTTTATCTTTCAAATGGTCATCAAAAGGTGCGCATACATCACCATCATTCTTAGATATGTCTTTTACCATTCATAGCCTATGATGGAGTTCTTCAGGTCATTATTTGGCTATTATCAGTGCAAAAGGTTTCTTCAATTTGAATTGCCCCTAGCTAATCTAAAAATGTTTATCTTTTAGTAGTAATTGAAAAGAATGCATTCATCATTACCCATATCATAATTATCATATGTTTATTTTTTCATTCATAATCTATGATGGAGTTTAAAAAATGATCTTCAAACTAGATTGTCCACAATTGATTTGGATGTGTTTGTCTTTTTAGTAGCCATTGAAAGGCATGTCTACATCATAATTACCCAATCATCATCGTAAGATGTTATTCTGCCATACATTATTTATGCTAGAATTAATCATTGGCTAATGCAATGAGTTTTTCATACTAGACTACCCCCCCTCCTGATCTGGCTATATTCATCTTTTCAATAGCCATTAAAAGGCATGCAAGCATTACCATCATTATTTTTATGAAGAACTTTGCAAATCTACCCATTAAGAATTTTGTTATAAAACATTTTTCCTCGAGAAATCACCATATTATGATTCAGGACTAGGCTATAAATTTCAATTGTTATGTTCATGTTTGTTCTAAAGTTAAAATTAAATCATTGAGATGTAAATTTAAAAGTATTGTACATTTACTTATTTGATCAAAATCCAGAATATGTCATTTAAGTGCTATGAAGCAATTTTAAATTCGGTATATGATGTAATTGGTGTTAGTACTTTTATGGATTCTTCAGCAAATGAAGGGCTATTTTGGAAAGAAAAGATTGTAAAGAAAAGTTTTGGCTTATAAAATGCATCTTGCTTTATCTTTTCTATTTGAAAAACTATGATTTAATGTCATAAAAAATGATATGCAATACACAAACAATTCATGATTTTGTTTCAAAAACATTTTTTTTCTTTTTTCAAAATTTAAAACTCAACAACACAAACAAATTGTTCTTGATCAAAAAATGCTTTTAAAAGCATATAATGTAGGTTATGGTCCATGTTTATGAAGTAATTGGTTACTCATAAGGCACAAAAGATATTTGAGGGTTTAAAGATGTAGGATCACTTATTTCATGTAAAGATCTTTTTGGGCTTGTCGCTTAGATTTTACCGTTTTAGATTGTGATCTAACTACAGCCTCAATTCTCCAAATTACAACTCATGCTTTGTATTGACTTTTTGTTCTTTAATTTTGGATGTTGCACCATCATTAGGGATATTTAGAGAGCTCCTCATCTTCTTTCTTGTTTTTTTCTTGATTTCTTTGATTAGATCATTTCATTTCCTATTTGAGCATTTGTTTGCTCTCTTTTGTAATATTTTTGTCTCTTTAATATTATATATTTTTTTTAATTTCTATCCATTTGTAGTATTTCATCAATTGTCTAGGACTTCCAAAACATGCTTATAGTGTGAGGGGTGATCCTGATCTGGGTTATTATCTATGAAAAGTATATTTCAAGGCTTACAGGGATAACAAGGGATAACAGTATTTGATCTGTACCTATAATTGATAGCTTATGGCATATAATAAAGGGAAGACTAGAATAGTTGTATATGGAATTAATATAATGAGTTAGAAATGCAGTATAGATCAAATATGCATGTAAGAAGTTGGACGATGTCGAAACCACAAGTAATTATTTTATGAAAAGATAATTAAAGTTATGCTGAAACTTTCAAGTTGTTGTAATGAAATGCATGTTTTACTAAATGCAAAAAGAAATTACAGTAGGAGATGAACTGACACTCATTCACTAAACACACAAAAGAGACTAGAAGATAAATAAGGAAACCAGACAACTCATCCAGATAAGAACTCCTAGGAGAACCAAAAGAGACTTTGACTAATTAACATATTTAGTCAACAGATGCCTCTTCTAAGAAGCATGGTTATGACTGTGCTCTTAGGGCTGGTCTTGCCAAGATACGGGTGATCTGTTCGAGTACAACTTTTGATTGTAGAGATTGAGTCCTTTATATTTCTTGCACTCAGATGTTTGCAGGATACAAGTCTTGCTTTGCCAGTTTTTTCTGTTCAAATCGGTTTTCTTCCACTATGTCTAAGCACCGTTCAGACAATTGTCGGTTTGAGAGCGGGACTAGCTGAAAGTTTAGTTGTAGATGGATTTTATTGATATTTTCTAAGACATGATCAGGAATTTTCCCTGCTCTTGTTGCTGTCCCAATAAATTAATCTGGCCTACTAGTTGATTGGTTTGTCGGTGAAAGACTTTTGGAGAACTTGCTTGATGTGTATCCAAATGCAAGTCTATGCTGCATTTATTTTACACTGTTTTAGGAACAGATGAGGTCTTCTCGAGTTCAGGTCTTTTGTTTTCCTTTTATTATTCTTGCCTTATTTCTGTACAATATTA
>Ga0307516_10010761_pt1 | contig 10017 bp, 15 predicted proteins | sample 19_EM_MG_FD_203310 | JGI IMG/M metagenome (GOLD analysis project Ga0307516, IMG submission 203310) | Populus trichocarpa ectomycorrhiza microbial communities from riparian zone in the Pacific Northwest, United States - 19_EM | ecosystem: Host-associated > Plants > Roots > Unclassified | place...
GTGCCCAGCCCTAGTGGCCCGCTGCATGCACTCAACGGGTCACTCAGTCCGGCACTCTCCAGCTATTCGAACTAGACGCACCCATATCAACTCCGCACCTCTAAGAGGTGATTCGAGCATCACCTTTGCTCGCAGAACTTTCCGTGCCCCGAGGCGCGTTCTCGGTCTCATGTTTGGAGGGCGTCGCGTCCGGAACTCTGCTTCCCAAGGTCCGAAAACTATCGTGCACGGTCGACACCCTGGATGGTGTCTATGCCCATCTTGACATGCTCGAGCGTCGCAAATCGGACTCTTTACATGCAGCTCACATCGCAGAGATGACGTTTTCTGGTGTCCAAGAGTCCGAATCGAGCGGATCGGCACGTTGCAGGGAAATGGTGAGGTTAGGGTGGAAGATCTACGTCATGAAGGCCTACGTATAGATAATGGCGCTATACTTCAAGTTTGAAACCGGATGTACAGTAAGTCTTTGAGGTGTGTGAGTCTTCGTCTTGAGGAATATTCATGTAAATGTAGATCGGTTGGACACCTCCTGCTTCAGGGGCATGCCTGGTCGCAGTTTTTTTTTTACACGGTGTCGGGTGACTTTCAAGGCTGAGGGACAGATTGAAATGCTCAGGCTTGAGGCATTGGGTTAGGACGGTGTGATGATGAGGCGTGAAACGTCCAGAACCATATGCCTCTACAACATGAGCTTGCTGCATCTTGCCTGATGAGTTCGACAAAAGATATCAGAGTAGGATGTGTGTTATCGAGAGACATCGGGTGAGTAGCTATAGGTTTCATAATAGATTATGGTGCGTCACAGAGATAGGATTCGTCTCACTCACCCAGCTGGAAGCGATGTTCCCAGAACCACAAGATGAGAACAAGGAGGTCCTATTTAGCGATCTCGTTGGCAATGCAAGGACCCATCGTGAGGAGGGTACATTGTCCTGCTTTGTCGATGTAGGTTGAACAAAACCATTGTGAGGAATGGATGATCCCGGGCCAGGCCACCGGGATCCAAAAAAATTTGTGGGAGGATGTATGGTCACCTTCGCAAATCTCCCAAGGGCGGGATGCTGCGCGAGCGACTCGCATGTCGGTAGGCCAACCGTGCGCGCAAAGAATTCGAAGACGAGATCCTAGAGGTACTTAATCCCATGAGCCTGCACCTTCGAGCTCGTCTCTCTTACTTACGGTAAGCACCGCCACACTGACAGGGCGAAAACTTCAGAAACCATTTAGCATGTCCCCCCAATCCATGTTCTCCGAGTCATCAACTATTGGGTTGTAATACTGTATTAGATCATACTTTGTTGATTATGCTTTTGTGAGGAATATTAGTCCGTTCTGGCGGTGACACTAAACTGCATGTACATGAAGAAAATGAAAACACGGATTGCAAATCCAACAAAATGAATGAATGAAACCGAATATCCTTTCCTTTTCCGTCCGCCAATACTATTGACCATCAGCTCCATATTTCTTCTTCATGTCCCTCGCCAAAGTGCGCAGCATAGCCGCCGTCACTACCGGTCCTGCCACAGATCCTTCGGAATGACCAAGCGATGTTATCGTCGGTGTCGGGGACAAGGTCAAACGCCCATTGATATAAGGTCCTCCTTCCGGAGGGCTCGCACCCCGAGCAGACGACAGTTCGTCCGCCTCCGACAAGCCCAGGAGGGACTCCCCGGGTGAGGACAGACGTGGTCGTTTTGATTGACTTCTAGACAAATAAAGGATGAGTTGCACAATCTATACTCTCGATGGGCAAAACGTGTCCTGACCTCGTCGTCACCTCCGTATCAACAGACATGCTCCTCCTCTTCGGCGATCGTCTCACGCTGAGATGCAGCGTCTGCCCTAGACTCTTCTGGTGAGGTTCGTACGCACGCTGGTGCGCTGCAACGGCCTCCGAGATGTCCGCAATAGGAATGTAGAATTTAGTCTGAGGCGGACTGCGATCCCCGCTTAGATATGCTTCTGTCTGGGATTGGAGGAGTTCCCAAAGATGGTCGAGAAATGTTCGGGCTGGAAATGCTGTGTACGCGGGGAGCAGAAACGTCAATATGGAGATGTAATGGGAAATAGGCAAGGCGGACCTTGGCCAACATTTCGGTGGGATTGGATATTGAGGGCAATGTTCTCCAGACTGGACTCGACCCCTATTTTTGAGAGCCACGTCGCAATAGATTCGTATGCAGATCTGTCGCAAGGCAGAAGGGATCAGGAAAGTTTGAAACAAAGCAAATGGAGCTCACTCGTTATCCGCCACGTCCCTGCCACTAAACGCAGGCAACAGGTCCGAAATATTTTGCGATACCAAGGCACCAACAGAACTTGCAGCATCATTCAACAAAACCACCGCCGCCTGAACGAGCTTGCCAAAAAGGTGCCAGTCAACTGTTGAAGGTGTAAGTGTCAGTGCGGGGACTTGTATTGTCACACACTCACAGTATTCATTAACGGAACAATTATCGATCCATTCAGCCATGAACGCCGCAAAAGATGGCTCAAACAATTTGAAAGTGCCTTGGTACGACATGAGTGACCCACATACACCACAGGGCTAATGCCACATACCGCGTATGGTCAAAGATCGAACGAGTTTTCCTTCCAGGTCTAGGGGCAGTGATTTTAGGGCTTCTAATAAATGAGCGTCGAGATCCTTCGTAGCAGCGGCGATGGACAGGAAGTGACGACTCTGGAACGTGTGATTATCCACGAGCTTTTGCATCTGATTATACGTGAACCCCATCATCCTCGAGATGACGCCAAAGAAACGGACCATATCAACAAAATCGGACGAAGTTTTCGTTTGCTCTTCCTCTTCTATCCATGATATCACCAAAAGGCAAGGAACAAAATGCCGTTTAGGAGAGAACGCCTTAACCATATCACGAAGACGTGCGCAGTCCTCCAGAATGCGAAATTTCCTTGGCAGATATCAGTCTCAGCACATACAACACACATGACTATGACTCACCTCTCCAGCTCGTCCGCAATCCCACCCAACGGGGTCTTCTCAAACACGACGAGTCCAGGCGAGTCCAGCTCCCCAACAACAGGATCTTTCGTTCTCTCAAACGGAACAGAGAAGATCGCCTCCGAAACCCACTCCCCAGACGCCGGCACATCAAACTTCCGTTCCATCCAAATAGCCGTCGCATCGCTTTCTGGATTCATCGACAACCAAAGCCGCCAAGACGGATGCACGCTCGCACCGCCCAGTCTCGTCTTGATGTCGTCTCTGGCGACTTTGAGAAAGGAGCCTTGGGCCCAACGACGTTCGTGCTCTTCGTGGTTCTGGACAAGGAAATGATGAGTTTGGGCAACAGGTCTTCTCGCTGACGAAACGCCGAAAAGAAACGGGTATGCACCTCTTTGAACCGCTGAGCAAGCTCCTCATCCGTGCGCGGCGGCTGATAAGTGCTGGATATCCGCCGGCGGGCACGCTTCCTCTCGGGGGAACCAACGGGAGTCGCTAGACCCGATGATATCCTCCGCTTGTTGCTGAAAGATGCACCTAGCGAGTCCCGCTGCCGCTTCACTTTCTGGCTATAAGTCTCGCTCTGCCGACAGGCTTCATGCCAATCGGCTCGTTTCAGAACCAACTGATGCCACCGCCGGAAAGTGGACTTGACGAGGTGTGACCTTTGAAGAAATTGGGTCACTGTCTTCTCTGCTTCTTCCTCATCCAAGGGCGGTCTTTCGGGGGATTTTCCTTTACCCTTGGTATCTGCAGGGATAGACAGATCGGCTGCGCTAAACTTGAGTTTTCCATTCGCCGATGGAAAATTAATAGTCGGATTCCTCGACAACGTCGGCGTTTGAAGAGATATAGGGCTTAGAATGCTTGCTTGAGTATCATGACTGGGTCCTGGTGACGAGGCCGCCAGTAAGCTGATTTTCAGGTTAGTCAAAGGTGTCGGTAAGTGGAAACTGGCAGATGGCGTTCCTGGGAGGGAGATCGGTTGATGCCTCGGCAAGGGAGGAGGTTCCTTTGGAGTGGCTAGTCTCGGCTCTCGGAAAGGACTGGGTAAGGAGGTAGTGTTGATCCTGGGCAAAAATGGGGGCGCCTCGGACTTCGCGTTCGTCGGTGTATTTGTTGATCCTTGCCAATTCGACGGAAACGTAAAGGACGTCGAAGTTGCGGGAACCGGCGGGGACGGAGCATTGAACGTGAAAGGAGTCGAACTCGGAGTTGGACGTGAAGATGGATGAGATGTGGATGGTGGTGAAGCAACCAGCTTGGGTGTGAACACCGTCGCATTGGCGTTTAGCCGAGGTGCGACGACGGTAGGGCTGGCTATCGGGGGTCGTGAGGGCTCAACTCCGAAAGAAGACTGAGCAGGTGCGTGAAATGAGATGGGTTGGGAAGGTGGAAAGCTTGGTGTAGGGTTGGGAGGGAGGGAGGGAGCTGGTGGCGTGACTGACGTTGTTTCCGGAACATGGGTAGAAGGCGGGAGAGCGTCGATGGTTTGACCCCGAGGGAGGGCGGAAGGGAGACCCGAAACTTCCGTTTGAGGCTGGCTTCTGGATGACCCGGGAACTGTAAAAATCGATTTGGGCTGTGTGGTGGCAAAGACCGAAGCCGAAGACGACGGGAACGCTGATCCGCCAAAAGGAGAGGGGGTATTGAACACATTCGGTGTCGCCGCGATAGAGGAAAACGCGGAACCCGACGCCACAGGTGCCTTGGAACCAAACGCTGACACACTGGATTGTTGACCAAAGGCTGAAACAGCCATCGGCTCGACGAGCGGAGCGAATTGAGGTTCAGGTTCCAAGTTGTCCGGCTCCCCCTCATATCCAAGTTCGTCCTCCATGGCATCATCCTCTCCATCATCGTAGCCCTCAATAAAACCTCCTGAGCCCGAGAAGCCATCGATGATATCTGGGATGCTCAAGTCGCCCTTGATGCTCTCGATATCTTCGATGGCGTCTATGCCAAAATGTCGCTCCAAAATACAAGCCACCAGATAAATCATCACAACATTCCCCTGTTCCCGAAGAACATTGGCGAGGTTCCCAAATATCCCCATGCCTTCCGTATCGACCACCAAGTTGGACGTCTTTGTGATCGGTGCGCTCTTCCGCTGCACATGGAGGCGAAAGTCGGTCGTGAGTTTGAAAACTGGGTGGGAAAGAATGTGTTCTGGAATATCGTCGTGTCTCTCCCTTTGATCACGGATATGGATGAGCCTGTGGTACACGCGCATTTCGAGTTCGGTGGGTGAATCGTAACGACCACGTTGGTCTTCATAAAACTCTTTTAAACTTTGCAGCGCTAATGCATCCAACGTCAAAATCAAACAAAGAACATAATGAACTGGTATACGGACTATTCATCAGCTGTTGCTCCTCCAACGCAACCGAGAAACCCTTCCGGTTCCGCTCCAAGTGTAGAGCAAGAATATGAAACCGTGCACAACGATCGTGACATTCGATGGCAGGAGGTCCATAGCTATGTTGCATCGTAAAGTCGTTCCTGACAGCTCGAGAACGGTCCCGGATGAAGCTGAAGGTCGCCGAAAACCCCCCACGGAGAAGGAGGTCGTGAAAGAGGTAGTCGAGAGTTCTCTAGACGACGATGGGTTATAAAAACACATTGAATGAAATCATCTTGAAGCTCTCCACCTTGAGGACCTCCGGAGGGCGCAAGTCTGAAGGCAGGGTTTTGTCCCCCGCTGCACGTTCATACATTTTGACGGCTCTCTTGTGGTCTAATTGCTTCGTTCCCGGTATCTGGACAGAACGTCAACGCATATTTGTCGCAAGAGATTGCATAGTGCAAAAAGAGAATCGACTATACGTACAAATTCCCATTCGACAAGGTTGTTCTCTCGCTCTCTTCTGTACCGTTCAAAGCGGGGACACATATCCATGCACGTTCCGACGACGCAAATCGCGTCCTCTAGTCTCTTGGGGATGTTCGGATCGTCCATCTTCCCTTCAGCAATGGCCTTTTTCCTCTCGACTTCACGTCCTTTGACCAACTGTACAAATATGTTCTTTCAATGTCGTGGAAGCTCTGGACAATCATACCTCTTGCCAAAACTTTTCACGTTCTTCCGCCGTCTCGAAAACAGGCTCTTCGGGATCCTTGACTTCCTCCACCACCACCGCCTCGTCTGCGTCGTCGTCGTCGTCGTCCATGTGAGCGTCAGCAACAGCCCCAGACGATTCATGGCCATTCCTCGGTGCACGAAGCGACACGTTCTGGAACTTTGCACCCTGGCCTCCACGTACCCCCCTCGTCCCTCGTCCACCCCTGTGCCCCCGTCGCTCCCACCTCTCTCTGTCACCGTGGGACGGCGTACCGGCGCCACTCCGTTGCCCATTCAAGTTCTCGCCCGCCACCCATTGTTTGTTCCGCGAGTGAAGCTGCTGCCTCGGGGGTCGGCCAGGATCGGGTGCACCGTTCACCCGTCCACGAGGGTGGCGAACAGCAGGGGCAGATTCCATCTTCCCCGAGTGTGTGTACCGTCAGATGGATTCCAATTGATTGGGTGAGAAGTGGTTTGTTGTTCTTTGAGGGAATAAAGTAACATGGATAGACAGCCATCAACATCACTCGAGCCTTCCTCACTCATGGCTGACGAGGTGTGTGCGATATGCGTCGCAGCCGCCTGTAACGTCCTATCCGGAATCTGCTTTGATTTTGCTTCCCTCCGTGAGTACAGGATACACTCCCCACCTCCAATACTTACTTGGATACATACTTACAGGCCACCCCTGCACTGAAGACTTATGCCGGTGTCCGTGCAGCTGCGGAACGACGAATAGTGCTAGTGAACGACAGCCATTGATATCGGCGAGGCAGACAGCTGCAGAACCTCTCGCCCAACCACCCATGCTTATACATCGACCGGAGGAGCCGCCTCCCACGTCCACGATGTCGGAATTCGTCATTCCCGACGGCAAGGTGAGTCGACTTGCCATTCCTCTTGGGCTCTCCAATGAATCGCCATCTTATCTGGCAGCGAAAACTTTTATAACTATCTATGCCTCCGAAAGAACGACGACTCCTTGGACCTTCTGTGTACTGTTCCGTCACCGAACCCGTTTCACCACGAACCGTGTAGACCCTTCTTTATCTCCCCGCCATGTAACACCGCATCACAACATAGACTGAGCAATAATTCATCTTAACTGGCAGCGAAAACCCCGATAACTATCTACGACTCCGCCTCTGAAAGAACGACGACACCTTGGACCTTCTGGGTGCTGTTCTGTCAACGAACCCTTTCACCACGAGCCCGTGTAGAGACCTTCTTATCGCAACATCTTCCCGTCATGTTATAACACCGCATCACAACATATACAGTGCAATAAATCATCGATCCCGGATGGTACATAACCCGCCGCCGGCTAGAAGGAAGGGATGACACACTTCCATTAAAGTCACAACAAGGACAACGAACGACGCCACAATGACAATATATCTTTTTTTTTTTTTTTTTTTCTCACTTCGAATTCAAGCTTGCTCCAACGTCCAACGCCTCATATCACAACCTACTCAACGACAACGCCCACGCCCATTATATGGCATGACGACTCCCTCTCGACCTGCCGAACTTGTTGCCAATTCCGAAGCCTTCCCGTTATTTCTTACACACATGTCATCCACTCATTCCTAGCTCCAACACCCATGCGCGGGAACTGCGTCATCCGATACGATCCCAGCTTTTTTAACTGACGATCCTCTGGAGAAGCTCAATGCCAGGACAATTCTCGTCTTCTTCCCTCCGAAGCCCATATCGATGCATACAGCATGGCCTCCAACGATGATACCATCTCGAAATAAATGCATTCATACAAAAAAAAAAGTCCAGATATGTATATACCGTCTACCCAAACCTATGTACCCAAAAAGTAAAAAGCCCAACATAAGATTACCGCGCGATAGCTTTTCGTTCACTAAAAGAATGATGATGGTCCATTAAGGTAGGTAGGTAACAACAAAAACGAGCGTTGGAAAAGAAAGGGAGTGCATGTATGTGTGTGTCAGTACCCAAAGGAAAATCAAACGAGAAAACGTTGGAGCCAAAAACAGTTGAGCAAATAAAAAACGAATGTGGATACGGCAAGTCGCTTCAGCATTGCTGCCACATCTTGACGGAATCGCTAGAAAACAACGTCAGCAAGGTTTGCTCTCAAGTCCCAATGAGTCAAACGACATACATCACCATCGCGCGGTCCTCCACATTCGTGGGCCACGTCGGCAGCCATTCATGTCGCGCTCGCCAAAAGTCAGCCATAGCCGCTACAAACAACAAAAGTCAGCCAAGACGACATCAAACCCCAAGGACACCACTCACTGTTCGATTTATCCAACCAAGGCTTATCCCCTGCACTATCCGGGAACCACCCATTCGTCCCTCCAACAGCCACATCCAAAATCAGATAGAACGCTGCACATCCATCAGTTTCAAGTACCCAAAAACAAAACGAAAACAATCCCACATTGATCAAACGGCGCCGCCTTGGTCCCATTCACCCACGGATTATCAAGAATGACCGTCTGCGATCCATTCTGTATAACAGGTGGGAAATCGCCTCGGTCCCAGAACGACTGCTTCTTCAACTTCAAAACGGGCATCACGTGTTGAAGCCGCGTGTCGACGTAAATGCGTCTACAGGGGGTCAGGAAACCCAGGACCAGAAACAGCAAAACGGACGGACATGAACTCATCCGACCACTCAAGGGCATAAGTGTGAAAATCGGTGTCAAACGTGCCTCTCCTCAGATGCCAGGCGCCATACGTCTTCGCCACGGCGTTGAGCCACGTTACAGGGCCCCAGTTCAACGAGGCTCGAATCCAATCTAGTCCCCTGTGTGTCCAAAAGTGATCAGAAGCCGTGCTAGATTTGACAAAAGTAGAAGGATCTTACTGTTTTGTGTACTTATACCCGTTTCCACGTGCTTCCATGATGTCGATTTCACCTGAACAGGACGGGGGGGATCAGCTGGAGAAGAAGGAAGAAAGGAAGGTGGGAGAAAACGCACCGCTCAAGGGCCAGGGGCCATACTTGTTTTCGACAGGCAGCATCCAGATGGCAGGCCATAGCTGCAACGAGGCAAAAAGTCAACGTCGGGCCGAATCGTCTAGAGAGTTCCTTACCCAATCACTGAAAAAAGAGAGGGGGTTAGGCTCAAAGGTGAGAAGCAACGAGGGGAACGCACCCTCTCGGAATCTTGGCTCTGACTTCGACCCTGCCATACTTGATGCTGGCGCTCACCCTCGTGCTGAGCCTCGCGCTCTGAACGGGGTTGATGATGGTGCCAGTCGTAGAGTTGCTGACGGCCGAGCACGCCGCGGTGTACGCAGCCGCGTCAAAGTCTGCGTTCGAGGCGATGGAGCTGGTGTTGGCCGTGCCTCCGGTGTAAGAAGCGCCGTGGGTGACGTTGTAAGTGCAGCCTGTGATGTTGTAGACGAAGCCATCGGTGATGGCTGCTTCTCCGAGGTTATCTGAGGTCAGGGTAGGGGCGATGTAGAGGAAGCCGTTTTTGACAAACGAGTTGTTTGAGGAAGCGGTGGTCATTTCGAATTCGCCATTGCTAGATGGCGGGTGAGCTTCGAAAGGGTGATTGACAGGGAGGAGATGTTACCCGAATCCGCTCATATCGACCTCCCTGAAGAACTTGCCGTTGGCGCCAAAGACGGCGTCTTCGGACTGAAAGTTTTCGTCCATGATGACGCAGAGGTTGCCTTTGAGGAGGGGGACGCCGTACCAGCCAGTGTAACAGCGGACGACGCCGGCTGCGATGCCGAGAAACATGACGGTGTAGGTGAGAAAATAGGCGATGCGTGAGTAGGGATCGCGCTCCAGAAGCCAGGGCTTCTGTATGGGTTCTTTGGCGGACAACATGGTGGACTTTGCGCGCTCTCGCTCGACCTTGGTCAAGGGCGCGTAGCTGGTCACAGTGAGGGGTCTTTGAGGAGGGGAGGTGAATGCTTCTCTTGAGCGGGCCGAGCCTGGACGGAGGTTGGAGACATCTGCCGTGCCGGGACGACTGCCGAACTG
>Ga0307516_10010763_pt1 | contig 10017 bp, 5 predicted proteins | sample 19_EM_MG_FD_203310 | JGI IMG/M metagenome (GOLD analysis project Ga0307516, IMG submission 203310) | Populus trichocarpa ectomycorrhiza microbial communities from riparian zone in the Pacific Northwest, United States - 19_EM | ecosystem: Host-associated > Plants > Roots > Unclassified | place...
CTGCACGTCAATTATGTGTTGTCGAGTGACATCAGTACGTTGCCAATCAGCAGCAGCGTCATCGCCGGTGCGCCGACTTTCGTCGATGGCGCCCACGGCAACTACCACCTGCAGATCACATCGACCGGTATCGACTTCGCACCGACCACCGCCGCCGACGCGCACGATCTCGACAATCTCCCGCGCGACACGGATCTGCCGTCCGTCCTCAACGTCTTCGGTAGGCGCGACCTCGGCGCCTACGAGCTTCAGCGCCCGTGCAGCGTGTCCGACACGATCTTCTGCAACAGGTTCGAGCCATGAGCAAGGATTGAAGAGGGGCTCAGATTCCGCTATCCGAAATTTCCTAGGAAGCCTCTGAAAAAGTCCCGCGAAATGTGCTTCATTGAGTCTACGCAAATCGACAACGAGCGGATATGGATCAGCTGACGTTTGGTGACGCGGACTTCGTCAACAAAGGCAAGACGACCCGCAAGTAGCGTTTCCTAGCGGAGATGGAGCAGGTTGTTCCGTGGGCGGCTTTGCTGCGGCTGATCGAGCCGATCCGGGATGGAGGACGCGTTGCGCGACATGCCGGCGCTGCGACAGTTCGCAAAGCTGTCGTCGCTCGCATCGATTCCGGACGAGACGACGATCCTGAACTTCCGTCATCCTATTGAGAGCAACGAGCTGGCGCCGGAGATTCCGGCCGGCGTGAATCGGCACTTGAGTCGCAAGGGGCTGATGGTCAAGCGCGGCAATACTGCCGCGCTTGAGCAACAATCCCTTCCGCATCAGGTATGCGTTCACCCGCCCCAGAATCTCAGACGCCAGTTCGTTCTCCTCCAGCAGCCGCCAGAAGTTCAATACCGTCGTCCGAACTGCGCCCATCGGCTGGCTCCTCAAATTCCATGCTAAATTCGTCCGAATTATCTTGGGCGATGCGCCTTGAATAGCAGCGACATCACCGAATTGTTGAAACGATGGAGCGCCGGCGACCGCGAAGCGGAAGTTGAGCTCATGCGCGTGGTCTATCCGATCATGCGCGAAATTGCGCGTGCGCGATTGCGTCGCGCACCCGGCGATTTTACGTTGTCTGCCACGGAGTTGGCCAACGAAGCGTACATGCGCCTGGCAGGTGGCAATGTGGATTGGAAAGACCGTGCGCATTTCTTCGCGGTGGCCGCACGCGCGATCCGCAATGTGGTCGTCGACTACATGCGTTCCCAGGGTCGCGAAAAACGCGGCGGCACGTTGCCGTTTGTGCCGCTGGATCTGGCGGCGGATGTCGCCGGCGAGGACGCGGTCGATCTGCGTATCGATTGGTTAGGCGTGGACGCCGCGCTTAGTGAACTTCAGATTCTGGATGCAGGTATTGCGCGCGTCGTAGAACTCAAGTTTTTCTCCGGCCTCACCACCGAAGAAATCGCCAAGGCCGCAAGCGTCTCACGTGCCACCGTAGCGCGCGACTGGCGTTTCGCGCGCTCCTGGCTGGCGAACAGGCTTGCGACGCCGTAGAGAATTCATACGGAACGCAATCTATGGAAGTCGATGAGTTTCATCGCCTGAAAGTATTGTTCGATCGTCTGGCTGACCTGCCCCAGCCGGAACGCTCGGCGGGCCTCGACCGCGAAATAACTCTCAGCGAAGCCACACGACAGCATCTTCGAGCGCTACTCGATTTCGACATCGCACTCAAAGACATGACAGCACGTCAAGCGGTGATTCCGCCACTGCAAAACCCTGCGCAGTGGATTGGTTGCCGTGTCGGCGCCTTCGTTGTCGAGAGTGAACTTGGCGTTGGCGGTATGGGCAGTGTATTCCTCGCGCATCGCGCCGATGGCAGCGTCGAACAACGAGTAGCACTCAAGCTCATTCGGCCGGAACGACTCGACGAACACACCTTGGCGCGATTCCGGCTTGAGCGACAAGTGATGGCGCTGCTGAAGCATCAGAACATCGCTGCCTTGCATGACCTCGCGAACTCGACGACGGTACGCCCTATGTGGTGATGGAGTATGTCGACGGCCAGCCAATCACCACCTTCGCACGCGACCACCAGCTCGATCTCAAGCAACGCCTGCGACTTTTTCTCGACGTATGCGATGCCGTGTCGTACGCACACCGCAACATGATCGTGCATCGCGACCTGAAGCCCAGCAATATTCTCGTCACCGCCGATGGGCGGCCGAAGCTGCTGGATTTCGGTATTGCCAAGCCATTGCTGAGGCGCTTCGGCACGCAGGATATCCACGAAACCGGTGCCGCGGAGCGGTACTTCTCGCCTGGCAATGCGGCGCCCGAACAGCTTCGTGGCGAACCGATCACCGTGGCTTGCGACGTCTACGGTCTGGGCATGCTGCTTTACCAGCTGCTGGCGCACGCCGCGCCGTTTGATCTTGTCGGCAAGACCGCTGATGAAATGCAGCATCTGATTCTTGAAACCGAGCCGCCCGCGCCGAGTGCCAGAGCGCAGTCCTCGGACTCCAGCACCGCGCGCAGCCTGCGTGGCGATCTGGATGCCATCATATTGCGCGCCTTGCGCAAGTCGCCTGAAGACCGCTATCCGACAGTCGAACAGTTCGCCAACGATATTCGCAATTATCTCGACGGCCGCCCGGTCAGGGCGCGCCGTGGCCGCATCTGGTATCGCGCGCGCAAGTTTGTCGGGCGGCACCGCGTTGCTCTGGGAGTGACCGCGTTGATCGTGATGCTGCTTGGCGCTGCTGCTGGGGCGCTCTGGATGCAGGCGCTGGAGGTGATCCGTCAGCGCGATCGCGCTATGCAGGCGACGAATTTCATGGTCGAAACATATCGGGCAGCGGATCCGGAAAAAGCTTTGGGCGAGAAGATCACGGCGAAGCAGATCCTCGATCAGGCGCAGCGCACGCTAAAACTGGAAACCATCCGGGATCCTGAGCTTCAGGCGCAAATGCTTGCGCGCATCGCGGAAATACGTCTGCACTTGTCGGCATACACGGAAGCGAACGAAGCCATAGAACTCGCGATGAAGCTCCTCAAAGTCGACTCAGCACGCGCCAATCCGCTACGCGCGGAATTGCTGGAGTTGCGGGCACGCGCTGCCATCGCCTTGGGCGACTACGACGGCGCGCGCGCAGCCATGAATGACGCAGCCATCCTTCCAGCCAGCATGTTGGTCGAGGCTGCGCTTGCCGACGACAAAACGCAGTTGATGGTTACTACCGGCGAAACGACGGCGCTCAAAACGCAGGTGGATCATGTCGTGCGCGATGTCATTCCCCGAATCGCCGGTGACCCTGTCACCAAGTTCGGCATACAGCTGAGAACGGCTATCGCGACGATATATGTCGATGGAATTTCGGCCGGAGCGCGGATGCTGGAGCAACTCCTGGCAACGCGTCCCGCGGAATTGGCGCCAACGCATCCGCTGGTAATTCAAGCGACGATGCGATTGGCAAACACGTACCGGCTCGAAGGCAGGCCAGACGACACTGCACGCCTTCTGACCGCCGTTCGTGGGCCGATCGAACAACTATATGGTGCGGACAGCGTGTCCGCCGCGGACTGGGCAACGATGTACGGCAATCTCCTCAATGATCAAGGCAAAGCCGCCGAAGCGACCGAGCAGCATAAGCGTGCCTTGGCGATAAAGCGCGCCGTCATGGGACCGAAGCACAAGTCGGTGGCCCTCGCGACTTTCAATCTCGCGAACGCAAGTGCCAATGCAGGCTTATGGGAACAAGCGGACAACAATTACCGCGCGACTATCGAACTGGCGAAGGAATTGTGGCCGGCCAAGAACACCAACATACCCATGTTCACGGCCGCCTATGCCTTGTTCCTCAATACGCGTCATCAGTTCAGTGAATCGTTGCCGCTCTTCGCATCCATACTGGCGCGAGCAGACGGTGACCCGGAATTCAAGGAAGAAGAGGTTTACACCTTTTCACTGCTTGGAAGCGCGATTGCTCGTTACGCATCGGATCGCAGCTCAGATAACCGTACTGCTTTTGAACAGCAGTTGGACGTTGCCAGAGATGCCAGCCCAGAAATGCGCATGACTGCGGAACAGCAGTTGGAGGTTGCTAGATCGATCGGGCTGGTTGTGCCGAAGCTGTAGTACGCAGGCAGACCCCATCGGCAGCGCTTCTTGGCGAATCGCGGCCTATCTATAGCCTTCGCCATGTATTTGGACCTTTCGTGAGCATCTCTGGCGCCGAAAAGCGATCTATGGGGTATCGCGACGTTTGCGCGAAATCAGGTTGCTTGATTTAGACGGAGATTCCCAATGCGATCGCACTTAGCGTTGCTTGCCAGCACGTGTTCCTATCTTTTGCTTCACTCTTGCGTTGCTGGAGCACAAAACCAGTGTGTCAGTCTCGGAAGCAACGACAAAATAGAGTGCACGACACTGCAACCTCGGCCTTGGGAGCATACGGCGTGCGATGCGCAGTTCGCGTCGGCGACATTTGAGGCTTACTGGTGCGAAGCGTTCGGAGGAACCGGCGGTGTCAATTGCTCTGTTCCCCTGGACTTTACGGAAAACAATCTTTTCGGCAAGTCTCAGTTATTCGCGTGGTATGACTTTGCAGGTGACGCGAACAACTGCTCGCTTCCGAACGGTAGCGATAGCGGGTGGGGCACAACGAGTGACTCGACTGGCTACTGCGCAAGCGGCAGTCCTGGCAACTCATACGGCTTTCTATGGAAAACGTATCGTGAGCTTCAGTTCCAAAATACCTGTACATCAACTCCTTCAAGCGTCAATGTCTTTGCCAGCAAGCAGCGCGATCTAAGGTGTCCTGCGGCATTCGGATATACAGGCGGAACGCCGCCTACGGAACCAGAATTGTTCTGCGCGCGGTATCCCATCAATACCTGCAGTGTTGCCGATCCGGTCCGGCTAATGGATAGCCAGCTGATTGAATGGCAGGAGGATTTTCCCGCGACCGATGGCGGATTGTTGGAATGGAGACGTGTCTACCGCAGCGAAGGTCAGTTCATTCCAGCGGAGGTTCCGCACGCGCCAGATGTCTCCACGCCGAGCTTTTGGCAAACCAATTTCGATGTTCATTTATACGCGCTCGATGCATTGCAGTATCCAGTTCCGTATCTGATTGCCGACACCGACGGAAAAGTGCGCTATTTCACCCCGAACGGAACTGAATGGGTTCACTACGCGGGGAATGCTGCGGAACAACTGCTGATTCAGCGCGATGGAAACGGGAATGTCCTGAACTACGTGCGCGTTATGTCAGACGAGCGCCGAGAGACATTCTCGAATGCTGGCGTGCTAGTAGCGGTTGATGATTCGCATGGGCACCATCTTTCATTGGCGTACAACACGGCGAACCAGCTGAGTTCGGTAACCGATGAGAAAGGCCGAAGCTTCAGCGTTGTGTTCAATGCGGACGGACTACTGGCTTCAGTAACGAACGCAGCCGGTCAGACGATATCTTACGGCTACGATTCAGTCGGTAATTTGACCACAGCAACTTACCCCGATGCCAACACGCGCACGTATCGATACGAGAGCACTGAATGGCCTCATGCTTGGACAGGGATCACTGACGAGAATTCTGCGAACTATGCCGCATATACGTACGCATCGAACGGGTATGTGACAGATACTGTACACGCTCCTGATGTGGCTGGTGGAACGATCGAGCACTACCATATAGTGCCTGTTGGCGGCTTTGCTGTTGGGGTAACAGAGCCGCTTGAGCAAACCTCTGGAAACTACACGATTTATTATTTGACGCTCGCAAATGGCGTCGTAAACATGAGCTCAGTATCGCAGCCGTGTGAGGCGGGCTGCGGTGGTAAAACAATCAAAAGTCGAACCTATGACGCTGCGGGCTATGTACAGTCGACCACGGATTTCAACGGTAACGTTGCAAGTTATATCTTTGACGACACGCGCGGTTTGGAAACTCAGCGCGTTGAAGCATCGAATACGTCGACTTCGCGTACTACGAACACAACATGGAATGCGAACTTCCGCGTGCCGGATCAGCGCAGCGTGGTCAGTGCCGCAGGCACAGAAGCGTTGACGAAGTGGGCGTACAACAGCCGCGGCCAGCCCTTGTCTCGCTGCGAAATCGATCCGACTATCAGCGGCGCCTCAAGCTACACCTGCGGCTCATCGACGAATGCACCGACTGGTGTGCGCCAGTCGAAATACACCTATTGCAACACGGTGGGAACCTGTCCGTTGGTTGGCCTGCTGCTCAGCGTCGACGGCCCGCGCACTGATGTATCGGATGTCACGACATATACTTATTATGCGACCACCGATGAATCCGGCTGCGCTGCGCTCCAGGGGTCAGGTGTAGCCTCATTGCCGCCCGACGGTTCGCAGTTTGACGGCCCTTGCCATCGTCTGGGTGATTTGAACACCGTCACCAACGCGCTCGGGCAAGTCACGACGTACGTCAGCTATGATCGGAACGGCCGCGTTGTGCGCATCAAGGATGCGAACGGCGTAGATACCGACATGACATATCACGAGCGTGGTTGGCTCGCGACCCGCACGGTCCGCGCAAGTTCGAAGGGAACGGACTCAGAGTTTGATGCAATAACTACATTCGATTACGACAACGTCGGCAACGTCACTTCGGTTACGCAGCCGGATGGCGCATCCCTGAGCTATACCTACGACGCAGCACATCGGTTGACGGATATCACCGACAGTCTGAACGATACGATTCACTACACGCTGGATGCCGCCGGCAATCGCACCGACGAAAAAACCTACGATCCGAGCAACACGCTAAGCCGCTCGCTGTCGCGACAGTACGATCAGCTCAATCGCCTGACCGCGCTGCTGAATAGCGCCAATACCGCGGTGCAGTCGTATACCAATCCGGCCGAAGCAGCACCGACCGGGATCACCTACACCGATGGCTACGATGGCAACGGCAACGCGATCTATTCGATCGATGGCACCTCGAACCATATCGGCACCGAGCAGCAATACGACCCGCTCAATCGTTTGGTCAAGACACTGCAGGATCACGCCGGCACCGGCGGGACACACGACACCACCACGCAATACGCCTACGATGCACGCAACAACCTGCGCAGCGTGATCGATCCGGACAATCTCACGACCAGTTACACGTACGATGGTCTGAATAACCTGACGAGTCTGAGTAGTCCGGACACAGGCCTCACGAAATACTATGACGTGGCAGGTAACCCTAGTTACGACGCAGCTGGCAATCGCCTCCAGCAAACCGATGCGCGTGGGGTGATCTCGACGTATAGCTACGATGCGTTGAATCGATTGGTTGGCATCGGCTACCCGACCACCAGTCTGAACGTCACGTATGGTTATGACGCGGCGGCAAGCGGTTGCTACAACACTGGGCGGTTGACGCAGATCACCGACAACAGCGGCAATACCACCTACTGCTATGACCGACGTGGCAACGTGACGAAGAAGACGCAGGTCACCAGCGGTACGACGCTGATCATGAACTACACGTACACGCTGGCCGATCGCCTGGCCACGGTCACCTATCCCAGCACGGCACTCGTGACGTACACGCGCAACAGCATCGGTCAAATCATCAACGTCGCCTACAAGGCAACGCCGACGTCCTCCAGCGTAACTCTGATCAATACGGCCAGCTATCTGCCATTCGGCCCGCTCAACGTACTCACGTTCGGCAACGGCAGAACGCTGACCAAGTCATATGACAACGACTACGCCATCGATCGGGTGGTCAGTTCCAGCGCCAGCGGCTTGGTGGTCGATGCGACGGTGGATGCACTGGGCAATCTGGTGAATGCTAGCAGCGTGACTGACCCGAAAACACCGACCCTGAAGTATCAATACGACCCGCTGTACCGGTTGACCGAAGTCGACAGCGGCAGCAACATCTCGCTGCTGGCCCTCAGTTACGACTTGACCGGTGATCGCACGAGCAAGACGCCGCTGGGCCAGAGCACACAAGGGTATTTTTACGCGGCAAACACACACCATCTGACAAATGTCGGCAGTGCTGCCCGAACCTACGACCTGAACGGCAACACGCAGACGGCCAATGGCGTGACGTTCACCTACGACGATCGCTATCGTCTCTCGGCTGCCGCAGGCGTCAACTACAACTACAACGGTCGCGGCGAACGCGTGAGCAAGGGCAGTCCGGCCACGTTGTTCGTTTACGCCGAAAACGGCCAACTGCTCGGTGAATACAACGCAACCGGCGTGGCGCAAAAAGAATACATCCCGATGGATGGTATCTACGTCGGCATGGTTGCCGGCAGCATGCTGTACTACATCGAAACCGACCAGCTCGGCACGCCGCGGCAGGTGATCCAGCCCGGCACCACGACCGCGACCGATACGACGGTATGGAAATGGGACTACTTCGCCAGCAACAGCGCCTTCGGCGAGAACACGCCGAGCGTGCAGACGCTCACGTTCAACCTGCGCTTTCCGGGGCAGTACTTTGACGGTGAGACGGGGTTGAATTACAACTATTTTCGGGACTATGAGGCGGGGACGGGGAGGTATGTGGAGAGTGATCGCATTGGATTGAGAGCGGGAGTCTCAACCTACGCGTATGTGATTAACAATCCATTGAGATATCGTGACACTAAAGGATTGCAGCCTTACGGGGCACTGCCACCTGAACAGACATCTCCGTATCCCCGCTATACACCGCCGACTAATCTGAGGCCACCGCCGAAACCATCGAGACCGATTGGGCCGGCGCTTCCGGGCGACGGCAGAGGGATAGAATATCCAGAGATTGAGGAGCCGTTCAAACGGGACGTGTTGTACTGCACCGTCCTAATGTGTGATTCTGACTATGAAACGTGCTCAGCAACGGGCGGATACAAGCAGGTATTTTCATTTGGGGTTCCACCACTTGAGAACGAAGTCTGGAAGTTCAAGGGTTGCTATTGCGCGGGACACGTATGGGGATACCAACTAAACGGTGGCGAATAAAGTGCAGGGATATCACTCGTTCACGGAGACCCGGCATGCGTTATGTAATTTCTCAGATTGTGTTGCTGGGTGTGATTGTTTTGTCTCATTGACGCCACCGTTGTTCACTTAGCCCACGGGCTTGATACAACAATTGGTATTGCTTTGGCTTGTTCGGAAAATACACAGACGAGCGACAAAGCACCGTAGCCCGGATGCAGCGCCGCGGAATCCGGGATAGGATCGCACCATGGTTCACTATCGACGGTCGCGCGCACGAGGAGGTACATTTTTTTCACCGTAACATTGCGCGAACGGCGTGCAGATACTCTGATCAAGTACGTCGATCTGCTGCGCGATGCTGCAAGACGGGAACGTATTCGCCGACCTTTTGCGATCGACGCGATGGTGATCTTGCCGGATCACTTGCATCCGGTATGGACACTGCCGGCCAGTGATGCGGACTATTCGAGCCGATGGCGCGGAATCAAGTCGAGCTTTGTGCGCATATTGCGTGCGCGCGGAGTCGTTTTGATGGCAAACGCCAAAGGCGATATGGCGTTTGGCAGCGACGATTCTGGGAGCATCAAGTTCGCGACGAAGCCGACATGGCGCGGCATGTCGATTACGTTCGCATCAATCCCGTGAAGCACGGTATGGCTAAACGTGTGGCGGATTGGCCGTGGTCGACGTTCCATCGCTACGTTCGTTTCGGGCATCCTTTCCGAAGATCGGGCATCGGAGCCGGACGCCGTAGGAATGTATGGGGAATGATCCCGGATTTCGCTGCGCTGCATCCGGGATACGGTACTTCGGGCGTGAGATGAAACGACAGGCACTCGTCGCCGCCGCCGTGATGGTCGTGCGTGCAGATGAACTCGTCGCCACGGTGTCCGATCAGGAAGGCACCAGCGACCAGTTCGAACGACCTGCCGCGCGAGTGATAGCCGAAGGTGCCGCGGCGCACGTACGAGATCGAATGCGCGCCGTGCTGCTCGGTGAACGGTGCATCCGCGGGCGTGGCGTTGCAGCGGTAGTCGAGTACCGAGATCGGACCGTGGCAAAGGCGCGATGCCGTGGGCATGGCATGATTTTACCCGCGTGTCGGATGTGCC
>Ga0307516_10010764_pt1 | contig 10016 bp, 12 predicted proteins | sample 19_EM_MG_FD_203310 | JGI IMG/M metagenome (GOLD analysis project Ga0307516, IMG submission 203310) | Populus trichocarpa ectomycorrhiza microbial communities from riparian zone in the Pacific Northwest, United States - 19_EM | ecosystem: Host-associated > Plants > Roots > Unclassified | place...
GAAAGAAGTGGGCGACGGCTCCTTTTAAGGATATCCGTCGCCCGCTCGGCGTCACTCCACATTCCATCCTCCCGCTCGGCATCACTCCACATTCCTTCCTCCCGCATTCCTGACGGCGCCAAGGGTTGAGGCCTAGCTGGCATGTGCCGTGACAGCGCATGGACGTCGGAAGAAGTACGGTTTAACAGCCACCGCTGTCTGGAAAACTGCACCAAATTCCAAACCCGCCAGTTCTCTCTAAGCTGGGACGACTCAGTAGCTCTGGACGACAAAGCACGTATCATCGGATATGTTGTGGCAGCAACTGAAAACGAAGATCCATTGAAACAAGTCCCAATGGAGTTCCGACAATACCTGGGAATCATGGGAAAAGAAGCGGCAGATCAGCTCCCGGAACACCGACCGTACGACTGCAAAATCGAGCTCAAAGAAGGAACCACGGCCCCTTGCGGACCCATTTATCCTCTCTCAGAAATGGAACTTCAGACGCTCTGAGAATGGCTAAAAGAAATGGAGAAAACAGGAAAAATAAAAAGATCGACCTCGCCGGCGGGTTCCCCAATTCTGTTCGTTCCTAAACCCCACGGACGGGGCTTGCGGTTATGCGTTGATAACCGAGGACTAAACGCCATTACGATACCGAACAGGTACCCGCTACCGCTGATGCAAGAACTGCAGGACCGGGTACAGGGAGCACAATGGTTCACGAAGATGGACCTCAAAAACGGGTTTAACCTCATACGGATCAGAGAGGGGGACGAATGGAAAACGACTTTCCGAACCCGCTACGGGTTATATGAATTCCAGGTAATGCCTTTTGGACTAACCAATGCGCCATCAACCTTCCAAGACATGATGAATCACATCCTGTCCGATGTACTTGACATTGGAGTCCTAGCGTATATGGACGACATCTTGATATATGCCAAAACGGAAGAAGAGCACGACCAACTCGTCAAGAAAGTTTTGGGGCGACTCCAGCGCAATGGACTAGCAGTCTCACCAGAAAAATGCGTGTGGAAAGCAGAAGAAGTGGAGTTCCTAGGCTATGTCATCGGTCGAAGAGGAATTCGGATGAGTCAAGACAAAGTGGAAGCGGTACTATCCTGGCAACAACCAACATCGCTCACAGAAACCCAGTCGTTCTTAGGTTTTGCCAACTTTTATCGACGCTTCATCAAGGATTACTCCCGGATAGCCAAACCGCTCACAGAGCTGACCAAGAAAACGGAAAAGTGGTCCTGGAGCGAGGAGGCAGAACGGGCCTTCGAGGAATTAAAGAAACGATTCACCACGGCACCTATATTGGCTCATTTTGACCCAACAAAGCCGGTAATCATTGAGACGGACGCCTCGGATTTCGCGATTGGGGCAATCCTGTCCCAACGGGACAACAAGAATCGCCTGCACCCGGTGGCGTTCCACTCCCGGAAGTTCCAACCAGCGGAAGTCAACTATGATATCCACGATAAAGAACTCTTAGCCATTGTCGACACCTTCAAACATTGGAGGCGGTACTGTGAAGGAGCAGAGCACCCGATACAGGTGTTCACAGACCACCACAATCTAGAATACTTTACAACAACAAAAGTACTCAACCGTTGACAAGCGCGCTGGGCGGAGGAACTAGCCGGCATAGATTTCAGAATTCATTACCGACCAGGCACCCAAAACGGAAAACCAGACGCACTCTCAAGGTGTACGGAGTACCGCCCAGAGAAGGGGGGGGTAGAAAAACAGCCGATTACAACAATTTTAAGAAACGACCACTTCACAGAACCAGACAGACAGCAAAGAACGTTTGTCTGTTCGTCGGCCAGACTAAGGTCGCTCCCAGCTCGAAGGTGGAACCCGGACTTCACAGAAGAAATAAGAAAGGCGGCAAAAAACGACCCAGATTACCAGCAGGTGGCGAAGCAAGAGGCAGAGGCAGACAAACTGTCGCCAAAAACCCGAAAGGACAAGGAAATAAGATACAACGACGGACTGCTGTACGGAAAAAACCTACTATGGGTACCGAACGAACTAGTACAGTGGATAATGGAATCGGAACACGACACGAAGGTCGCCCATCACATGGGGCAAGATAAAAATATTGAACTAATCCGACGAAACTTCTGGTGGCCACGAATGAATGAGCGAATCATCGATTTCGTCAGAAGTTGCCCGGAGTGTCAGCGAAACAAAGCTTCTCGACACCAACCTTATGGACTGTCTTCGCCGTTGGAACTCCCATACGCGCCATGGCAATTGATCGCGATGGACTTTATCACCGACTTACCACCCTTGGAAGGACGCGACCAGCTATGGGTAGTCATCCCCCGGAAGTGGTCAGAAGGATTCGCAGCGGAAGTAAAGGAAAAAGGGAAAACGGACAAAGAATACCAACAGGTGTGGGGGCTGATAAAGGAAGTGGTGCAGGAGGAACCTGCGTCGGATAGCCAACAGGCTAGGGAGGAAACTGGGGACCCTCATGAGGTTTCCCAGAGGGGCCGAAAGGAGAGGAAACCGGGGGAGGTCCTCAAGGTCAAGGATGGGCTGCTCTATAGGAAGGGTATGCTCTGGATCCCAGAGGATGAAAACCTTATCGGAACCATCCTGGAATCGGAACATCACTCTAAGATAGCGGGGCGTATGGGCCAGGACAAAACAATCAAGCTAATCCGAAGGAACTTCTGGTGGCCCGGGATGGACAAAAGAATCATCGATTAAGTCTGAAGCTGCCTGGAGTGCCAGAAAAACAAAGCAACCCGGCACCACCCATACGGACTATCCTCACCTTTGGAACTTCCGTTCGCCCCATAGCAGTCAATAGCGATGGAATTCATCACGGAACTACCTGAGTCGGAAGGGTGCAATTAGCTGTGGATAGTGATTGACTGGTTCACAAAGATGGCTCACATTCTTCTGCTACCAAAGGAAGGGAAAACCGCAGCAGATCTTGCGGTAATATTCGCCTGAGAGATCTGGAAGCACCACGGGCTACCCACGAATATTGTCTCGGACCGGGACTTCCGGTTCACATCGGAAACCTGGAAAGAGTTCCACCGGCTGTCAGGCATCCAGCCACGAATGTCGACAGAATTCCACCCACAGACGGACGGGCAAACCGAGCGTCTCAATCAAACGATAGAAGCCTATCTACGGGCGTTCATCGGACACGAACAAGACAACTGGGTAGGACTCCTTCCAATGGCCGAGTTTGCGTACAACAACTCGGTCACGACGGGCAATGGCATGTCCCCTTTCTACGCGAACTACAGATTCCACCCAGTGGCATCCGACCCAGCCGCGGCAGGACACCTCAACCTGGCGAGCACACTGTACGCGCACTGGATGCACGCAGTCCACGAGGAATCGAGCTGGAAACTCGAAGCGGCACAGGAAGGAATGCGCCACTACGTAGACTCCGAATGAACCAAGCCTCCCGTGTATCAAGTGGGGGACTTGGTCCTGCTCAACAGGTGCAACATCAAAACGCGTCGACCTTCGAAAAGCTGGACCACAAGAACCATGGACCCTTTCAAGTAGAGAAAGTTGTCTCGCCCCTCACCGTCCGCCTCACCCTGTCTTGCAAATGGAACATCCACAACGTCTTCCATGTATCGCTGCTGGAGCCCTACTGAACCACCGAACATCGAGCACCCCCCGACCCATCAAAGGTGCTTCGGGAAGCAGACGATATCGAGCAAAGCGAGGAGTACGACGTCGACGAGGTTGTAAGCAGCACCAAACGAGGGCGCCCCGTCATGTACCTCGTTAAATGGCTCGACTATCCGAACCGACAGGACAGGACGGAGGAGCTATTCGACAACTTTTCGATAGGTCATCTGGAAAAACTCCGAGAATTTCACAGAAAAAACCCGGACGTGCCAGGGGACTACTGGGTCACCGAGATCTAGAACGGATCCGCCACTCGGACAAGCGCCAACCTCGGGCACGAAGGGACCTCACTGGAATGGGCCCCGGCAAAGCAGCAGCGAAATAGGAAGTAGGGAAGACCGTCACAAAGACGCGGTCACTCTCTAGCTTGTATTGTGGTAACCGGATGAGTTTCCATTGCATGCCGAGACACCGGTAACGGTCCAGGGACCTACCGACAACTAAGCGCAAGTCTCCGGAACCACAAGGAGCAGCCCAGGGCGCCGTGCCACGAGGATGCAACCACCCCGTACAAAGAATCGTCCGGCAGGAGAAGGCGGCCAGAAGTAACCTCGCGTCACCAGGTAGACTTAACCACCCCCTTCCCTGTAGCCGCGACATACGAGGTAGGGTTACGACGGTAGGAGCACGCATCGGCCAGCTCCGAGGGCCCAGACATTCTGACGGATTACATAGTCTTGCCCTGATCCGGTGTCTGGGAGGGCTGCAGGGGTGGAGGACTGCAGTCATGGCCTACAAGAATCGAGGAAAGCAAGAAATAAAAAGATAAGGGAAAAAGCTTCGGGCCAAAGCTTAGAGAAGGGGGGAGTAGTGTTACAGCCTAAGTGTAACAAGGAAGGGATGGGTCATGTGTTCTCGGGAAAGACATAGTCACGCCGAAACTTGGCAGATTTCGCAAAGCAGTTCGGCGGAAGCTGATAGCCAAAGGTAACCTCAGCAGTGGAAAAACAGGCCCAGTGCCGACCACGCCGGGTAGACCAAGTAAACTACCGACTTCTGTAGCCACTGCATCTGGAGTTGACGACAACGGCGCATGCAAGTCGCACGCCATAAGCGGGGCTCATGATGTCAAGCGGATCTAAGAGAGTCTAGATGGGAGTCCAGGTGCGGGGTCAGAGATCTCTCGCACGAGAAGACTGACTCCGATGTCTGCTGGGTAAAAGAGAGGCGGCCAGTAAAGCAGAAGGAACCGAGAACGTGTTCTCGTACTCCGAGGGATCAACACTGCGAGGACGCCAATCGCTTGCCCCACCTTGACGTCATTACCAATCAGGACCAATTAGCTCGCAAAGTCTTATCGGGCTCCGGCCGAGAAGACGAAGCAAAAAGGCATTTCATGAGGTTCCACTGAGGAGGCGACGAGCGGACACCCCAAAGGAAGAAAATATCCTGAGGAACCACGTGATCACAACGCCGACGATATAAACGAGTGGCGCCAGTGCCCGGAATGCCGACTAACAGCGAAACGTCTCCTGACTGAACAACAACCCAACAACGAACCTAAGATTATTCTCGTGTGAACCCCTCCTCTAATTACCCAGAAACCCTCTATGAGACCTGACTTCACCGGCCTCTACCTACACTGCCGTTGTACCCTGCAACCCTGGTGTCGCAAAATCACTCCCAGCCTCCCACTGCAGCAAGTTCGGCACACGTGCTCACCCTCTATTTATACTCGGCTATGTCCATGACAGTACCACTATCTGGCGTTTTTGGGATCCCCACAGGAGGCTGGTAATCCAGGCATCAAACATCACTTTCTTAGAATCCGTCGAACTCGGACTCGGTGCCTCGAGCGAACTCAATTCCTCGGGTGAACTCAATTCCTCGAACGAACTCAATTCCTCGGACGGACTCGGACTGGACACCTCGGCGGTCGGACTCGGATTTGGGGCCTCGCGCGAACTCAATTCCTCGGGCGGACTCCAACTCGACGCCTCGGCAGTTGGACTCAGACTCGGCGCCTTGAGTGGAAATCTTGGCAATTTGGAAGGAAACACCGGCTAGTATGATCTTCGGAAAAGACCCAGAGCACTCACCCAACGGATCCGAGTGGAAGAGGAACCAATGGATGCTGCAGATCCGGTGTCCTACCAGGAAGCCATTGTGCACCCGAGGTTTGGCCAGAAATGGTCTGATACGGTTGATGAGGAACTCAGATCTTTGGCTGAAAACTCAACCTGGGACTATGTTGGGCTGGAAGACATTCCAGCCGGCGTCACGACCATTAGCTCCGAGTAGGTCTTCAAGACCAAGGAGTTACCAGGAGGCGGCATTCGGTAGAAGGCCAGGCTTGTTATCCGTGGTTTTGAACAGCAGGTGGGCATCTGGAAAAAAAATGTGCATCCGGACTCACAGGCTGCATCCTGACGCACCAGGCGCTCGGGACGCTCCGGACGCACCCTGGCAGCGCACATACCGCTCGCAACGCAAAACACACAGGCAATGTGAATTCGGACGCTGCTCGCCACGACACCATGTGTCCGGAAACAGCTCGTCACGGCATCTGTTTACTGGACAGAGCGTGGCAGGGCATTTTCGTTCTAGACGCACGGTGTCAGGGCATTTTGCTTCTGAACGCATGGTTTCAGGGAACTTTCCTTCTGGACACAGCCATGTCAGGGCATTTTCCTTCTGGACGCAGCCGTGTTAGGGTATTTTCCTTCTGGACGCAGCCGTGTCAGGGCAAATAGCATCCGGACGACGCCTGTCATGGCACCGTGGTTACGCTGGCTGTCAACGCATGGAACATCGCAGCAAATACTCGCGTTGTATTCACAAACACGCAGCAGGTTCCAGGCATAGTGACTCAGTCCAGTTCTATTCTTTATATCTAATGTACATCTATATATGCCACTACCACACTTCACGTTTCCAGCACAAGCACCCAGCGTCACATCCATCGCCGCTGTTTTTGATGCGTGTAGCATTGCTCTGAGTGTCGGAAACAAAGGAAAGTTGGCAAATACGACATGATGTGATAAGCCCGACGCTATGAGCACAACATGATGAGCACAACACGAAGAGCACAACGCGATGAGCACAACGCGCTGAGCACGACAACTATGAGGAGGGTGGCAATGAGGACACCGGCGGCATGGACGATAGCGAGTAGGACGCGGCGAGTATGAGAGCGAGTACGACATGAGGAGTATGGGAGCGAGTAGGATGCGGCGAGGACGATAGCGAGTAAGACGCGGCGAGGACGATAGGGAGTAGGACGCGGCGAGGACGATAGGGAGTAGGACGCGGCGAGGACGATAGCGAGTAAGATGCAGCGAGGGCGATAGCAGGTAGGATGCGGCGAGTATGATGGTGAGATTTATGGCATGGTTAGCACAGCTCTCAGAGTGACAGAGACACTGGGAAGTTGTAGAATACACAGTGACGAGTCGATGTCAATGAGGGTGCCGGCGGCGAGGACGTTAGCTAGTAGGAGGCGGCGAGCACGATTGTGAGCTTTGGGGCATGGTTAGCACAGCTCTCCGAGTGACAGAAATAGCGGCGGGGAGTGGTACAATACGAGGTGAGGAGTAAGATGTCAATGAGATTGCTGGCAGCGAGAATGATAGATAGCGAGTAGGACATGGCGTGTATGATGTCAATCCAAAGCGCCAAGCCATTACCAACACTTGCGCTTGTGCAAGGTTTGGCGTCCTCATCACTCCTAGACCCCTTTTTTCTTCTCCTTTCACCTCTTCCTAGATACTCGTCATCGTCCTTCGCAATGACATCATACTCGCCGCCATCAAACTAATGATATCTTATTCGTTGACATTTTCCACATCAACATTTTCATCATCAACATCTTACTCGTCGCGCCATTCTTGCTATGTTACTCGCCACCATCATCACTGCCATCAAACAAGTAGACATCCTCAACGACATCATACACGTCACATCGTATTGTACCAGCTCCCACCACTGTTCCTGTCACTCAGCGAGCTGTGCTAACCATGCCACAATGCTCGCCGTCGTGCTCGCCATCTCCTACTAGCTATCGTCCTCGCCACCGGCACCCTCATTGACATAGACTCATCACTCTGTATTTTACAACTTCCCGGTGTCTCTGTCACTCTGAGAGCCGTGCTAACCATGCCATAAACCTCGCCATCATCCTCGCCGCGTCGTACTCGCTATCGTCCTCGCCGCGTCTTACTTGCTATTGTCCTTGTCATGTCCTACTTGCTCTCATGCACTTCGCGTCCTACTTGCTCCCATACTCGTCATGTCTTACTCGCTCTCATACTCACCATGTCCTACTCGCTATCGTCCACGCGGCCGGCGTCCTCATTGCCATCCTCCTGACAGTCGTCGTGCTCATTGCGTCGTGCTCATCACATTGTGTTCATCGCGTTGTGCTCATCGCGTCGGGCTCATCGCTTTGTGTCGTATTTGCCAACTTTCCTTTGTTTCCGACACTCAGCAATGCTATGTGCGTCAAAAACAGTGGTGATGGATGTGACGCTGGGTGCTTGTGCTGGAAACGCGAAGTGTGGTAGTAGCATATATAGATGTACATTAAATATAGAGAATAGAACTGGACTGAGTCACTATGCCTGGAACCCGCTACATGTTTGTAAATGCGACGCGTGTATTTGCTGTAATGTTCTTTGCCTTGACAGCCAGCGTAACCACGGTGCCATGACACGCGTCGTCCGGATGCCATTTGCCCTGACACGGCTGCATCCAGAAGGAAAATGCCCTGACATGGCTGGGTCCAGAAGGAAAATGCCCTGACACGGCTGCATCCAGAAGGAAAATTCCCTGACACCGTGCGTCCAGAACGAAAATGCCCTGCCATGCTCCATCCGGTAAGCAAATGCCAGGGCGTACTGCATCCGGACGCACGGTGCCATGGCGATCTGCGTCCGAGTTAAGCAGTTTGCATCTGAAACGTCCCGAGCGTCCAGTGCATCCGGACGCAAAGAATGCAATTATTTTTTTTCCTCATGGGGGTCGACTTCGATGAAACTTTCGCCCTGGTAACAAAGTTGCAAAGCCTATGCATGATGCTAGCCCTCACTGCTGTCCACGACTGGAAATCGAACAGATGGATGTTGTCACGGCCTTCCTGAATTCCAAAGTTGACAGTGACATCTATATGGCTCTGCCACTGGGTATTGAGGTGTAGAAACCTCAAGTCTGAAAGCTGCGAAAGTCACTTCACGGACTTAAGCAGGCCCCCCGTCTCTGGTATGTGCATGTTGACCACTTCCTCAGATCTCTTGGTCTACAACGATGCGAGCATGATCCGAACGTCTACCTCTTGGCAAGCACCACCTTAACCAATCGAACCGATCCCCCACTGGCCATTTGGAACTCACAACAATCGGCTCAGAACGACACACCAATAATTCTGCTGCTGTAAGTTGATGACATGCTGCTCTTCTCTTCCTCGGCCTTCCGAGTAACCACAATCAAACACCTCCCCCGTGCCAAGTACAAGATGACCGACCTCGGTCCAGTTCGCTGCTTCCTTGGTATCGAGATTGAGCGTGACCGATCAGGAGGGATACTGCATATCCACCAACAGCGCGCTGTCAGGAAGCTGCTTGCGACAAATGGTTTTTCCGACTGCAATGGCCACTGGACACCACAGCCTACCAGAAGCAAGCTCTAAAGATTAGATCCAGAGTCAAATCCGACAAATGGCACAGCAAGAACTCTTGACTCAGATGGTAAACAACGGTATCAGTCAATTGTTGGCAGTCTGATGTGGCTAATGCTATACACTTGGCCAGACCTCGCATTCACCGTCTCAATGTTCAGCAAATTTTCCTCCACTGTGACTACTGAGCACTTGTCAGCAGCCACCTGCACATTACGATATCTGCAAAACACAGCCAACCTCGCTATCAAGTACAAAACATCAGACTCTGAAGCCACCATGTGTCAAGATCCTGCCTCGACTTCTCCGTTTGTCTCGATAGGCAACATAGGCGGGGTCTGCAGCGCAAGTGGTCCTACTCACACTTCCAGTGTACTCACACTTCCGGCGTACTCACACATCAGGCGTACTCGCACACCTTGCGTGAGCTCGTTGTTCTCGCGGTATCCGTCATGCCCGCCATGGTCTCTTCGCGGCTCTTCTCACACGCCTTGCGTGGGCTCATTGTTCTCGTGGTATCCGTCACGCCTGGCGTGGTCTCTTCACGGCTCTTCTCACACACCTTGCATGAGCTCGTTATTCTCAGGGAGTGGTGGTCGCAGTGCCGGTCACGGTGATAGAGAGGTAGGTCTGTGGAGAGAGATAATAGATTGCGTGGAGAAGAATCTCCAGACTAGCTACCGCGCCCTTCCTTTATACTTTTCCTTCCCTCTGTGGAATCACAGCTTGCCCGCAAGACTGA
>Ga0307516_10010766_pt1 | contig 10016 bp, 9 predicted proteins | sample 19_EM_MG_FD_203310 | JGI IMG/M metagenome (GOLD analysis project Ga0307516, IMG submission 203310) | Populus trichocarpa ectomycorrhiza microbial communities from riparian zone in the Pacific Northwest, United States - 19_EM | ecosystem: Host-associated > Plants > Roots > Unclassified | place...
AGCTGATCTAACATGGCTGGTTTGGCCCCCCAACCCGAGCTGAATCAGCAGACATGGCTTGGCCTGAGGCCAAGCTGACTAAGGCAGAAGCCACGGCCTCCTGAGCCTTGGCTTGGCTAGCCAAGTCGCAGCAACACTAATCTCACCTAGCACTTATTGGTGAATAATATCAATGAGTAGGGAGGGCCTTGAGGCGCCTGTAAGACTACTCTTGACGAGAGAGGTAACTTGCTAGCTGATTAGAAGTAATGATGTGTGATGTTCAAAAATAGAACGCATGCCAGTGAGGCTTGGAGTGACCTCTGAGTTTCTCTCTTGACTAGGAACAGTCGATTATTGGTGTGGAGGAGATGATATGACCACTACATGGCTAGGCATGATTTTGCATGATTTAGTAGAATCTAGCATCATACACTCTCTAATACTAAAACACTTTGAAATCTTTTACTATAATTTGATGTGACCTAAGGACTATACAAGAGTCATGGAGGAGCCCTGATCTGACAACTACGCTAGTGAAGATGTGATGTGCAACATCAGATCCTGGATACAGAATGGTACCACTTGGGCTCGACTGTATACTTGATCTATTATACCCTACAATGCTCACAGAGTTAGGCAACACCAAGGGGACTTTAAACCTTTCTATTCAAACACATTTATATTCTTTATTTTCTAATGTGCACTGCATGAGTGTTTAAAGGACCATTGGCACAGTCTAGCAATCTTGAAATATGACATCATGTCATTGAATGGCACAAGGAACCATTAGCAATAGACTCAGTTTCACAGACACTTGGCTAGAATGCCGGAATCATGATCTAACACAATAATCGAGATGGACTGCATCTGACTGATGCAATATGAAATGATCGGAAGGTAACCCAGAGTGTTTCAGGGTTACTGCCTGTTTCAATCTCAAATATCTATGGACTATGCTAGTCACCAACACAAATGTGTTGAAATTTGTGATTGATGCAAGCGTGCGCAATGCATTGCCCGCACCTTTCCTTTTCTAGGTTTTCTCCTTTGTCGTTTATATTCTAGGTACATGTTTCATATTTCTATTATCCTCATACATATATAACTAGTTTAGGTACATAGTAGCACCCCATCTGTTTGCCTCTCAAGCTCCCTGAGGCCAAACGATAATACTATCTTCGTCTGTTTTCGTTGTCATCCATCAGATCACATTGCTTATCCCAACAAAATGTTCATTGATAACACATGCTAGGATGGTAATGCATAGGACATGTGAATTGCGACTGCATGAAGTAGTAGTTACGTGCTAGTGAAACATGTGGTACTGTGGTGCAGAACCCCAAAAGGGTTCTTGATGAAACATGGACTTCTCTTTTGAGTTTTTGGCACAATTAAACTATTATTATTCATTTCCATATTTTATTGAGATATGCACTCATTCATGTATAAAAGGCTTGCTAGTCTGTAGGTTTTCAGTAGTATGGAATTGCCCCCAATCGACTAGTGTTGTGGTAAACGCTGAGTGTAAAGTAAGGAGTTCTGAGACTCATTGGAATCAAGAATTGATTGCCAACTTGACTGGGTTACTGCCATTTGTGTTCTGGATTGAAGTCTGAGGGACTATTGGGATTGCCTTTGTCTGTTGTATCTTGTGGATCGTTTGCAGTCTAGCAATATCTTGAAACCAATACCATCGAACTTGTGAAGATTCAACCATTGCGATTCTACCTGAACTTGTGATTCCCTGAGTATTTTGGAGAAGGAGACTTCTTAGACTCCGTCACCCTGAACCCGCCCACTGTTGGAGACAGGCTAGCCAATTGCTAGGTTGTTTTGTGTTGGTGTGATTTGTCGCACTTGTGTGCTCTTCACCTACCCCGACCATGCATATCATCGGATTCTGCTGTGCATATGCAGCGGCCCACAGCCCACGTAGGGAACATTCCAATGGTCTGGGCCTGAGTGAGGCTGAGATCGATAATCTTCTAGATTCGAGTCACTGGCAGGTTGATTAGTTTCGATAGTAGACATGTAATTGGAGTCAAAAGTTGAAATTACTGTTTTAGGTAAGGTTGGGCAGTGAGAGGGGTGGGCAAGGCAATGCCCCACCGACTGGTGCTTAAGTAATGTCACGCCACCGTCAGAGGCTGGACCAGGATAATCGGTGGGATTCCGCATTTCAGTGGGATTTTCGTTAATCGGTGGGATTTCATTGACCAAAGCAGTGGGGAAAAAATCCCACCCCCACTGTTTTAGCAATTCCTCAAGATGCTTCCTCTGTGCACATTGAGAATTTTATTCCTGGCTGCTTTCCTGGCTCATGGCATGGGTCTTACTCATAAAAGATATCAGATTCTATGTAAGGTACATGAGGAACACAAAAAAAACGGAGGGCACGACGAAGAATCAAGCTCGTCGCGGGGGATGGCGAGCGCGCGAACTGGCGACGAAACCGGAAATGTCCGAGCGTGATGGCACTTGCTGGATTTGGCAGGTGCCGGACCGAACCGTGTTACCCAACCGGCTAACGGTCTAACAGGGTGGTGAGGCTTCTGAGGGGTGCCCAGCGGTACCCAACAAGGTTACCCGAGCCAGCTGGTACCCGGAGTTACACTCTATATAATATATGTATGTAAATGGCGCGGGAGCGCCTGGAAAGGCCGAGTTCTACGCAAGCTTCGAACTCGGAACCTGATTGTCACGCTCGACGACTTCCCGCCTTTTTTACGCTTACATCCTGTGTCCACGCGTCTGACAACATATACATCACTTGAAATGTACTTGGGGAGAGTCCTCCTTGAAGGATCGGGTTTTTTTCCTCCTATTTTTGAGCACGAAAAGTGAATTATGCTTTTTCCGAGCACTCTTTGAGTTACAGAACAAGCCCTCATCCTTCAATACATCAATGAAATGGTCTCAACTATTATAAGATGCATACCAATGCTTGATCTTGACATCCAAAGGTCTCGATGTGGATTGTGGTGCTGGAGGAGGTCAATCTGTGAGTGATACATCACTACGTTGGTAAATTTTGAGTGATACATGACTGGGTAAAGCGATTCAGGATGGTGCCAGTGCACGTCTGGAATTTGGAAAAAGCCGAGTTCTAACGCGGAATTACTTGAGAAGAATTATTTTTCATCATCATGACTGCTGTCAATGCCTTTGTATAAAGTTATGCATCTTTGCCTCCGGTTCTTTGACTCTCCGGTGCGCATGCCTTCCTTGCCACCTTCCCCTCTTGAGACGGGCGCTGAACATGGAATATGATGGTAGGTCAATCTTAAAGCTTTGCCTCCGGTATTTTGACTCTCCGGTGGACCGGTGCGCATGCCTTGCAACCTTCCCCTCGCACGTGTTGGAGGGTTTTGTCCTGAGACTATTATTAAGGACACCGATGTTCAAGGCGATAACTGAAACAAAAAAAGGGAAGAAACTTGGAAGAAACCCGTCAAGGGACGTTCCCAGTGAGAACCACCTTTCTCATCCAAGAGGCCGGGCCACCCAGGCCACTCCTGGCAAAAAGACTAGCTGGTACAGACTCCGTGGTCGCCAATGGAAGACGGCTGGCGTAGTTCTATCTTTCTCCGGGTGTCTCATCTTAGATCACGCCGTACTGGAGATTCCCGTTGTCAGATGTTGTGCGCAATGCGTATAGGATGCCAATTTTAGGTGCGTATCACGTAGCTCCGGCACAATGAAAAGTCCCAATTGATTTCTACCCTAGCACGGTACAACATGTACAACATGTCCACAGCTCACGTACTTGATAATTTGGGGACTTCTCGTTCTTGGAGTGCGAGTAGGAATGAACTCTTCGGCACTTATTCCCTGTGCTTCTGCCGGGAAGAAACCTGCCCGTCTTTGTGCCCCACTGGACTCTCCAATGGTCATCTATTGCCTCCAGCCCCGCGTTTTGCCGCATATTCGAGGCATCTTATTTTAGTGCTTGAACATTCTTTTTCCGAGGTATTCACGAGCGATTTCTCGTCCCTGAAGTCCAGTAACCATCTGCTCCTCAGTGTTGTCCGGCCAGCCAGGTTCTTGTATGGAGATTTCATGTCTCCGGACAGAATATTTTCTTCAACAACTTACGGTAACATTCCGGATCCGGCCCACTCATGGCACCGGCCCATTTCTGAACTCTTTTGTAACCTTCACAACGAGGGAACAGCAAGGACGGTCAGTTGATACGAATCTGGGAGAAGAACAGCCGACTTACGATATACCGCGTTCCACAGCCTTTCGCAAATACTATCCAAGAAGCGGACGAGGAGGTAATTACTGCAGAGCGTGAGATATTGCCGACTCAATGGAAGCTTCAGAATACGGATTAGGTCCTATGGAATAGAAGAAACGAACCTAGCCATTGGGTGGATTCGCCCTAGAAAGGAATCAATCTCGCTGTCGGACTCGGCGGCCTCGTGTTGGCGCAACACCCTGGGCAGCTAGAACTCTTCCAGTCACTAAATTCCCGGCATTGCAGGAATTATTCAGCCCCCCACCCCTTTTTTGTTTGCCCCGTGACAGGACGCACGCCGACTTCGCAATTCAGGATGCGAGCGGTCTTGCGTTGCAAATATTTCCAAATTCCCACAAACACCAATCCCCTGGTATAAAAGGGCCTACGCTTCGGCGATGATTCTCCAGCCTACATAGCTGCTCTTTCCTCGTCGTTGAAACCCACAGAAACCTTCACCTCGCTTACTTACCATGGCCCCGACCTCCAAGGTTTCCTTCGGCTACTATGCCAACTGGAAGGTCTATCACGACTTCGGTGAGGAAATTTCATGACCTCGCCTTACTTTTCCTGATGCCTTTCGTACTTCCACAGCGCCCTCCGACGTTGTCACGGAGAATCTCACCCGTTCGTCCCCACTGAAGTTTCCTCCAGTTTCCTCTTGAATCATTTCTAGATATCCTCTATGCTTTCGCTGATATAAAGGATGCAGAGCTCGTGCATACCGATATCTGGGCTGACGAGCAGGTAGTAATACCATAGCGTCCTGTTCAATCAACTGGATTGACGCCTGAACAACAGAAATTGCTGAGCGGTCAGACCGCCGCAAGTGGCGCTTTGCTCGGTTGTCTTGGGCAATTCTTCCACTTGAAGTTGAAGAATCGGAGTCTAAAAGTGTTGCTATCCGTTGGCGGCTGGAATGCATCTCAGCAGGGTAATAATCCTTTTGAGTTCTGAACCTTACCGCCACCTGATTGTCACCCCGCAAGGTAATTTCAACTTTGTAACGGATGCTGCCAAACGCAAGTTATTCGTCAAGAGCGCTATCCGATGGATTAAGGATTATGGTTTCGACGGCATGTCAGTATCGTTTTACCGACAGGGCGTGATATACACTCTAACATGCCTTCAGTGATATCGATTATGAATACCCCGACCAGGAGGCACAAGGACAAGGATTGGCCGATCTCCTCACGGAACTGCGCGCCGCACTCACGAAGCTACAGAAGGATTACGATGATACAATTCCTTACACTTTGACCGCCGCCGTTTCCGCGGGTCCCACGCAGCACAAGTATAGCAAGATTAAGCAGATGGACGCCGCCTTGGATTACTGGAACTTAATGGTACTCGATTAACGCCTCTCATGCCGGGGTCTCGCTGAATGAGTTGCTAGGCATTTGACTATTCCGGTTCATGGTCGAGTGTGGCAAGCCACCTAGCCAACTTGCACGGAGGAGCGGCTAATACTGACACTGCGATCGCCTGGTATAAGATCAATGGAGCGACAGTCTCCAAGATTAACCTGGGTATGACCTTTGTCACTAGCCAACATCTGTCTGAATTCATGTATTTTGGTAGGGATCCCCCTCTACGGCCGTGGCTTCGAAAACACCGCAGGTATTGGAAAGTCGTACAGTGGTATTGTGAGTCTCTAAATGCATGCTCAATCGGTACCCGTTCACATTTAACACTCTCCATCCAGAAAAACCCCGATCCCCTCTACAAGGACCTTCCTCGTGCGTAGTTAGCCTTCACCCCTCGTCTCTTGCTGAACGATCTTTGTGTCTTTAGCTGCTGGTATAACCCCCACCGAAGATACGAAGGATGTTGCCAGCTACTCGTACGATGCTGGCAACAAGGAGCTTATTTCTTACGATACTCCTAACATCGTCGGGTTGAAGGCAGATTATGTCAAAAAGACAGGTCTTGCAGGCACCATGTTCTGGGAGGTGGATGCCCTACCTGTTCGGCTGAATGTTTGCTGACAATGATATTTCAAGCTCTCTGGTGATAAGAAAGGTTTTGACTCTCTCACTTCTGTTGTTGCTAGTCACATGGCACCGCTCGACAAGACGCAGAACCACATCAAGTATGCCATTTGGTTAAAAGACTGTTGTTCGTTGTCTGATGTGATCATGATTTAGGTATCCCGACAGCAAATGGGACAATGTCCGCAACCCACCCTCGATCCAGGCGACTATGCGCCACCGTCCCGCATGAAGATGCGGAGTATCTGGTCTCGGTGTGGAAAGAGCCCTCATGATGGTTTCATGAGGACAACACTTTGCTGACTGGACGAAATCTGATTATATACACATGCCACTTGTTACGACGATTCACTACTGCTTGTACCACCACCTTCTGTCTACGGAATGCGACTGCCTTGTTCATTCTCTCTCGCTCTCTTTCTCCTGTTTCCGATCTCGACCCTTCCGGCTTAGTTTGGGATCAAGCAGCGAACAACCTCATCTAACATCTGGAGTCCACCGCAAGGGGAAACGAACCATTTTCCTTTTGTTTTGAAGTACTAATGTCTATAGGAACCTTATCCTTGTGACCTTGTCGCCAAGAATTCGTTCGTGTCACCAAGAAACCGCCGTCGGCGAGCCGGAAGTCAAAGAAGACAGGAGACCCCCGCTGCCTCGGCCCACCAAATTTCTCCCACCCCGCGAAGCAGTCTCGGGAACCACCATCCATGCCATGCATTAGCTCTTTTTCTGCGAATCCAAGTAGCAAGCCTATTGACTTAAATCTGGCCGACAAACGACGCCACTCACACTGCCGACTCGACAAAGATCGCAACCAGCACCGACGCCAAACTGACAAAAACGACCACGAATCCGAACTACGTAAGAACGACGAACAAATTAACGAATCTGAACACAAGTTCCTCGACAACTACGACGAAGACAAACGTAGGATTTACCTTGCACATATTCACATGAAGCATATTAAAAACGACTGAACTCGCGGTCGTGATAAGACCGTACTTTGCACATATTTCATCGCGAAGAGGTGCCGATACTTACATTAGTAGAGTCATTATATCGAATCATAATTGCATACGTACGTACCGCGCAACCATTTCTATCGGCACAACTTTCAAGATTGCGTTCTTCCCTATCTTGGATCTGGCCTCGGACATTTAGCGGTGGATGGTTAGGGGAACTTCCAACCAGCGCTCGGATGGGTCTTGCAAAGGCCGTCGTCAGTCTGCAGAAGTGGGGAGACAGCAAGTGTAGCGCACAGAGGCACGGCGTCGGCGGTTAGTATATTCGATTCCACATCCACCCTTCGTGTCAGCGGCCCCAGGTCCAAAGATACCGTTTTGCGCGGCGTGAATCCACTGGCTCATGTGAGTCGTGCACAGCGACCTCAAGAGATGAGGTTGATCATTGATGACATCCCCACCGGTACTAAGTCACGGTCGCATGCACCTTCACTCCCTCCTCGGCAACCCACATCCGCCCACAAGCGGCAATTTCCCCGGAAAAGATCGAAAGCGCAAAACGTACGGGATGCAACGACTTTCACGGCCTCTGTCGTCCAAAAAATCGCAGCAATCGTCGATCCTGGGTCCCCGGACGGTAACACAGAGGACAGGCTCATTGCGCTTGCTTCAAGACCACCTTCTAGGTATCTCGCATTTCCCACCGCCGGCGACTCTCTTGCTCTCCTCTCACATCCCTCCCATCCCCGCTTAGGGGATCTGTCGTCTTGATTCTGGATGTGCATATAAACATCCGTTTCTTTGGTTCGAGCAGGCTCACCGCAGAAGGAAGCTCAGCACTGTGTCGAAAGTAGAAAAAAAAGAGGAACAACATTGCACCCCTCGCGTTCCCTCTTCTGATACCGTCCACATTCAAACTTTCCTCGCCTTTCAACTCTCCCGCTGCAAGCATTATTCTGTCGATTCAATATCGTTCTCTTTTTACATCTCGCTCGTCTGCACTGGCATGTTTTTTTTTTTTTTTTTTTGAATCAATTTTATTGTGCTGGAGAGCTACGCTCTCATGGTGCACATTACATGTGGACAGGTGTATCTAAGGGAGAAACGGAATGAACGGATCCGAATCAACACCTGTTTACGAGGCTACAGAAGCCGTGGAATGCCACACACCCCCAGAATGTACGTAGCGGAGAATGAGTGGGCCGGTGTATCCCACACCGTTTTAGACCGTGCTCCCCTAGTAAGACCTGAGGGAAACTGAGAATGACGTGTAGAGACGATGATGTGAGGGGCGACAGGCGCTGGCTAAGGCAGCGCGGGAGTGAGATGAGCATCTCAACGTAAGACTGCCTGTCTGAGAGAGGGTTAGTGGGTATATGGACGGGCAGGAGGGGAGTTGGGAGCCATGGGGTAGCCGGGGACGGGTCGTCAGTTCAGTTGTGTTGGGCGGTGTTTGTGTATGGGGTAGAGGGCTTGATTTTGAAGCGCTTGGTTGAGTGGATGAAACTGAGGAGGGGTTTGGTTGCAGCACTGGCATGTTATCCCATACTTTCAGCCACAAATAGTCCCAAGAGAGGATTATCTGGCCGTCATGGCTGAATTTGACGTCCGACATCGACGAAATGATTTCTGAGAAGAAACAGAGTATGGTGTAGTAAGCGTGCGCGTTGGCGTAGACCTTGCGCAGGACGGCGGCAATACGACCTTGCTGTGCCATCTTCGGTAACATGAGATGTCGAGACGAGGTAGCCGGCGTTGGCCATCAAGATGGTTCGTCTCGAACGCTATCCTGGCGGGACCCTCTCAAACACCCTCCAAAGCTTGACTGTCTTGTCTGTAAATGATTTCGTCAAAAGTCGGACGCGATGGCGTGATCGCACCGTTTGTTGTCACCCCCAATTATATAATTTTCTCCAGCGACTTGAAGGGATCAACTCCGGCTTGCATGATCGGTCTCCTTGGGACTTGTATTTGCAGCCTTCTTCTGCATGCGCAAGGGAGGGGTGTCGGAAAAGACGGTGATACGCGCCAAGAGAACATCGGAGGGGCCATCAATATCTCCAATGCTATTCTGCGAAGGAAGTTAGTGATGAGTGGAGGTGAACAAGCTGAAACCTCGGTGCGACCAAGGGACAGATCGTGGATGGAATGTAGAGATAACCGAAGCAGGAATGAAACGTATTGGTGGCACGAAAATTGACGAATAAACAGTGCTGGGAAGAGTGTGAGATGCACGAAGTCGGTTTCAGAGGCAAAAATTTCATGGCAGGGAGGGTGACAAAAAACCCCGCAGATAACAGGACAATTGTCATTCTGTTGCTATTGCACGCCATGACTGTGTTGATCGGTCAGGGTTTCGTGGTTCTTGAGCTGCTCTTGTACAGTGTTGAGGTAGCAGAGGTGGCTCGCAGCTGCATTAAGGAAGATCAGAACAAGTCCAGAAGCCGGCGTAAGCTGAGTGCGGCCCGCAGCTGTTAACTGCAGGAAAACAGATATATCAAAATCGTTCCGCTGGGATACAAACTGGTCTCCCAAGGCAACCTAGGCATGTGCCAGCAATTGAATCCTTGAAATAAATTTCGGTTACTCCGCCAGCAACTTGGGGTTTCTCCCAGTCTAAGCCATTCCAAATCTTCGGAGGCATGACGGCCCCCGAAATTAGCTTCGTCAACTTTCAGATATCCGCGTCGTCGTGAATTGACCGCCCGAGACAGCAATCTCACCATGATTGAACCGCTTTCCCCCCTCCCATTGTGATTATCACCACCGTTGCGGTGCAGCAAGTGTACGTCCACTTTTGCATCAAAACCATGCGACAAGTTGCGAGGTGCAAACTACCCA
>Ga0307516_10010767_pt1 | contig 10015 bp, 8 predicted proteins | sample 19_EM_MG_FD_203310 | JGI IMG/M metagenome (GOLD analysis project Ga0307516, IMG submission 203310) | Populus trichocarpa ectomycorrhiza microbial communities from riparian zone in the Pacific Northwest, United States - 19_EM | ecosystem: Host-associated > Plants > Roots > Unclassified | place...
AGGACGTCTGACGATGGACGCCGCCAACGCCGCCGTGAAGATGCACGTCGACCATCTCCTGAGGCAGGCTGACGCGTACGCGGCCAAGGACTACGCCACGGCCGACCGCATCTACCGCGAGTCCTACGAGCACACGTACGACCTGGGCGGGGTTCTGGCCGGTGCGCTCTTCGACCCGAAGCAGGCGGCCGCGCTGCAAGCCCCGACGTGGCGGCTCCAGTCCGAGCTGGGCAAGCTGCTGGGCGAACACGTCGCGCTGGTCGAGGACATGACCCGGGCGGCCGTCACGAACGCGCCCGACTTCGCCGCGGCGGGGGAGATCGTCAACAGCAACACCCGTGATCTGGCGGCTGCGGTGGACAGCCTGTTCGGCGCCGCGGCGGCGGAAGACTTCCAGTCGGTGTGGGCGTCCCATATCGAGCAGCTCATGGCGTATGCGAGCGCGGCCGCGGTGCAGGACTCCATCCGTCGTGACCAGGCACGGGCGAATCTGCATGACTTCGAGACGCGCCTGGCGGCCTTCCTGGAGTCCGCGACGGGCAAGCGACTGAGTTCGGGCGCCCTGGCTAACGCCTTCCTGTCGCATGACGAGATGTTGTTGCGGCACGCCGACGCCTTCGTGGCCAAGGACTACGGCACGGCGCAGGACATCGCATACGAGACGTACGGGCACATGCTCGAACTGTCGGGTCAGCTCGCCGACGCCATCGGCGCGACCGTGGCCGCCCGTCTGCCGGTCGGCGGCGCGCAGACCGGTTACGGCGGCATGGCCGGAACCGTGAAACGACGTTGAGATGCCGGCGTACCGGCGCACCGCTGCCGTTGTGAGCCTTGCGGCGCTGCTGACAGCCCTCCTCTCCGGCGGCCAACCGGCGGCCGACGAGCCGTCGCCGGCCGCTCGGGAACCGTCGCCTGCGCCGATGGCGGCCGACACGTTCCGGTCGGCGCGCACGTATCAGAAGGTGGCGGCACCGGTCCGCCTGCGGATCCCCGCGCTCCGTCTGAACAGCCCGATAGAGCGCCTTGATCTGCGAGCCGACGGCACAGTCGCCGTGCCGAAACGCCCGGACGTCGCGGGCTGGTACGAGCGGGGGCCCCGCCCGGGTCAGGCCGGTCCCGCGGTGATTCTCGGCCATGTCGACTCCCGCGATGGCCCCGGCATCTTCCTCAACCTCGCCCGGCTGCCGGGCGGTGCCGTCGTCAAGGTCGATCGGGCCGACGGAAGCACGGCGACCTTCCACGTGACGAAGGTGTCCCGGGTGTCCAAGACCAGCTTCCCCACCGATCTGGTCTACGCGCCCACGTTGGAACCCACGCTGCGGCTCGTGACCTGCGGCGGCAGCTTCGACAAGAACAGAAGGAGCTATCGGGACAATGTCATCGCCTTCGCATCCGCGGCCTGATCGACGAAGGGCCCGTGCGGCGGCTTTCCTCCTGATGATGTTCGTCGTCCAGTGCTACGGCCTGCCCCCGGCGGACGCGGAGGCTCCGCTGCTGGTCAAGGCCGTCCTTTCCGGTAACCAACAGACCACCCTGGTCGTCGATCTGGGGCCAAGCACCGAGCCCGTGACCAGCAAGACGGCCCTGGTCACCGTCGAGGGCGCGCAGCAGCAGGCGCAACTGTCGCCGGTGATGTCCGATCGGCTGGCGGTCGCATTTGTCATCGACTCGTCCGCGGCCGGCGCGGCGTCCCTGCCGGCCTGGCTCAGCGCCGCCGCCCGCTTCGTCCTCGAAGCCCCGAGCGGGACACAGGCCGCCGCAGTCGCCGACACCTCACCGCCCACATTGATCAGCCCGCCGCAACGCGAACCGGCGGACACCGTCCGGGCGCTCAGCGGCCTCCGCGCGGGTGGTCAGCGAAGCACCTCGGACGCGTTGACAATGGCGAAGGACCAGTTCGCGGACAGCCCGGCCGGCAACCGCGTCGTCGTGCTCTACACGAGTGCGGTGGACGCCGGCGGCGAACACTCCTCGGCCCTCGGCACCCGGTTCTTGCAGGCCGGAACGATTCTGATCGTGGTGGGCGGCGCCGGGGACAGCCCATACTGGTCCGACGCCGGCCCGCGCACGGGCGGGTTCTTCGCGCCGGCCGGCACGTCCGTCGTCGCCCCCGCACTGGACCAGATGGCGAGGACGCTGCGCCATCGCTACCTGGTGCAGTTCCCGACTCCCCAGACACTTCCCGCACGGGTGTCCGTGCGCGTCGACACCGGCAAACTCGTCCTGGCCGGCGACGCCGTCATTCCGGCGGAGAGCCGCGGGCGGCCGGGTCCGGCGTCGCGTTTCCCGGCCGAGGTCGCTCTGGTGACACTCGCCGGCTGTCTGGTGGTTTTCCTCGCCGTTGTCCTGATCGTCCGGCGCCGACCCGCCCGCCTGGGTGGGGTTCACCGCTCCGGCGGACCGTTCTTCCACCGGCTGGTCTCGCATCGGCTGGTCGTCCAACGGCTGGGTGGGGCCTTCTCCCTCAGACGGGTGGGGGAGTTTACCCACCCGCCGGGTCCCTCTCACCGCGTCGGCAAGGTCCGCTCCGGCGACGTGACTCGGCAGGCGTCAACGGTCGTCCGCGAGCGGGCACCCCTGCCGCCCGCCGCCGTCTGGGGGCATGCCTCGGTGCCGGGTGCTGCGGTCCCAGGCGGCGCTGTAGACGACACGGTCGCCCGGGGACGTGCCTCCGTACCTGGTGCTGTGGCACAGGGGCGCGCCTCCGTGCCGGGCACCGGCCGGCCGCCGTCATCCGGCACCGGTCAGCACCTTACCGACGACCCATGAGCACGTTCGCCCTCGTGCGGTCGCTTTGGCGGCTAGCGTGCTGGATATGGGCCGATTCGTCCGCCACAATCCCTGGAACGGGTGATTATCATGACCGCATCAACCGATCCCGTGGCCGATGAGGCCACGGTCGAAGCACTCGCCGGCCGCGTGCTGGTCGCCGGCGTCGAGTCGATGGAGTTGGCGAATATCTACCTCGGCCACACCCTGGGCCTCTACACGACGCTGGCCTCGGACGGCCCGCTGACCAGCGCCGACCTGGCGTCCCGGGCCGGCCTGGACGAGCGGTACGTGAGCGAGTGGCTGTTGGCGCAGGCAGTGTCCGGTTACGTCACCGTCGGACTCGAGGAGACGTACGCGCTGGCCCCGGGTGTCCGCGAGGTGCTCGTCGACAAACTGTCCCCGGCCTATCTCGCGCCGATCAGCCAATGCCTGGCCGCGGTGGGCACGGTCTTCCCGGATCTGGTGTCCGCGTTCCGCACCGGCGAGGGCGTGCCCTACACCGCATACGGTCCGGACGCGGTCAGCGCCCAGGCCGCGCTCAACCGCCCGGCGTACGCGAACGACCTGGTGGCGATCTGGCTGCCCGCTGTGCCCGAGCTCAACGCCCGGCTCGCCGACACCGCCAACCCGGCCCGCGTCGCCGACCTGGGCTGCGGTGCCGGCTGGGCGTCGATCGCGCTGGCCAAGGCTTTCCCCCACGTGCGCGTCGACGGCTTCGACGCTGATCAGGCGTCGATCGCCGTAGCCCGGCGCAACGCCGCGGCACAAAACGCCGGGCCGATCCGGTTTGAGGTTCGCGACCTCGCCGACCCGGGATCCGACGAGGACCTCTACGACGTGATCCTGCTGTTCGAATGCCTGCACGACATGGCCTACCCGGACCGGGTGCTGCGCAACGTCCGCCGGCAGACCGCCGACGGCGGGTGGGTGGTCGTCATGGATGAGGCGGTCGACGAGGAACTCATCGCCCCGAACGAGGACCCGATCCAGCGGTTCTTCGCCAACGTCAGCCCGCTGTGGTGCCTGCCGCAGGGTCGCCCCGCCCCGGACGCCCGCCCCGTCGGCACGGTCATGCGGCCGGCCGCGTTGCGCGCGCTGGCCACCGAAGCCGGCTTCGAAGAGGTCGAGGTGCTGCCGATCGAGCACCCGATGTGGCGTTTCTACCGGCTGCGCTGACAGCCGGTGCTGCCGGCCGGTGGTGCTGCCGGCCGGTGGTGCCGACAGGGTGGTGCCGACAGGGTGGTGCCGACAGGGTGGTGCTGACAGCCGGTGGTGCTGACAGCCGGCGGTGCCGACAGCCGGCGGTGCTGTCAGCACCGCCGGCCCTCCGCCGCGGGCCGCTCAGTCGAGGAAGTCTTGCAGCGCCGGCTGCCCTCCCTCGTCGTGGGCGGCCAGCAGCGCCGCGAAGCGCTCGGACGGCATGACGCGCACGCCGAGCTCCTCGGCTTTCGCGGCCTTCGACCCCGCGCCGTCGCCGACCACGACCAGGTCGGTGCGCTTGGAGACCGAGCCCGACGACTTGCCGCCCAGATGTTCCACCGCCTCGTTGCCCTCGTTGCGCGTCAGGCCCGGCACCGAACCCGTCACCACCACGGTCATCGGCGTGCCGTCGTCCTTGCGCAACGGCAGCGGGACCCCATCGGGCTCGCCGCCCTCGGCCTTCGCCGCCGCCCGGGTCACACCCGGCTCGATCATGTTGACGCCGCGCTCGGTGAGCTTGGCGATCACCGGGGCCAACTCGAGAAGCTCCGCGGCGATCGTGGCGGCCCGCTCGGGGCCGACGGCCTCCACTTCCTGAAGCTGCTCGACGCTTGCCGCGCACAACGCCTCCATCGACGCGAAGTGCCGGGCCAGCCGTCGCGACATCGAGCGGCCCGTCATCCGTACGCCGAGACCCGTCAGCACGCGCGACATCGGCTGCGTCTTGGATCTCTCGATGTTGGCGACCAACTTCGTCGCGGAGGTGCGGCCCAGCCGCTCGAGCTGCGCCAGCGCGTCGGCGTCCAGGTCGTAGAGATCCGCGGGATCGGTGACCATGCCCGCCGCCACCAGCGCGCGGATGACCTTGTCGCCTAGTCCCTCGATGTCCATCGAGTCGCGCGCCGCGAAGTAGGCCAGTGACTCGCCGGCCCCGCACGCGCGGCCCTGCACACACCGCCACCGCTTCTGCGAACGGTCGATCTCGCCACCGCAGCGCGGGCAGACCTCGGGCGGGGTGAACGGCTGTGCATCGGCCGGCCGCTCGTCCAGTTTCGCACCCGTGATCTCCGGAATGACATCGCCGGCCCGGCGCACGAACACGGTGTCGCCGACGCGCACGTCGCGGCGCACGAGGTCGTCGAAGTTGTGCAGCGTGGCCGAGGTGACCACGACCCCGCCCACCTGGACCGGCTCGAGCACCGCGACCGGCGTGATCACACCCGTGCGCCCGACCTGCACCTCGATCGCCGCCAGCTTGCCGGTGCGGGTGTCGGCGGGGAATTTGTAGGCGATCGCCCAGCGTGGCGCCCGGCTCGAGGAGCCCGCGGCATCGCGGTCCGCCGGGTCGTCGGCCTTGATGACGGCACCGTCGATATCGAAGCCGAGCGTGCCACGGGCCGCTGCCAGGGCGACGACGGCGGCAAGCAGGCCGTCGGCCGTCGCGCACTGCGGCATGCCGACCGGCGAATCCGCCGTGGTGGCCACGCCTAGGCCCGCGATGGCCGCCATTGCGGCGGAGTGGGTCAGGCCCTCGCCGCCGGGCAGGTCGTGCACGGCATAGGAAAGAAAGGACAGCGGGGCCGCATATGCCCGCTCCTGCGCGCGCAGGGTGCCCGCGGCCGCGCCGCGCGGGTTGGCGAACGGCTGGCCGCCGTGTGCGGTGCGCAGCTCGTTGGCCTTGGCGAAGTCATCGTCGGTCATGAAGACCTCGCCGCGCACCTCGACGGTCACCGGGCGGGCCAGCTCGACCGGCAGCCCGGCGACCGCGCGGGCCTGGGCGGTGACGTCCTCACCGGCCCGGCCGTCGCCACGCGTCGCGACCTGCACGAGCCTGCCGTCGACGTAGCGGGCGGCGATCGCCATGCCGTCGATCTTCGGCTCCACCGTGTAGCCGGCGGCCGGGCGGCCGAGGACCTTGTCGAGCCGCGCGGCCCAGGCGCGCAACTCGTCCTCGTCGAAGACGTTGGCCAGGCTCAGCATCGGTGTGCTGTGCTCGACGTCGCCACCGCCGCCGGCCCCGGCGGCGACGAGCGCGGTGGGGGAGTCGGTGACGACCCAGCCGGGCTGCGCCTGCTCGGTCGCGGTGGCCCGCGCCAGCAGCGCGTCATAGGTGGCGTCGTCCATCGCGAGGTCTTCGCCCGCGTAATACGCCGCCGCGGCGGCCCGGATCTGTGTGATCGCCTCGCGATAGCCGTCGGCGGTGTCGTAGGGCGTGGCGTGCGCCGCATCGACGACGGGCGCGACCTGGTGGCCGGGGGAGATCGTCTCGGCGGTCGATGACATGCGGCACTCGCTTCCTCGGGCTTCAGGCGACTGTGTCTTTGATACCCCAGGGGTACGACAAGACCGGCCGCGACGGCTCGCAATGCCCGGAGGCGAGGCCCGTGACTACCGGTATAGGGGTGCAAAGGGCCGGGGGTGTGTGGGCAGCGTGGCGCGACATCGCCAGGCTTGGGTGGTCGCCTAGCGTTTCGCGTCGGAGCCCGTCGGTGCCCGATATCGGCGGCTTTGGGCCTCGATCCCGGTCGCCTCAATCGCTTGATCAATTTACTTTCCTTGAAAACGGCCTCTCGTGGGGCCACCGAGAGGTCATTTTCAAGGAAAACGATGCCTCGCCTCGCACGCGCTCGCTGGCTGGACCGAAATGCCCGAAACTTGGCGGCGCGCGGGGGCGCCGGTCGCACTTGCCGGCCAGCGAAAGTCCGCTTTATCCGATTACGGCGGCGCCCCGGGGAGATCTTGGACGCGTTCCGCCCCCAGGAGGGCGAATATCGACCAAGATCTATCAGGGTGCCGGGAATATGCGGACAAAACGAACCCGGCAACACGCAAATGCTCGGAGGCTGGACTCGCGAATGGGTGACTAGGGGGCAAAAGGGACGGGGTTGTGTGGGCAGTCGGCTGGCAGGGCGCTCAGGACGTGAAGCGAAGCGAGCGGCCGCGCCCGGTCTCGGCGGGAGCTGCGGCGCGCAACCACGCACGCACCTACGACATGAAGCCCTTGACCTTGGCTCACGCTGACGCCAAAGGGCCGATGTCGGCCAAGATCTCGTGTCAAGCGTTAGGATATGGCCATGATCACTGCGGTTCATACGCTGATCTACGCCGACGACCCCGGCGCGGCGCGAGCGTTTTTCCGCGACGTCCTGGAGTTTCCGGGCGTCGACACGGGTGGCGGCTGGTTGATCTTCAAGACGGGCCCGAGCGAGCTTGGTGTGCATCCGCGCGCCTGGGAGCACGAGGGCCAGAGCGGTTCCACTTCGCAGCAGTTCGACGTGTCCCTGATGTGCGATGACCTCGATGAGACCATGGCTCGGCTGACCGCGAAAGGCGCCGAGTTCAGCGGCGGGGTCAGAGACCAGGGCTGGGGTCTGGCGGTTGGGCTGAAGGTCCCGGGTGCCGGGGAGATGACGCTCTACCAGCCGAAGTACGATCCGCCCGCGACGTCGCAGAAATAGATTCTCCAGCGGGAAGAGGCCGTTTCCCGGCTCGTCGTACGTCTGCGCCCAGCCGTCGTGAGCGGCTCGGGCCGAGCGGGGTGTTGTCCGCAGGGGACACGGCAGCCTCGGTTTCTCGTGACGGGATGAGGTCGGGCCGTCGCACTGCGCGACAGGAACAGGGCAGGCCCGGCAGCGTGGCCTTGGCCACACACTGCTGATCGACATGGGAGGGCGGCGCCGGACCGGACGACCGGTGGACGCCGCTGAACTCATCCTCAAATCACGCGCCCCGCCTGCATCGGGAGCATCCACCCGGCAACCGATTTACGAGCCCGGATGGCGCCGGCGAGTAAATGTCCGCTGCAAACCGGTTTGACGAATGCTGCTAGCGTCGCCCCCTGTCGAGTTGATCGATCTTGATGGCCTGTCCGTACGGCGGGGGAGACAGGCAACGGATCCCAACGGGAGGTGTCCTGGTGCTTGACCGGCTCAACGGCGAGGCTGACGTCACGCGGCGGCGGTTGCTGACGGCCGTGCCGGGCGCAGCGGGCCTGTTGATGCTGGCCGGGGCCGAGTCGGCCAGACAGCGGTCGACGATGCGCGCGATCCCACGACCGCGCCGCCCGCATCCCGCCGAGAAGGCCACCGTCGCGCCCAAGCCGCTGCCGACGCAGCGCCGCCCGGTCTTCACCCTCTCGGACTACCGGCGGATCACTTCCGCGCCGGCCTTCCCGAGCGACGCGATCGCGCTGACCATCGACGACGGACCCCATCCCGTCTGGACGCCGAAGATCCTGCGGCTGCTGGAGAAGTATCACGTGCCGGCGCTGTTCTGCATGATCGGCAACCAGGTCCTCGGCCATGAGAACGTAGCCAAATCGGTGGCCCGGGAAGGGCACCAGTTGGCCAACCACACGTGGAGCCATCCCCTGGCGCTGGCGGGCAAACCACGCCGCCTGGTCCGCAAAGAGATCGCCAGGGCGCAGGAGAAGATCCACGACACCACCGGGTACACGCCGAAGCTCTTCCGCTCGCCCGGCGGCGACTGGTCGCCGACGGTGCTGCAGGAAGCGGCACATGCCGGCCTCGTCCCGCTCGACTGGAACAACGACCCGCGCGACTGGTCCCGGCCCGGGATCGCCGCGATCAAGCGCCGCCTGCTGGCCGCGCGCCCGGGGCAGATCCTGCTCTGTCACGACGGCGGCGGCGACCGTTCACAGACCTACACCGCGTTGAGCTCGGTCATCCCCGCTCTCACCGCCCGTGGGTACCACTTCGTCGCACTCTGACAGGGCCCGCCCGCGCGCTGTTCGCCGCCCGCGACGCTCATTGACATAGATCAAAAGCGATGCCAGGGTACGGGCACTGATCGATTGGTGTCCATGTGCTGCTGACCCGGCACGTGCCACCTCACCCGGCTGTGGGCGGCTACCTGCTGCCCGCGGCCCGGCAGAAGGGAACACATCCATGCGTGTAAGACGGGCTCTCGCACTCGGCGCCGCCGCCGTTGCCGCCGCGACCGGCATCCTCATCGGACCGGCACCCGCACAGGCCGTCACGGCGGTCAACCTGGCATCGACCATCGCTTTGAGCAACTGTTCCGCCTCCCTGGTGCGCTATCCGAGCTCGGTCAGCACCGACAGGGCGATGATGCTCACGAACGGCCACTGCTACGAGGGCGGCTTCCTGTCCGCCGGTCAGGTGCTGCAGAACCGCACCAGCACCCGGGCCGGCACCCTGCTCAACGCCAGCGGCACCGCGCTGGGCCGGGTCCGCGCCGACCGCGTGCTGTACGCGACCATGACCGGCACCGACGTCACGCTCTACCGCCTGACCTCCACCTACGCGACCCTGCAGAGCACGTATGGTGCGACCGCGCTGACCATCTCCGCCGGCCACCCCATCGACGGCAGCGACATCGCGATCCCGTCCGGCTACTGGAAGCGGATCTGGAACTGCAAGATCAACGGATTCGTGGGCACGCTCAGAGAGGACGAATGGTCCTGGAGCGACTCCATCCGGTACGACTCGGCGTGCGACACGATCTCCGGCACTTCCGGATCACCGATTGTCGACACCGCCTCGGGTGAGATCGTCGGCATCAACAACACCGGCAACGAAGACGGCGAGATGTGCACGCTGAACAACCCCTGCGAGGTCGCCGCCGACGGTACGACCACGGCTGTGCAGGGCCAGAGCTACGGCGAGCAGACCTACTGGTTCAATACCTGTCTCAACGCGAGCCGGGTGATCGACCTGACGATCTCAGGTTGCCTCCTGACCAAGCCGGCCGCCTGACCGCAGATCGCGAATCGGTCGCACGCCACCTCCGGAGTGGACGGAGAACGGCGGAGGCGACCGGTGGTCGCGACGCCCCTTTTGAGCTGGGCCATCGTCGTGCCGAGGGTGGCTCAGCCCAAGGGTGGTGCCGGCCGAAGATCTTGGACACGTTTCGCCCGCCCGTGAGTCTTTTGCTTGGCACTTGACGGCGGGTGTCGAGCGAAACTCTCTGGAGCGTGGCGCGCAACTAGAAAGGACTGCCGCCCGTTTTCCGCGTCCGGGGCCCCGGACGCCCGATATGGGCGGATTGGGACCCCGGTCCT
>Ga0307516_10010768_pt1 | contig 10015 bp, 16 predicted proteins | sample 19_EM_MG_FD_203310 | JGI IMG/M metagenome (GOLD analysis project Ga0307516, IMG submission 203310) | Populus trichocarpa ectomycorrhiza microbial communities from riparian zone in the Pacific Northwest, United States - 19_EM | ecosystem: Host-associated > Plants > Roots > Unclassified | place...
GCCCCCCCCCCGCCCCCCGCGCCCCCCCCCCCCCCCCCCCGCCCCCCCCCCCCCCCCGGGGGGGCGCCGCGCCCCCCCCGGTCGAAGCGGGGCGACGAGAGAGTAACAGCATAGCCGGGAAGGACCGGCTAAAATTCGGGGACCTCCTAGCCGACACGAGGTGTAGCCAGCTGGTGCTTGACTTCCTCACCACCACGGGTGTGGGTAGGCGGGTCCTCCCACCGGCTGAGGACGGCGCGCAGAGCCAGGCGTCAGAGCGAGACCCCCGGGAGCGGAGCGAGCGAGAAGAGGAGAGGATTCAAGAGGCTGAGGGGCTGGCTGCTGAGAACGAGGAAGAGATACCGCACTTCCTCCATATGCGCTCCATGACATCTGCGGAAGGAGAGTAGGAGTCTGGGGGCGGCTTTCCTTTGCCTTTCTATTGTTATCTCCTTTGCTAACTCCTTAGTGCGCTCTATCGCTCATAGAACAGGCCTTAGTGAAGGGCAAAAGTTAGCTTGAAACGTTAACCAGCCGCATTCGCGCGGGCGCGGATAGTGGATAGGGAACGGACAGTGTGTCCATTGTCATGATCTCCATAGGCCGACCACGGGAATAGTCAAAACAAAACTAAACAGGTAGTGGCTCAGAGCCGCCCTAGGAAAACAAGCATGATAGAAATGACCGCTATTCGCTGCGTAGAAGCGCCCTGGGGTAGACGTCCGCCGGTTATTGCGACAGCGGGAGAGACGTGCTCTCCTTCAGCAGATCGATTTTATGCATTTCCGTCTCCTCCGCCACCGAAGGGGTGATCGTCGCTCAATCCCCAAGTATGTTGGTACGTACGCCGCTGCTTCAAGTGGTCGGATGAGGGATATGGCGAGCACCCAACTCTCTCCCACTTCCAAATCGCTCTCTCGCAGCCCTCCTACCCGATGGATCACAAGTCGCCCCATTCCGATCGGCCACCCTCCGCACCGACTCCGCTGTGTAGCCTGATGTTATGGGTGGATCCGACAATGCCGGTCAATGTCGGGGACCAATTTCCATCACACCCTGACGGCTCGAGGAGGAGGACCGACGAGGGAATGCCGATAGAAAGTGGAGCGTCGGAACTCAACGATCAGGGCCAGCACGACCCGTGCCTGGTCTGATTCGCTGAACGATAACGGTCGTGAGAGATCCGGCCGAGTGGCTGAGCAGAGGCAAGCGGATATGACGAACGAACTCTCGAGAAAGGGGCCACGGCCAGGCTTCTTCTTGAGGGGTGTTCCTGGGAAGCTGACAAAGCTATTCTCGAACAACTACGAATCATCGTCGACATCGGCCGATTAGTGACGCCTTGTGGAGAGAGAAACCTTGTTCAGTAAGAGAAAGGTAATTATGTTGGAATTACTTCTCGCTGCTCAGGTACAGGACACCGCCGTGGATAAAATTAGGCCGGCGCTGGACGACGCCGTGGCGACGGCAACACAATGCCATGGCAACTGTATTGCGAGAGGAGCCGGATTCGGATACGTCTTGTATTAGAGGATCGTTCTGTATTTAGTTCTTTCTCCTTTCTCTCTCTCTTTCTCCTATATAAAGACATAATAGAGTACGAGACCCGTCTGGTAATCTGTTAATTTCTTAATAAATTCTGGACGGGCAAAGGATCTAGGCCAGAAGCGTATTCAGGGCACAAGATTTCTTGATGGCGCTTGGGTGAAATCCAGAATCGCTCCCGATATCATCTGACTCCGATGTTGACCGAATATCCCATTCTCAGAATTTTTCAGCACCACCAGTAGGCCGGACAGGTCAGGCATCCTGGCACCTGCTTCAGTGACCAGTGGTCTGCCTGATAATGCCCACAATTATTCAATGGAGAAGACAGGTTGGCAAGGAGGCAGGTGTCGTCAGCCTTAGCACTGTCCTGAGATATCATCCCGCCGCCTCAGTGCACACGGGCCTCAAAGGCGCTCTCGGCTGCGAAAGATATGTTGGGTCTGTAACTGGCAGATCCGGGAGGCCCAAGCCTCTACTGGACTATTCCGGTGCGTCTCTAGTTAATCCTACCTTGCACCATCTCCGGGATGGCCATCCATTTGGCGTCCGTAATCTGGCTCTTCAGATGGTGGACACATCTACTGTCTTGTGTTTTATCAGTACAAATTCTCCTCGTGCATTGGGACTGGGCACGACGGTACATTCTCCTCGTGCATTGGGACCGGGCACGACGGTACATTCTCATTGAGTCAAACATGTGCTTGTTGAGTCTAACTAAATCTGCCAGTACCAGGAAAGATATCCTAAGAGATATTACGCCATAGGCACAGTTTGTAGACGACGTCCTAACAAATAACCATCGCATAGCTCGTCGAGTTAGCAAACTCCTTAACATTCTTGCTCCTGTGACTGCAAAGAGTCTGCCACCGAAACTCAGAAGAATTCACCCGCTCACAAAACTCACGCCAACGGGAAGATCCAATTGAGATGCCAACTGGTATGAGGATGAGGGGAACTTCATTCTCAACCAACTGTTGCAAATGCTTCTCTCCGCTTGACGTAGGGCGTTGCATTACATAGAGTTGAGCAGAGCGCTGACAGGAAAAGCGGGGTAAGCAGCCCAATCAGGGCAGGCGTGGAGGCAGCGATACTTTGTACACTGTTTGCTTTTCTCTCTTTCTTTTTCTTTTCTAAGACAATGTAATCATCGTTCCCAAAAGTCACACGCCGTTCTCACTACTCCTACGTGACAATCAACCAACTGCTTCAAACCCCGTTGCTCATCAAGTCTTCTATCTCTGTCCTCCTCGCCGCTACATATTCGCAGCGTCTCCACGACCAAGAAGTCTGCTCGCCTCCCACTGGAATCACTGTTAATTTTTTAGGTTATGAGCCCGGAGTCGTAACCACTCCATCCAACAGTCAATCCTCACACCAAACGTAACTCTCAAGGAGTTAGCGATAAAACGCGGGGGCCAGCAAGTCGAGGCCCATTCTTCTACGTCTCCTCACAATTACCTCAATTTCTCTACTTCGTTCAGCACTAATACGATCGAAAATACAATATCAGACAAACCCCATAAGCATGCACACGGAACGATTGTACTCCTCAACTCAACGAACTACGCAACCTGGTAGAGGAATTGTCATCGTATCATCGAGGGTATCCATGCGTGGAGCATCGTGACTGGCCAAGAAGCTGAGACGAAGATTCCTGTTGGATTCAATGCTGCCACCATAGCTTAACACACTGTTCATATCAACTATTTGGATCGTCAAGTACAAGCGGCAGACATTATCAGTGGATCCTACTCACAGGAAGTTGAGATTGAGCTGGAAGGTATCAGCGACCCTGCACAAATGTAGACCACTCTAGCTGCTCGAATGGCCACAGTCAGCACTAACGTTGGATGAATGATGCTCCTCCGAAAATTTCGAACTCTGAAAACGACTACCAGCGAACCGATCCAGAGCTATTTCTCTCAGCTGATGGAAATCAAGAACCAGCTGGTCGGCTCGGATGAAGCCATATCTGATGCCTCCTTCAAAACCCATATTTTCACCACCCTCCCCTCAATATTCTCAGCTACCGTCGAAATTCTCCAATCTTGTGTTGGTATCTCGGTCCAAGAAGTCATCAATGCCTTGAAGAAATACGAACACAACAAAGCAATGATGACCAAACCAGACGCGGTATCGGAAGCACTCTACAGCCAGCAATCGGAAAAAGGAAAAGGAGGATAAGGTCATCGGAAAGGAAACAAATGGTGTTGCATGTACAGAGTGACCTCTCACGACATGGAATACTGCTGGAAGCTGAAGAATCAGGATGGCAACAAACGGAAATGCGAGTCCAACCAACCCATCTGCTATTATCGTAGAGATAAAGGACATACGCAAAAGGATTGTTGTTAACCAGAAAGGTCAGGCCACTCGTTCTGTAAACCGAGGATCATCTGGCAGATCTAGCAGTGATGGACTTGGTAGATCTGGATCTGGAGGAAGTGGGTCCGGTGGAAATGGATCCAGTAGCAATCATGGAAACGGACCTAGCAGAAATGGAAACAAACCGGATAGGGTAAACGGACGCCACCTGATTCCCAACGAAACCAACAACTTGGAATGACATGAGGGTTCCACCTCCCTCATCTCGGAGGTGATGGTTGCAACACATCGATTGGCAACATCAAGACTTGGAACCTGGGTAATCAACTCTGGGGCATCCCACAACTTCAGCAATGACATTAGAGACTTTCAGAAAGCTTCGCTCACTGAGACCAAGATGTTAATTAAACTCGGAGACAACAATACAGTACAAGCAACCAAAAATGGGATAATCAGACTTAAAGGTGTCGATATAGAGGCATTCTTCGTCCCAGAATTCCGAATCTCATTACTCTTGGTCAGCCAACTTGACACATCTGGACTTACAGCGACCTTCAGATTCGGAGTCTACTCTATTACTGACTCCCACGGGAAGAGCATTCTAAAAGAAAGACTGGAACACGGACTCTACACACTCGCAATCGAAGGATCCATATATGTCTCAGAACTAAGATCCTACAACTGCAAAGCTCGGCATTCCAACTCCATTGATATTTGGCACCAACGATTCAGACATCTTAACTACGTGAATGTGAAACGTGTTCTTGAAATGACGCTGAAAACACCTTGGAAGTTGCCAGATCCAGTGAGTGAGTGTCTAACATGCATCTAAACGAAACAAAAACAGTAAGTCGTACATACCTAGTCATCCCGCACTTCAATCCCATTCGAACTCATCCATTCAGATCTCCACGGACCAATGAAAGGAAGTATCAGAGGAAACCAATACTACATTGTATATATTGACGATTGTACACAATACACGGAGGTTTTTTTTGTTTAATCATACTCACATTTTGTCAGTTTTTCCTGTCTGCAGTCCGTACGGTGGCGGCTCGTTGCAAGCTCCCCTTTGCCCTCCTCCCATCCTGTCCCGAGATAAAGTAGCCACGCCCAATGAAAATGACAAAGGAGAGAACAAAAGACACGCGCGATCTGTTCCCTACTCCTCACCTGCTTCTGCCATGAATGGAGGGGTGCAAAGGGATAGTGGAAGTTTCTCCCCCTCACTCATTTTGTCCCTGGCACCTGGTGCCTCCGCCTCTGCCTCCCATTCCTCTTGCCGCTCCCGCCACTTCTGGAGCTCCCACTCAAACACCTCTCTTGCGGCGTCGTCTTCCTTTTTCCGCAGTGGCACCAGCCTTCCCACATCCGTAGAGGAGAGAAAGTCCAGCACTACCTACCCACATCTCTTATCGGCCATTAGGTCCTGGGCCATCCACCCGCTCTTCCACCTCTTGGTCTTCTACAGCACCTCCGCCCACAGGGTCTTCTGCTCCTTCTTCCACACCGGACACACCTTGAAGAGATGGTCTCTCGTTTGTGAGGAATACTTGCACCACCAGAACTTGGCTTCAGGGCCGACCTTAGCCCAGTGCAGGTATTGTCCTGTATGGGCGTGTGCCCTCTTCAGTTGGTAGTACCTCGAGGCGAGCCTTTTGCTACTGTCAGCCACCACGCTATCGGGTTCCTAGCTCTTCGGCATGCAGTACTTCATTTTCAAGGTCCAACATCCAGACCACTGACGTGCCTCCGCCCACTTCTTCTCCGAGATTTCCCACTTGAGGCTAGCGAGGGATTGTGGGAGAGGTGCCGCCTGCACTTCCGTCCGGCCTGAAGAGCTTAGCCATTCCACACCACGGGTGTTCGGCTCCCCTGCTGCAATCCTTGCCCACTCATCGGCCTTCTCATCGCCAGCAACTCCCATGTGGGCTGGGCACCATCAGATTTCGATGGCAATACCCTTACTGGCCCTGCACAGTGTGGCGATGTGTTTCCGTGCCTGGAGGGCATACTGTTGCCCAGGGTCAGGTTCATCTGATACCATCCGCCTGATGGCTGCCTGTGCATCCGAAATGATGGTGACTCGTTCTGGGGTTGTCCTCCATTGCGCTGCTAGCTCCAGTGCATGGGCGAGAGTGGCGCACTCTGTATCATAGGCCTCTTGGTTGTTGTCCATATGCACTTTGGCACCCGCCCAAGTTAGGCCCCGCTTCTACACCACCAAGTATCCAGTAGCCCCATCATCGAGCCGTGAGCCGTCCGTCAACATGGTTAGCTCAGGTCGGGCCCTCTCTGCGGCTGCTTTTGTCTCAGCTTCCTCCTCTTGCAGTAGCTCTGCATCAAGGGTTTCTGGCTCCTCCAGCAGAACTGTGCTCTCAGTCGGTCCACCGTGTACGAGGGTGTTTGTAAGCTACCTCCCGATTCCTGTTGGGGCTCCCACCACCTGCCGAGCCTGGTCCCCCAGAGGTTGGCTCAGCAGCTGAAGTCCAAAGCGCCGCTGTCTGTTCTCCAGCTGTGGCACCAGCCTTCTCCGTCGTGCTTGCTATCATCTAAGGAGGTGTACTTATATATCACATTCGAAGGACCGTGCCTTCCAACTGTTGTGGGAGCTGAGTATTAGAGGGCCGAAGACGCCAAGTGGGGAATTGATGAGTCAGAAGATCAAGCAGGGATGATGGCGTTTGCTTCACCGGAGAGCTCTTCTGTACATACAACCATCACGGACACCGAGAGACAGACATCACCACCGACTCAATACACCTCATCTCTCGAGGAAATATTGACGCCCCTCCTGACTTTTAGTTCTTCCCACTTTTGCTCATGATCAGAAGCCCTCCCTACACTGTCGATGTAAAGCTAATCAGTAGTTGGGTGGCGTCGATCGTGTTCGAGATGATATATGACAAACCATCAAGTGCCTCTATGGCAGTGACTAACCACACTTCATACAAGGTGCCTGGTAACTTTTGCCTACAACTTGCCGCTGCACCTACAACTAAGAGTGGCCGTAAGTGCCTATGATTCCACGTCCCCGATGAGTGAGCGAAATTGGGTCGTGGGCACGCGGCGGCTGGACTGGGTCGTTAGAAAGCCCGGCTCGGACTTGACGGTCTGAAATGCCCATGGGTAGCCCACCAGCCGGTCTGACTATTGAGTCCCCTAGCGGATGGCGGTGAGTGTATAGGGGTGTGAGAATGGCGGCGAGCTGATGGCGGCGAGCAAATGGCGGCGGTGAGTGGAGGGTCGCATGAGAGTGGCAGCGTGAGAATGGCGGCGTGGAATAGTGGTGAGCTGACGGCAGCAAGCGGATGGTGGCGAATAGGTCGGCCAGCTTTGGACTTTTGTAACTAACAACCGCCGTCCCCACCGTAGGCAATAATATCCAATAGCACGAAGGTTGTGCTCATCGCCACCACTGTCGCAGCCATAGTCAAGAGTTTGAGGTTTATCATAGCCAGCATATACCGTATCTATTATCAGTGCCACTATTGCGCCAAGACTGCGGGGGATCGCCGATGGCCTATTAAACACCAAGCATGTTACATCTCGGAAGACTCAACAGCCAACTGAAGGGGTTGTGGCCATCGGGAAATCTCGCTCCAGGCGTATGGATCCCAAGAGGAGAATGGCGCTTGCTCCGCCCAGATGGGTCATTTTTCGTGGAGCATGGCCCCGACCAACGTCACGGTGGGTCTAGACTTCACACCCACTAACACAAGGGAGAGCGTCATTGGTTCTGGCCCATATTGCCTTACCGCAGCCCCACCGAAATATTGTGTACTCCATCAACGCAGTCTCGGGTTCTTGCTTGCGACGTTTCGGTTTGCTCGGGCCCGCGATTACCTGATTACTCCCATACGCCAGGTTGGTAACAGTCTGACGATATTGGTAGCGGCCTATTATTAGGTGCTTGCCAGCGCAGGTAAATCTGGAGTTCAACCTGATTTCGGAGTGCAGTTGGTGACAGTTGGCTTTGGGAGTGGGCTGGAAGGATAAGCAAGAAAACTCCTGGCGAACCAAAAGCCGCTTGGGCTAATTGTTGCCACACTTTACTAGCACCTACACGTCGTAGGGGAGGAAATCTAGTGGGTCGCTTTGATGTGGAAAGAGTGGTGCGTTCAGCGATTTGTTGGTCAATTCAAATTGAGTACGTATAATCGTGCCTCGATAATCTGTAAGGACGTCTGTCCAATTGAAGAAAAATCACGGTACTGCCTAATTTCTTGCGTCGAACCTATCCGACAACTATACTGGTGGCCATTTAATGACGATGAGATCATTGAGGAGCCCAGTGTTGGATGGCTGATCTTGAAGTCGCTTTTGGCACCATCTCTCAGGACGTCATGTTGGTTGCCTTCAATAAGGCAGCGACCTTTGACCCCCTGCCTTACGAGTTGTAGATTCACCCCGCCAACAACAACCTGTAGCCGCTCGTGCCAGCAGTGGGAAAGGACTCGTCAAGCCAGAGTGCCATTAGTTAATGCCGGCATTCTGACCCATTTGTGGGACTTTCGCTCATCTCCGAGCTGCCCACGCTCTTCGGAGATCGGAAGGGCAAAGATAAAAAACCTGCAGCACTCGCTACTTGTGATTGCCTACCGTAATTTGGTCCCTTCTGGGCGCGTGCGATCGAATAGCCACTTTATGAAGGTTGCAGACATCGCAAACCCGAAGGGATTAACAGAAACTGACAAATGTATTCGCCACCCTTTCATCGCGTCCATGGACGGGCCCAGTGGTGAAGACCTCCGCCGAGTAGTTTCTTTCAAATGCAGTGTATTGGCACCTGAGCGTGGTGATGGTGGTGGATCGGTAATCTATGGTAACAATACGGAAGTGCTCCAAACCGACAGTAGTAGACTCTCAGGATCCCCTCCCGAAGGTGACACACTGAAGATGACTATCCGATGATGGTTCCCAGTGAACTGGTTGGATGCCTATCATCTTGTTGGATACCCTGATGAAGCCCCAACAGGATGCCTTCATTTATACTGCAAACTGTCAAATATGTTCGATGGATAGATCAAAATTCTGTTGCTTATCTTCGAGCGAAACTAGTGAACATCTCGCTACAAATAAATTCCTGCCCAATCCGTTATCCTTCACGGCCATTGCTGTTCCTCCGTACCATCTTCACTACCTCCACCACATTACATCTTTCAGAGATGTCCCCATACACTTGCGACCCTATTCCTGTCGAAGCAACTGCGCGCAGTAGACTAGACATGCCTCGTTGGATGATCGCTATATGTAACGGTTTCGAAGCTAAATAAAGATCTTAATAGCTTTCCGTATGTTACAACAGGTCGTATCCTCCTTGAACGGTCACCGCCACGGTAGTATCAGCAGAATTGCGTCGAGCAAGGATACTTAGCACCCCTTTTCTTTTCGCTCGTGCCTTTGGTTGCAGCTTTGTATACACTAGAAGTGGCGGGTGCCGCAGTTCAGTATTCCACGCTCCGGTAGCGGACGGCATTCGAGGTGGAAGGTTCGCGGTCAGTACCTGATTGGAGACGGAGGGAAGGGGTGGTGGGCGAAGTAGTGCCATTATGCGTTCTGGCAGCATTGCGGTCTTTCTACACCTTAGTGTTTGAGCTTGACGATATCAACAACTTTTTGCAGAAGACAGAACACGAGAACCTTATTCGTGCTAACGGATGGCTTGCGGACTCACAGCAGAGAGCGCAGGATGAACCCTACACGACTACCACGCGCGAGTGTATCATCAGATTCAGACATCCGGAAGACACTAGACGGCTCCCGGACCTGCTTGGAGACAGCGGTGACATTGAGCTACGTAAGATATTCTTCCGTCCTTTCCCTCACACGCCCCTGAGGCCCGCTGCATAAAGAGAGAATGCTGTGCCTTCGACTATATATGTATCTTTACACCAATTCACCTCCTTCATCTCAATCTATCCTTTTTTTCCAACCTTTCAACAGGGATCAGCTGATCTAGTGGCTAAGGAGCCACAATGGCAGCAAATACTGTGCGGAGGATGGTCTTCCGGTTTCTGGTTTCCTCATGTTGGATTTTTTTTTTTTTTTTTTTTTATTTATTCATTACTCGCGTGCGACCTATGGAGATCATGGCGAGGTTATGTACAGTCCGGTTCCTGTCCGCTGTCCGCGCAGTGGCGGCACGTTGCAAGCACCCCTT
>Ga0307516_10010771_pt1 | contig 10012 bp, 7 predicted proteins | sample 19_EM_MG_FD_203310 | JGI IMG/M metagenome (GOLD analysis project Ga0307516, IMG submission 203310) | Populus trichocarpa ectomycorrhiza microbial communities from riparian zone in the Pacific Northwest, United States - 19_EM | ecosystem: Host-associated > Plants > Roots > Unclassified | place...
TTTATGAAGGGATCGCTCTTAATTAATTAAACTTTCATTTCTTAATTTCTTTCCTTCTTACCTTGATTACGAAGAGGAACGCAATCCAATTTTTGAAGAACAAAGAAAAAAACACCAGTATTTTTTGCTGATTTCTTACATCTCTTATTATAACTTTCAATTCGCAACACATTCCATGTAAACAGATAAACGTACAGGTGCATACATGGCTTTGATTTTTTGATAACTATCAATTTTGCAGAGATTTAACTTAATCTTTGAAGAGCATATAAACTTAATTCTCTCCATGCTACCCGGTAATTTTTCGTTAAAAAAAAATGAAGACCTCCATTTCTTAAACTGGATTTATATATATATATATATTACATCTTGCATGTATATACTGAGAAGAACAGTTTCTCAATTATAATTAGAATTATATAATGTGGATTTCCTGCCTTAGATCTAAGAAGTTGAGAATTATGTATATGTATTATATTATTATTATTATTATTATTTTCGGTAACTCGGGGTGTCCGGGCCAGCAAACGCGCACCACAACTAATCCCCGGACCCACTGAACACCCTGCAAGCCCAGTAGGCAGGTAAGACACTGCGAGGGTGACAGGCGTACACGCTGAAGCTCGAACCTAGGTGACAGAGGCAAGGAAACCTTGCCTCTGCCGCTGGACCACAAGCCTCGGTGCTATATTATTCTGAAGACGTGAAGCAGTAATATAATTACGTGCTACTACAAATCTGCTATTCCAGGAAAGTATTACATTTATATCCTATAATCTCGTTCAATCAATCGAAGAGATTTGTTTTTCTTCTTCATTCACTGTCTTGTATCAGATTTGCTTTCCTTTAACACTCCTGCTCAAGTTAGGGCTTGTCTATTAATAGTGCCCAACTTGCTCAGATGTGTATGGAAAATACTGACATATGAGGTTTTGATCTCTCCTCTTTGAATTCTTTCACGGACAGTGTTACAATTAATCTCAATAGGTTTTATACGTTCATGATACACGAAATTTGCGGCTATGTGCAGAGCGGCTTGATTACCACAGAATAATCCTGCCGGTTGGGGATGTTTAACACATAAATCTCTTAAAAAAAATAGTAGCCAGCTCAACTCACAAGTAGCTGCAGCCATATACCGATATTTTGCCTCTGCGGATGACCGAACAACTGTAATTTGCTTCTTGCTTTTCCATGACACCAATGATTTTCCAAGGAAGATACAATAACCAGTTACTGAGCAACGTGTTGTGGGGCATCGCGCCTAATCTGCATCACAGTAACTAATCAAATGGAGCTTATTGTGGGAAGCAAACATTAAACCTTGTCTAGAAGCCTCTTTGAGATATCGAAGAAGTCGATATGCCACATTAAGATAATGTCATTGTGGATCTTACATGAACTGGCTTAATGTGTTGACAGTGTATGCGATTTCTAGTCTTATGATGGTCAAGTAAATTAATTTTCCAACTAGGCGTCTATATCTTGCAGGCTCATGTAGTGGGCTGCTACCTGCAGGTGTTAATACCAATTTTGCCTTCATTGGTATCTTTGTAGGTTTAGCACCAAGTAATCCAGCCTCCTCTAATATGTCTAGTGTATATTTTCGTTGGCAAATGGTGATTCCAGCTTGTGATCTTGCGACCTCAACTCCAAGAAAATATTTCAGGGTCCAAGATCTTTAATTCGAAATTTGCTACTAAGAAAACCTTTCAAGTTCTTAATTTCTACTTCATTATTGTCTGTGATCACCATGTCATCAACATATAACAGCACAATAGTGAGTGAAGTCCCCTTAACTTGAGTGAATAAAGAGTAGTCTACCTTGGATTGACAGAAACCGATGGTCTGTATTGCTGAACAAAATTCTCTAAACCAGCTTCTGGATGCCTGCTTAAGCCCATATAAAGATTTGTGGAGTTGACAAACAATGTTCTCCCCCTGTCGATGACAACCTATAGGAGGCAACATGTAAACTTTCTTTTGGAGTTCGCCATGAAGAAAAGCATTTTGAACATCCATTTGGTGTAAAGACCAGTTGCGAACAGTAACCACAACTAAGAGGCAACAGGCAGTAATAAGTTTGGCTACTGGGGTTAAGGTATCTTTATAGTCAGTGCCTTCATGTTGGGTGAAACCTTTTGCAACAAGACGAGCTTTGTGGTGTTCAAAAGTCTCATCATATCGATACTTAAGCTTGAACAGCCATTTGCAGCCGATAGGTCGTTGTCCACGTGGGAGAGGAACAAAACTCTAGGTATTGTTGTCTGAGAGATCTTTGAGTTCGGCTTGCATGGTAGTGACCTAGTAGGAGGTTCTACCAAGTAGGATTTTGACAGGCCTGTTCATAAGTAGCATGTTCTACCAAGTGGGAGATATGAGCAAGAAAACATTGGTATTGAGGGGACAAGCATGAATAGGAAACATACCGATGGAGTGGATGTCGTGTGCTGAACATGGACCGCAAGGATGTTGCCTTGTACAGGAGCAAAGTTGAGTGATGGGCCACGTAATCTTTGAAATGAGCTGGTGGTTTGGAAGAACGGGTGGATTAGCGTAGCGTAGCTTGGTGGGGGCATCTGTCATTAAGAACAGGTTATGGTGAGGGTGCGGTGATGGCAGAAGGTAAGGTAGTTTTAGGTGTGTTGTCAGTTATGGTAGTTTCTGGGGTGGTTGTGGTGACTGGAAGGGAAATGGGATCAGAGGGATCGGTGTAGTGTGGTAAGGGAAAGTCTGTAATAAGGGGATCTAGAGTGGGAGATGGATAAACAAGCGGCATGACAGGTTGGGTGGCATGTGTGGGAGAGGTGTAAGGAAAAATATGCTCATGGAAAATGACATCTCGTGAGGTGAAAAATTTATGTGTGATGAGATCATACAACTTATAACCCTTTTGGCCAATGGGATAACCAAGAAAAACACAACGACGTGCACGGACATCAAACTTATTGAAGGGTGTGAGGTTGGTAACATAACTAAGACATCCAAAAACACGTAAGGACAAATATCGCAAATATGTGTGGAATCAAATATGATTTCAACATTATTTTTTGCTAATGAAAGTAAAGGTGCAGATGACGGGTGCCCTAAACGTCGATGCCATAAGTTATTGGTATGGTGAATGTGGTTGGCGAGATAGGGGTTTTGTCCTGGTATAAGGTAGTAGAGGCCATCAAAATACTTGCCCATGCCAATCATCCTCTTCGTGTCCATGTCCTGCACAATACAAAAATCCGGATAAAATGTTACCATATAATATAAAGTGTTAGTATATAGAGAACTTTATCGAGAGATAGCTCATGTGATAATTTGATAGAACCAATGTTTCTTATTTTTATCAGTCTCCAATTTGGTAAACCAACAGATGCATGCTGAGCATTAATAATGTTATGCGTTGGTGATGAATGCAATATATGATCAGTTGCTCCACTGTCAATAATCCAACAAATAGTTGAATGTGAACCTGTTTTTGCTGCATTGTATTTTGGCGAGATACATGTTGCATTTATAGGTGGATGTCCATTACTATTACGGAGCATGGCTATGATCTGATTATACTCCTCGGTAGTGAACGTAGGACCATCTGGAACTGAAGTGTTGTACTTGGAATTTGTGGCAGTGTGAACAGCCCTTGTAGCATAGTGAACAACCTTAGTATTATTGGCCATTGATCTCTTATTTCTTGACTTCACATTCTTTTTATGCCATCTATGTCCTTCTGAAAACCCTCCATTACCATTACGGAGCATGGCTATGATCTGATTATACTCCTCGGTAGTGAACGTAGGACCATCTGGAACTGAAGTGTTGTAGTTGGAATTTGTGGCAATATGAACAGCCCTTGTAGCAGAGTGAACAACCTCAGTATTATTGGCCATTGATCTCTTATTTCTCGGCTTCACATTCTTTCCATGCCATCTATGTCCTTCTGGAAACCCAATAATATAATAGCAATGGTCTACCAAGTGTCCATCTCCATCGCAGTAGTTGCATTTAAGTAGTTTACGTGAAGATGTGTTGGTGCTCTGTTTGTTAAATGACTAGAATGTTGGGTTTTGCCTTACCTACATTGCATGAAAATTCATCCATATATCTCGACGACTTGCTACATCCATCTACCGTTCATGTTGGAGAATAAGACCACAAACTCGTCGTGTGTCAGGGAATGAATTCATCATCAGGATCGACCCTCTTATTGTGGAGTAAGATTCATTCAATCCCATTAAGAATTGCATAACTCTTTCTCTTCCCATTCAGTGAGTCCCTTTAAACCTGCACAAGTGCAAACAGGTGGATCATGGCAGGATGCTAACTCATCCTATAAGGCTTTCATCTTGGTATAATAAGAGGAAATCGAGAGTTGCCCTTGATGATTTTCAATAATTTCTTATTGAATCTGATAGATTCTTGAGTCGTTGTTTTGTGAAAACCTTTCTTTGAGATCGTTCCAAATTGCAGCAACAGATTTTGTGTACATGATGCTGTTTGAAATGTCTAGGTGGACAGAATTCACGATCCATGGTGTTACCATATCATTGCATCTTTTCCAAGATGCATAGTTTTCATTCAGGGGTGACGGAGTTGTAATGGTTCCATCAATGAACCCCATTTTGTTCTTTGCGCTAAGACCCATGCACATGGCACGACTCCATTGCCCATAATTGTTTCCATCAAGCGGCTTGGAAGCAAGAATAATTCCAGTATGGTATGTGTGATGTATCGCATGCGGGTCTGATAACTCCATGGAATGCTTGTCTGTCTTCATACTTGCTTTTGTCATGGTGTTTGTGAGTGATTTGTGATTATTGTGAGGGGGCTGTGTTTGTTATGGTGGCGGAAGCGTGATAGGTTACCAAAGGCGTTGCTCTGGTACGTACCATAAGAAGTTGAGAATTATGTATATGTATTATATTAATATACAAGAGTATGTGCTACTACAGATCTGCTATTCCAGGAAAGTAGGTCATACAATAAAAGCTGATTACATTTATATCCTATAATCTCGTTCAATCAATGTGAGAGATTTGTTTTCCTTCTTCATTCACTGGCTTGTAACATATTTGCTTTCCTTTAACAAGATCGGTAGACCATCTACTGGGAGAAGGAAAAAAAAATGGAGAAGGGGACAGTTTTAGTCAGACCAAATGATAACTGATCTTCTAGGAAAGAGAGGAGGGAAAATGTGAAAGCGAAATAGCTAGATACTACTGTTATAGCTGGGAAGTGGGAACTCCAGGATTGCTCCCAGCTGCCATTTGAAACGCAGTCACACGCACGTTTCAAAAAGAGACGGCCACGAATTAAGCCTAACTTATGCTTGTATAGCAAGTACCAATGCTTGTATAGCAAGTACCGTGTGACCATGTCTGGCCTAACTAATGTCCACGTGTCTTGGATCTTCCTAGATAAAGACAGTCAACTTCTAAACTATATTGGCTAGCCTGCAAGAAACCGGCATTTTCCTTTGTCAAGACTTTCACATGGGAACTGGATTGTCTGTATTCGGTAAAGTTGTAGTTTTCCCAAAAAATACATTTTAAAAAAAAATTATTTACAGTTTGATTAAAATTATTATGAGATTAAATTCTGTACATAAAATAAATAAAAAATAAATTACTTTAATTCTGCATACTTCTGAAAAATAAATTTTGTATGAAAAATAAAGTAAGCTTTATAATGTAGTAGTAACAATCATAAATATCTACACCATTAGTCTGTACTCTGTAGTATCTTCAAGATCTTAATTACAAAATTAAAATTTAAAATTTAAAATGCAAGCATAAGTTAATTATTCAAAAGCTATATTACTATGCCTAGTCGTCCTGGTTTTAGTTTTAAAAATCAAAGTCAAACGTACGAGCAGCAGGCGAGCTAGGCAACAATATATATATATTTTCCGTTGAACGCAGCTATTGCTAAACTTTTCTATCTATGCAATGCAGCCGCCCTTTCCAACCTCTTGTCATCCTCCTGGTCACAAAATCGTGTTGCCTTTCTATTGCTTTTAATTCATTTTAATATATGGCAAAACTCACTTCTTTCAGTTAAGTTGAATCCACGCACAACGTCAGTACTCATTCTTGAATACGACTTGTCTTTTGCATGTTCAACGCTCCGATATTATATGATATCAAACTATATAAACAATTTTGACTACTGAACTCCGATTATTCATTCATACAAGTATAGGAAGCAGGAGGTACGTAGAGGCATCGTTCTCATGTCATTGATCATATTTATATTCATATTCAAATTGAGGATCAATTGCCTGCCCACGGAACCATACTATATAAGTACTGATATTGTATAGTTGTCTCGTCATCATCCAAACTCAGCCACGGGTGCCTCCCTCCGAATCGATGCTTGATGATTGAATATTCGATTACAAACAAATTGTGTGAGAGAAACGGCGGTGCCCTTTAGGTGATCAATCCTTTGAAAACACGTGTAGGAATCTGTTGAATCTTTATCTTTCGAAATCTCTGGCCACTGTTGGTTTTTTTCATAGTAAATCATCAATCCATTATTAAATTCAATTAATTAACGTTTACGGAATAAGAGACCGTACGTGCTGATATTTTCTTTTGAGCTAAATTATAAATTAAGATATTAGTTTTAGCTAAAGAAGGTACTCATAATGTCTCTTGGAACATAGCTACAACATAGCACCTCCAAAGTTTTGATTTTAGCTCTAAAAAGTTGGGTGTTTTTTAAGCATATCCTTGAATTTAAGACTTGTTTCCTTGAAAATATGTATCTTGCCTCTATGCTCTATATATAAAAAAGGATCCAGTGAGTTTGCGGATGAACTTGCATCCATGTCTTGTTCTCATCAAGGGTTTCAGCTTCAGGGGAAAGAAAACACTTGTGAACAACGGGGCGCTTTTTAGATCAAATAAAACAGTGGCTTGAGATTTTTATCATCGTAGCAGGGATATCTGGGTGAGGAGATGATGGGGGCCGTTTGAAGTAATGAAGTTTGGCGATCCAGATAAGTTAATTGGGAAGAACTGGCCTCGAAAGTACAAGCTGACAGTTAAATCCTTGCTTCGGCCTGTTAATAACTCGAGCCCAAAAGTACTCTCTTAGAGCTCCATTTAAAGTCATCGTGGGTTCTTATGTGGCTAAGCCCAAAGTTATTTTTCTCTACACTCGGCGAACAAAGAAAGGAAGGGGTTGATAATCAAGATTCAAGAGGCAAAAAGTTGCAGCCTTCTGCAGGCTACAGCATAAGGTTGCTAAAATGCGAAAGTCATTCATTACAAGGATTAATGTTTGGACTTGATGCAAAGGTCAAATGAATGCGTAAATTCCAATCAACATTATTCACTTTTAAGCGAAGCAGGAAGTAACTGTTAATTTGCCCCCACAAGTTTGCCACTAATCCTTACTTATTACGTGGTATGTTGAGATAGAAACCTCTACTTTAACAGCAAAAACTGTACTTGTCCCCCTCCCACCATGTAAGAGCCTGTACCCAACTGCATCAACATTTGTCACTCTCACGACAAACGTTTTTGGAAGCTACTCATGTCATGTATATAATTTACAGCTGGCGATAATTAAGGAGTACTGTGATGGATTTTTTTGAAGTTTCACATTTCTTTTCCTTGTCTATCTTAAGGGAATCCCACGTAAAAAATCTACTACACTCAACTTTATCACATTCCCGAAACACTTGTTAGTTATATCGATTCACGGCATAAGCAAATCTATCATCAATATTACACTTTTATGGAGCATGCAGAGATAGCTGGTAGGTACCAGCACTCAGTTTCGCTCCTAAACTCTAATAATTTATATGCATATATTCTTCTATACACGAAAAGAAAATAAAGAAAAAGAAAACGAGAGGCACTGAGAAATAAATTTATCATGTTCCGTGGTGGAAATGGAATGCGAAGGTACGTGTTCATCTGAACACTGTAATATAATGATTCCCGATAAGATAAATCAATTAATTGTATTGATAAAACTACTCAATGATTAATGGAGTTGTTGTTGTTTTTTTTTCCTTAAGGAATTAATGGTGATTTGACGAAACCAATGGGCAATAGATCATCAACACGTACGAAGGAGAACGATGATGAGGTAGAGCCACCTAACTGCGCCATCGATGTGGATATAGCCATGCGCTCGATCGGAGCAGGCACACTTGAATGAGGCAGAGAGCATGATTGTCCTTCATTATTAGAAAAAACAAAAGGCTGGCTTTGCTTTGCTTTGCTTTGCGTAAAGAAAAGATTGGAATATTATTATATGTTATCATCTCGTGTGGGGAGAGCCAAACAATTTGTTTTCTTCTTGCTGTGAGTAGACAGACACCAAAGCATACTTATCAGATTCAATTGGATTAATTCTGTGGGTGGGTTTAATAACCCATCCATTCAAGCTAGCCTTGATTCTATTTATGTTTGGAGTTAATCTAACTAATAAATATGAGTGATTTGATAGGTTAATTCTTGAGCAGGTAGCTTCAACATATTATATTTTTATTTAAAACAATATTATTATTGTTTTATTCGAAACGATGTAAAATAGAATTACTTTGAATAAACCCATATTCCAACTGTTGACTCGACGGAATGAATGATGAGAAATTTGTGTTTTTTGCCCACTAATAGCAGTACCACAATGCTTAATTATATAATTGTTTTTCTCGTGACTGAAAAATATATGATTGTAAATCCCATCACTCGAGAAGAAGATACACCAGTACTTTCCGGTCAGTAACAATTAGTTTAGGACTACAGTTTCGAAAGTAAAGTCCGATACTAACATGTTTTGAAGGCCTAATTCTCTCCCGAGAAAGAGAGAGAAAGAAAAAACAGACAAGGACTAATTGTTTCCCTTCTGTATTATATATATTGTATACGCGTGCTCTCGCATTCTATGTATGATACTGCTGCTGATAATAATAACAACAACAATTTGTACCCTTTTTTTTATCCAAAGTGGAGGGGGGAATGAATAGCGGTGGCGGAAGCCATGAATTATTGAAGAATTAAGCTCCAAAGGTAGCGAGGCGAAGCGTGCAATGGCCCGTGCGGGCCATATTGCTCTGGGCATGATTAACGCTGTGACTTTGTTTCTCTCGTCCCTTTTTTTTATCCTCTTACATTTTGCTAAAAACAACAACATTCATCGATCAATATAAATATGATTGGAGAGTACTAAATTAACATGGAATAACTCAACGAAGATGTAAATCATTGATGCGTTTGTTTTTGTGCTCTCTCGTGAAGAAATACAATACCAGCTACCACACGTGCATTCGTTCAGCTATATATTTAATATTTGTTAATTATTTGCATATATTAATTGTGCTAAATCTTGAATTTTATTGAATTAAAATACTTGACATTTGAGATCTAGATGATTATATGAAGCGTGGTGATTTATAATTATTCTTTAGATTTTAAAACATATAAATTAAATCTTAATTATTCACTTGTGAATAAAAGGAGGAGGGATAGAATTACATTTTAATTCTGCACACTATAATGCAAGCATATATTGCGTCGACCGTCTAGTAGTTTACCATGTTTCTCGAAAGGGTTGATGGCTGTATAATTATATATTTTATATGAGACTTTTTTTCAAAAAAATATCAATTTTATATTGATTCAGACCTTCCAAAATGCATGGGTTCGCAGCTTGATTTAAGTAACCGTGGATTTTTTTGCTTGTGTTGTTTGTTTTTACTGTTCAAATCAAGTTTAGTAACTCTTTTAAATTTTTTTATTTAAAATTAATTTTGTTTTTATGTTTTAAAATTATTTTGACATATTGATATTAAAAATAATTTTAAAAAATACTAGTTTCATATATTTTAAAATAAAAAATATTTTAAAAAATAATAATTATCTACACTGCAAACATTACTATCTTAGTTTAATATATGTAGTAAAGCACCGCTTCTTGTCATTGCAAAATGGCCATCATGAAAAATCAAGTCCATGAAACTTGTGCATAAAGTTTGAAGAAATTAATCATGCAATGTCCCACTGCG
>Ga0307516_10010772_pt1 | contig 10012 bp, 4 predicted proteins | sample 19_EM_MG_FD_203310 | JGI IMG/M metagenome (GOLD analysis project Ga0307516, IMG submission 203310) | Populus trichocarpa ectomycorrhiza microbial communities from riparian zone in the Pacific Northwest, United States - 19_EM | ecosystem: Host-associated > Plants > Roots > Unclassified | place...
TCAACAACAATGTTTTAGGGTGGCTACGAACTAGCATAACAATATTCTTGTCAGGCACTCCATTATCTCGCAAAATCTGGGAAATATATTTCACAGTTACAGGATTAAGTTGAAGAACAAGAGGAGTGCTTTTGAATACTTGAACAATGGTATCATTCGGGAACCAATTTTTCAAAAAATCAAAAGTAGGGACTAACTGGTTTTCTAAGCTGCATCTCAAAATCCAAGGGTAGAAGGATATGATTTTAGCAACATCAGCGGTTGAAACACCTTTAGAATACAAAAACTCAAGTTTGGGTAAAAGGGTTTTGTCAGGATTGTACAAAAGCAGTTCAGGGCATTTTCTGGTAAGTTTTAAAGTTTGGTTCTCTGAGAAGCCATGGTCCTTGAAGAAGCTAAGTAAAGAATCGGGTTTATGTGGAGTTTCATAATGGACACGTTTAGAAGCTTCTAATGCAGATTTTAGTGAAAACCCACATTTGTTAACGAGGTAAGAAACAGTAAATGAGTGTTGATTTGCATTTCCATTGCTTTTGCTTGATGAGATGTGTCTGGGAGATGATAATAATGAAGGGTTTTCGAGAAAATAGTGTTGTCTATGATTTGTTGAAGCTCTTACAGCACTCCCTAACATTCTGCAATTGGATTCAAACAACGGAAATGAAGCTTGAGGAATACAAAGCTACTTACCTCTCTTTCAATTTTGATTTTACAGCTCTACCTCTACACGTTTAGCCCTACATATCAGCAGAGAACGAGGCGAATCGGTGTCGATGAACATGTCAGACCCACAAACCAATCTCCTGTTCTGTTTCTCTTTTCTTTAGGATAAGGTGAAAAGGTCACCAAAATGTAGAACTTTGAAAGGATTCTTGGCCATAAAGTTAGGATTTTCCATGAAAATTATAAGTAATCAACGGCACAGATGTTGATGTCATTTGTTCTTCCATTTATTGAATTTGAAGATGGAGTTTCAAATCCGTTACTTTTGACTGATTTTTCTGAGAGATATTGTCTTCTATCCATTCTTATATGCTCGTGCTAAGTTCCGTTTTGAAAAATGATACTTGAGGTTTATAAATTATAAAAAACTTAACAATCTACTATAGTGGTAAAAAGGCTGATTGTGTATAAAATATGTATGAAAAATTTTAGAATTTTTTAATATGTAAACAATTAAAAATATATTTTTGTATTTTTTTAATAAGGAATTTTTAAAATATTTTTTTATTCTTCTGAAATTCTAAAGAAAAAAAAACAGGTATATTTAATATTGATTTAGTATCTTACAGTGTAAGTCTACAACTCAAATGTTAAATAAAATGATTAGAAAAAAATACGAGGGATCCATAAATAATTTTATAATAGTCTCTGATTTTTTTTAGGATTTTTGGAAGTTATTTGGGGTATATTTATAAAAACACAAAAAATAAAAAAATAAACATTGCTGAAAAATCAGTAGGGTGTGTTTGCAAAACACGCCCATAACTAAAAACCAAAGACTTTAAAAAATATCTTAAGACCGTGTTTGACAAACACATCTTAAGGACAAAACATTTGTGTTTTTTCTTTTGAAAATGTTAAACCAACTAAACACTGCCTTATTGAAAATAGTAGATAATATGGTCACACAACCCACAACAAAATTAAAAGTCAATCTAAGAAAGTTGAATATCCGGTTTGAAATCTTAACCTAGAGATAACATTGTACCTAAAAATTAAAAGTATTGAAAAAAAAACTTGGATCCAAGAATAACCATGTACCTAAGAACCTGAAGTATATGAATGACATTACGAAATCAGTTAATCTTCGAAAAGTCGGTGTACAATCTTTATCCCTTCAAAAAAAAGTTGTTTGCAACACGCAAAATAAAGAAAAAATCTTGTTTATTCAAATCATCATCATCATAGTTGCCAAAACTTGCAGCCATAAAAGTAATACATATAGTCCCCTCTAAATAATACTAATGGACCCCTTTTAAGTTGCAAGCCAATAAGTCTTATATAGTAATCAACTAACACGTGTTTAATAATGAAACAAACCCTAAAAAAATGCCTAAAAGGCCAAAATAAACTCACATATATTTCTAAAAGCATTAAGAAATTCTTGTATTGAATAGGTAAGCCAATAGCTACCACACATGTTTCTAAGTACATTAAGAAATCATTGTACTGATTGGAATCCATAATACATAAAGAAACAATATTTCTTCACTTTTTCCACATTCGTAATAGAATTTTGTTTGACTTCAAACATGTCTTTCTCTCTCGTCCAGATGAATTAGTAAGCCTACTACATATCACTAGAAAGGTACAAATGTCTACTTTCCAACCCAATTGGAATATTAGCGGAATTCCTTTTGTAGATCTAAATATAGTCCAAACAGTAGATGAAGGTCTAGATAGAAAGATTCGACAATATTCGTTTAGTAACTTTGACAATCTGAAATAATCTCTTCCCGAACTCTGATTGGCCATATTTTAACTCAATGTAAATTAACATGTCTAAAAACTCTTGTAAAAATTTCAACTTGATCCAACTTTCAAGTTGAAAGTCATGCTTAATAGTGTGAAAATGGACAATAAAATTTTTTATGTCAAAATCTGAATTTAACCTTGTTTGGATTGTATCAATCAAACCCTGTAGTGTTTTCAATGTTGTTCCTGTTAGGTTTTTTGAATAGCATACACGTATTAAACATAATAAAACAAATTATTCAGGAGTCCCTAGGATCTCATTAGACAAATTTAGATTTGTTTAGGGATTTATTAACTGAAGATCTGATTTTCTTCGGCTTTGAATAATTTTTTAAAGGTTGGGTTGTCAAAAGTCATCCAATTGTCCAGCCTCCAATGGTAATCTACATGAACCACCAATGAGAAATCTCTTAAATCCCTATTTAGAAGAAGATGATTGTTATGTCTAGAGTGCTAGCTATCTATTCTGTAACTTACATAATTTTTATGTTTATTAGACAATCACTCTAAAATAAAAGGCGTAACTTACTATTTATAGGGAAATCTAAAACAAACCTATAAATTGGTAAAATATCAATTTGCCCATTAAATAATATTTATTTATTAATTCAAGACAATTTTAGAAAGTAACTCAATCGAGTCCTTACTTGATTTTTATAGGTCTAGAAATATAATCTCTATATTAATTATATTCTAGTCCTTAATTTCTAAAATATATTTTAATCAAGTCGTACTTAATTAAATCATCTTAGTTTAATTTTTGACTAATGATTCTTAATGTGTGTGAGCCATTAGGATCCTTGTATGTTGACCCAAATATAAATTATAATTCTAATTAAATAGAATTAAATAATTTTTTTTTTCAATTCAACAAATAATTAATTTATATTTGAAGATCAGATGTATCGTCTAGTAATGTGTCATGATCCCTCAAATATTAAAAAATTCATTATTGGTTTGACTTAACCTTTTAGTGACAGGTTTCGTAATGTAATTAATATCCTTTCATCAATTTCTGATTTAACATTAAAGCATGGAGTATGTCTATCATGTTAAATCATTTTTATTTTCTACATAATAGTAATTGATCGTTTGAATAAGATTTGAAACTCTTTTCAAATCTCATTCCACCTTGGTTATGGATTTTATAAAGAAAAAAACATAATATGTATTAGTCTCCATGACTATAATAAATATCCAGTATTTAAGAGAATATCAATCAAGAATATTTTAGAAACAATGTTTTGATGCGGTAAGAATTCTATAATTATAACAACTTTATAATTTCATTTGCAAAGCATTTTTGTTACATGAACTTTATCTTTATTCTAGATTCATAAATCAAATATTAGATTCATTAATCTAATATTATATTAATATTAAAGATAAATTAAACCTTTATTAAAAATAAATATGTATATACATGAATATAATAATACCATTTGTAACCAACCAATTGACTATAAAATATATTAAACTAACAATCTCTCACTTACATTAAAATCTCATGCATCTAATACCATATTGCTCTATGTTGCATTAATGCTTCTGCATGGAAGGTGACTCAGTAAGAAGATCTTCTAAATTCTCTTCGGTGAATACTCACTCTATCTTTATATCTTTCATTTCATTGATTCATCAAATCAAATGAAATTTTTTAAGTACTTGTTTGGATAATTGATGAGACCTTGGTTTTTTTTCTTATACAATGGCTCCATTGTTATCACAGTATATAGCAATTGGATCAACAATGCTAATAACCAACCTAGTTTATTGATGAACTTCTTGATCCAAACAACCTTTTTGTTTCTTTAAATGTGGAGGTGTACTCTTATTCAATTTTAGAATCAGTTGTGTTCTCTTGGTTGGAGCTCTTCTAACTTAGAGCACTACCATTTAGAATAAAACATATATTGGCTGATATTCACTAATTTTCCAACATTTCATTGCAAAAAAAATCTTAATTCAAACAATTTTGAATTTCTAATTTATCTTCTCTATTGATGGATCCTATAGCAAAGTATAAGATATTGTTTTCATCATATCTCTCTCAATTTATGTCTTATAAGACATGTCTTTGGAGGGAGATGTTCCATGCAAAATAGATAAGAATCCAATCATATATTCTTCCATGCTGGGCTATTTTAGCATCTAGTCTATATGCATGGATTGAGACAATGACAACCTTTTAAATCTATCTTTATAAATCTCTATATCCAATATATAGGTTGCTTCTTCTAATTTTTTTATGGAGAAATTTTTGGATAGTCAAAACTTTACTGATTAAAGTAAAGATATGCCGTTTCTTAACAATAATATGCCATCTACATATAATATTAGGAAAATGACATCACTTTTGCTAACTTTTTGTAAACACATGGTTTATCCATATATTTTTTATGAAATCAAATTTATTGATTATACCATCAAAATTGAATATTCATACTTCTTAAAGCTTGCATTGTATATTTGTACATTGCTTTTCATGTTAGTCTTTCTCTCAAAGACCCACTTAGATCCATTAGGGTTTTATCTCTTTAGGTGGATCAAACAAGTTCCAAACTTGGTTAATACATGAAGTCCATAACTTCAAGTCATTTCTTGGAATAAATATCATATATTACTTCAAAGTAATTGGTAGAATCATCAATAATGTGTAACATGTCATTCACAACTTCCATGAGAGGTTCTTATTTAATTGATGCATCATATGTCCTACTCGGGTGAACTCGTGAGACTTGTAATCTAGGTTATGGACTCCAATGGATTCAATAATATTTTTTTTATTTAATTATATAATAAAAAATAAAGAGCAATTCAAAATGAATAAAATATCAAATGATAAAATTGAAAAAAAAATCTAATAAGAAAATTCAACAAAAACCCAATATTAAGAATGAAACCAGAAAAAAACCAAAAAAAAAAAAAAGTTAGGTCAAGCCAAGCATGTGGGTCTGGGTGGCCCGGTATGCCTAGACTTTAAAAAAAAATCCTAGGGGTGATTTATATGACTAGATTTTTTTTAAGGAGAGGACGATATGTCATCCACCCTTTATTTAAAAAAGAAAGAAAGAAAAGAACCAGACAACGTGTTTCTTGTTAGGGTAGACGATGCGTCAGTTGCTGCTTCCCAACTTAGAATCCAGCTATTAGTGTGGTGGTTGAAAAATCAAGTAATGAGGTTTTCAGGGATGAAAATCTATTTTTCAACCTATTTTTCAACCTATTTTCACTCAAAAACACTTAATAAACACCTGAAAGCCTTTCTGAACCACCTACCAACCCTAAATTACCCAGAAAACAAAAATCAACTAAACCAAAAAAATCAAAACAAAACCTGATTTTTTTTTCAAACATGTTTATAGGAAAAACCCACTACTATCCAAAAAATTAAGACAAAAAATATTAGCTGCTATAAATTGCTATAGTAAATTTCATTAGCATTTTAGGTTTTACTAGTTCATTGGTTTGCTTGTGGGATAGATCAATTTTTTTCAACGAAAATAAATAAATAGGTGCTGCTAAAATGTTTTCTATTATAAAATAAATAAATTATGTGGGGGTTAACCCCATGTGACCTGGTTGATTCGATGAATAAAAACAAAACTTAAACTATAAAAAAAACAAAAACAAAAATAGATATACATAAAATCAAGCACCAAAAAAATAACAGGATGTCACGATGAACCCATATAAAGCAAAAAAAAATAAAATAAAAAAGTCCAATTAAAAATAAACCAAATATTTCAGGATGAAATTAAAGAAAAAATCGATTAAAATTTTAAAAAAAGACTAGAAGGATAAAATTGAGGAAAAATAAAACTAAAGTACACAAAAAAAAGGGTTTAGACGTGTAGACATGGATGGCCTAGTGCACAAGGCCTCAACAAAAAAAGAGGAGGCGCATGGGTCCTCCAACCCAGGCCTGCATGCATAAGCTTTATTTATTTGTTTTTTTTTTTTTTTTATAAAAGGCAGGTGACGCGTTGTTTGCCCCTGATATTTAAAAAAAAAAATAGTGGGCAACACATTGTTTATTATGCCAGATGTTTATGACCAGAGATCACTGTAAAGTCGGGCCAGGGGTGTTTTGCACCCAAAAATCCATTTTCAACTATATTTTTACTTTAAAACATGTAAAAAAACCCTAGAAACCTAAATAAACTCATTTATGCCTTTAAATAAAAAAAATAGCAAAAAAAAAAAAAACACAAACCCAAAAACTTCCCAAGGTCATATCTACTTTCTCAGGTAATTTGAAGGTAAAATAACACCCTACTAGAACTTTTCTCATCGAATGCAACTCAATAACACCAAGAACGATCATTTTGGTTGTTGAAATTGGTGTTAACCAACAACTTTCTCTCTCCATATCGAAATCCGATGACTTTCTCTTAAAACATAGACTAAAAAAATAAGAAAAATAGAGTTTTGTACTGAATCTAAAATTTTCTCACCAAGCATGAAAATACCACCTAATTTCTTTGCCTTTTCATTTTAGTTCTTGGTTTTTTCAATCGGTCATTTCTTAACAATTATAAGCGATTGGCCACTAATTTGTCCTTATTACAAAAACACCAAATCAACTTAGTCATTTATTGTGCTTTGTGAGTGAAAACATTATGGATTCAAACAGTGTATTGTCCATTTTGACCTTTATTGCACTTCCTAATTGCCTACACAGCGGGGGTAAAGTCGTATTTTTCATGAGATCCAAATATCATTTGAGAATTGATTGGGGGACAAAGTTGTTGTTTTGTGTTTTTTATGTGTAGTAAAAATACTATGTTGCCCTCGAGAGCTAAAAAATTAACATTTGGTCTAGAGGCATTTGCGTCTTTATAAATTGATTTGTACAGTTAAATAACGTTTGAACCTTTTGGGTCTAAAAAATATTGGCCTTTAAAGAGCATTTTTTTTTTGTCTTTACACATTTTATGTATATTAAAATTTCATGTTTACCCTTTGACTTAGAAAAATCAAAGGCTGCATTGAGAGGGTATTTTTGTATTTACATTATCATTTTTTCTTAATATTCATATGCCCTTAGAGCCTTTTTATTAATTTGCATTCTTATAATATTAATAAATCAATATAATAGGCTTATGCGTGCCACACACGTGTAGGCGCATCATCACCACTCGTGCCATTCTAGTGGTGCGTGGGGGCCATTATGGTGGCCAAAAAAGGCCAATCACTTACTCACCCGATAGGGAAGTTGGCGGCGCATCTGTTAGGGTGACACATTTTGTCATTTGAGTGGCTATTTGACGAAGATTGGTCGTTTCGATTCTCCGTTTATTTTCTCTCTCCTGGGCCTTAGTATTCTTAAAGAGCTTTTAAAAAATCAATTTTATCCTTTAATCTGTATTTATTTTGGATTTGATCGTTATTCTTTTGATTTCTATTTTTTTTAGATTTGATGCTTCTTTAAGTTTATTTTGTTTTTAATTTCTTCCCTCATTAATCTCATTAGATTGTTTTTATCCAATATGTTCCTCATTCTTTTGATTGTTATTTCTTTATAATTTTCATTATATATATATATATATATATATATATATATATATATATATATTATTTTGTCCTTGGTAGTTTAATTTAATTTTATTTGCTTTTCAATTTTGATCCTTATTTTTTTATTGCTTTTTTTTTAACATTTTATTTCTTTATTTTGTTTTTCAATTTAATCCCTGATTAGTTTCTTTCGATTATTTTTGTGCATGGTTTAGTCCTCATTGTTTTAATTTTAATTTTTTTTTTATGATTTGAGATTTTTCTTTGTGATTTTGTCTTGTCAGCATTTTATAGGGTAATCCGAGTCTCATGACTCAACCACCAATTTCAATGATGAACCCGGTTTAAGTTTGGTCTTTTTTAAAGTTCTTTTTAAAAATTGGTTTTTTTTCTTCATTTTCATCATTTGACATTGAATTATTGGGTTTTAAGCTTTGTGATTTGTTCTACTTTTTTTGTTGGGTTATCCTGCCTCATATCTCGGATCGCAAGTTAATTAAGTTAACGTAGGTTGACTCGAGTTTTTTTAAATTAATTTTTTTATTTTATCATTTGCCATTGAATTATTGACCCTTGATATTGTTTTATTAAATATTATTTAAAAACAGCTGCACACACCAACACGTGATGAGTTATCCTGAGTATGAGGTGATAAAGTTAACCTGAGTTAACTTGCATTTTCTTACCAAGTATTTTTTTTTATTAAACTTTGGTATATTTTGCTAAGTGCTTCTTTTGGGAGTCTGATTTTTTTTCCTTGATTTGTTTATGAGGTTTTTTTTTTAAAATTTCATCGTTTTGCATGAAATAAATTGTCTTTAAACTTTGTCATTTTTTTGCTTTTCTTTCTGTTTGGTTATTATAATGGCGAGTTGGTAAAACTAACCCGGGTTAGCTCGGATTTTTTTTTGAAGTTTTTTTGTTGAACTTTGTTGTTTTTGCTAGGTATTTCTTTTAAATTTTTTTTTATTACAAATCTCATATAGTGGTTGTAAGTTTATCAAGTTAGGTCGAGTTGACTCGGGTTTTCTTCTTCGTCATTTTATTTTTTGATTTTTTTTATATTAAGTTATTAGATCTTGAACTTTACGATTTCTTTTCGCTTTTCTTTCTACGTGTAATTTTGATCTTATATACTGAGTTGTGTTTTAGTAAATTTAACATAATTTATTTCATATTATTATTATTTAAATATTATTTTTTTGCATTAAAAGATCAAACTGCTTCATGATACGGGTTACCTATTTAATAAGAACTCAATCAAGATAATTTTTTTTTAACCAAAATAAAAAAAATTACACCGCTGCAATCATGCAGAACAATGAATTTAGCTGCATTACTTTATCCACATGGCTCAGCGTTTTTTTAATTATAATTATAATTATAATTATGATATAAATAATTATAATTATAATATGCTTTATTGATAGGGAGGGGCCTAGACCTAGTCCAAGCATAGTTTTGAAATCCGGCCCGGCCTGGCGGGTCGACCCGGGACCCGGCCGACCCGGGGCCGGAACTGGGCCGGGTTGACGAAAAAATAGGGGAAGGAAAAACCCGGTGTGACCCGGCAGACCCGGCGGGTCGACCCGGTGACCCGGCAAGACCCGGTGACAAACCCGTTGACTTTTGTTTTTTTTTTACTAAAATGACGTTGTTTTAATTTTTTTAAAAAGAATTGACCCGGCCGACCCGGTCAAACCCAATAACCCGGTCAAAACCCGGAACCCGAGCCTTGGACCGGGCCGGCCACCGGGCCGGGTCTTAAAACTTTGAGTCCAAGTTCAAAATACTGAAGAAGAAAGAAAGAAAGAAATAAATAAAATAACGGAGGAACCCTCCCTTTCTGTACTCTAGACAGACACTTCACATTCCAAGCAGCCATCACTCTAACTTTCGGCAACCTTGTCTTCTCCTCGTTTGAGCCCAAGATTTTTAGAGAAATGGCTGCCAGTTTCGTTTCTAAATGCTCTCGTGGTGCGTGAATCCCTGTTACTCTGTTAGGGTTTCCTTTCTT
>Ga0307516_10010773_pt1 | contig 10012 bp, 7 predicted proteins | sample 19_EM_MG_FD_203310 | JGI IMG/M metagenome (GOLD analysis project Ga0307516, IMG submission 203310) | Populus trichocarpa ectomycorrhiza microbial communities from riparian zone in the Pacific Northwest, United States - 19_EM | ecosystem: Host-associated > Plants > Roots > Unclassified | place...
CAGTTCCGGCAGCGTCTCCGCCATGATCCTCCCGCCAAAGACACCGTTCGAAGTCTTGCCGGCGGTTAGCGCCGCTCGAACGAACGCTTCGTCGATCCGTCCATCACGCGGTCGGGCTATACGCCAGTCGTCGGCGTACTCATTCAAACTCTTGCGATTGAAGTAGGAGGCTGGGTGGCCGGCAACCCCGGACGAGTCCAGCAGACCGCACAGCAAGGTACTTCCCGAGCGGGGCGTCGCGCAGATCAGGTACGAGTCAAAATCTGGGCGTGTCACAGTGGAAGACGGTAACCAAGCGTTGACCTGGGACCAACCGAATTCCCGCACGTCAGTGGGCGAGTGAAGACGGCTCTGGTGGTACTCCCTGTTCGTCGCCGGCGGCGAGCACCCCTACGGCTATGTCACCGCGATTGCGATCCTGGCCCTGTGGCTGGCGTTGCTCCCCAGCTACCGAACGCGGCAGCCGAGACCGTGGTGATGTGACTTCAGCGTGCCGGTTGGTCTGCTCGACGACCCAGCGGGCTCCGACATCACCTCATTCAGCGAAGCCGGGACCAAACGCGTTGGCTTCGATCGCGGGTCACTGTTGGCATTTGCCCAGAACACTGCGCAGCTCCGCGCGGGATCCGACGCCGAGGAAGTGCTGTGACTCGCGCCGGAGTGTGGTGATGGTGTCCAGGTCGAGGACCATTTCGTAGGCGATCTCGGCGTCGGAGTGCCCGTCGGCGGCGAGTTGGATGACACGTCGCTGACGCAGGCCCAATTGGTTCACCCGTCGCGAACTCGGATCTGCGCGAAGCTGTTGTGCGACTGCGGTTCGGAGCGATGCCGCGTCACACTCGTCGGCCAGGGTCAGAGCCTCGGACAGGTGCTCTCGCGCGTCGTGGCCGCCGCGTGCCAGGGCCACGCCGAGTTCGGCGAGGACATGGGCACGCTCGAGACGGTTCGGCGCATCCTCCAGCAAGGTGGCGGCCTCCTGGAGAGGCTCGACGGCTGTGCCCGGGTCCAGGGCTGCGAGGGTGCGCAATGCACGAGCGCGGGTCAGCGGGTCGCCGAAGCGATCGGCCTGTTGTCTCGCGATGTCGGCGATCTCACGGGCCTCCTCGGGTGCGGAGTGCCGCAGAGCCCTGGCGAGGTCGAAACGCCAAGAACACATCGAAGGGTTAGGCAGGTGTGCGTGTTCGAGCCACTGGCCGGTCCTGCGCAATGTCGTGGCGGCTCTGCTGACTTCGCCTCGGGCGAGTTCGAGGGCGCCGCGGACGGCCCCGGGTATCGGCAGGACCAGGGCGTCGGGTTGGCGATCACCGTATTCGCGGGCGGCGCAGACCGCGGCCGCTCGGTCCAGGTCACCGCGGGCCAGCAGCGCCTCGACGAGGGTGCCCGTGGCGAACAGTTCGGCGGGAGTCCCCGACCCGGTGCGGTCGGCCAGGCGCAGCGCGATGTCCGCGTCGACTACCGCGTCGGCGAGCCGGCCTTGGCGTAGTGCCACGTTGCCCTGGTGGACGCGGGCGAAGGCAAGGTGGGTGCCGCGCCAGCCGTCGCGATCGAACTCCTGCACTGCCTGGTCGAACATGCGGCGGGCCACGATGAGGTCGTTGGAGTACAGGTGGATGAAGGCGGTCATGGTGGCGACCTCCATGCCCTGGTTGAGATCCGCGAACGCCACCCCGTGCCTGACCACTGGCCCGATCGCCTCGGCGGCGTCGGTCCGGGGACACCCGCGCAGCACCAGGCTCCAGGCGTGCATGGTGATCAGCAGCCGCTCAACATGGTCGCCGCCCGCTAGCGGCGGGGCGATCCGGTCGAGCAGTCGCATGCGTTCCGGTCGTTGCGGGTCGCCGGCCCACCAGGTCGCCCACAGCAATTGTTCGGTCTGCAGACGGCCGCGCTGCACGCTGTCCCTGGTGCTGTCGAGCGCCCGGTCGAGATGTCGGACGGCGTCGCCGAGGCGGTTGGCGTAAGCGTAGGTCTTGGCGAGCGCGATCGCCGCCTCAGTGCGCTGGACGTCGTCGGGAGCCAGGTCGTAGGCCGCGAGCAGCTCCGGGAGGGCAGCGGCCATCTCGCCCAGCGCCAACGCCTGACCGTGACGCAGCAACACCTGGCAGCGTCGATCGAACGGCGGCGGCTCGGCCACCGCGCGGCTGAGATAGCGTGCCGCAGTGCTCGCGAGACCGGACGCCATCGCCTCGGCGGCCGCGGCGGAGAGCCGCTCGACCACCCAAGGGTCACCTGCGGTGCGCACCTGCAGCAGATGTGCGGCCACCACGGCAGTTTCGCTGTCGTCGTGGTGCAGCAGCCTTGCCGCCGCGAGATGGGTGTCGCTGCGCTGTGAGGGATCGATGGCGTCGTAGACCGCTCCGCGGATGATCGGGTGGCGAAAGTCCACACTGGGCTCGTCCGCCAGAATCCCCGCATTGCACAGCCGGTCGTACTCGCGCTTGCCGTCGTCGGGAGTCAGGCCAGCGAGGCGGATGGCGCGGTTCAGCGTACTGCCGGGACCAAGCACTGCGACCGTTTGCGCGAGCAGTCGGGCGACTGATCCGAGGCGGTCCAGCCGATCGTTGAGGTGTAACACGACCTGGCGCGGTGTGAGACCGTCCACCTGTGCCGCTGCTGCGGCAGTCGGCGTGAGGCCGCGGTCGCGGGCAAGGTGGAGCATCCATCGCAGGTAGAACGGGTTGCCGCCACTGTGCTCGAGAACCGCCGAGCAGAATGCCCCGTCGGGGACGCTCGCGCGTCCGACGAGGCTGTGGCCGACGATGGTGCGTACCGCGTCGAGGCTGAGAGGCCGGGGCCGGATCACCTGTGTCGCGCGGATCGCGATACGTGTCAGCGCCGGCGTACGCGTCGGCTCGTCCGGCCTGTGAGCAAGCAGGAGCACAACAGGCAAGCCTGCCAGTCGGTCGGCAAGGAACTCCAACCAGTCCAGCGACTCTTCGTCCAGCCAGTGCGCGTCGTCGACGGCGAACAGCAACGCGTCGTCGCGTCCCCCGAGACCAGTAGCGTTAACAACGAGCCAATACAGCGCCTCGATGAACCCGATCACCGAACCGGGCCGTGTGTGCGGCAATCCCAGCGGAACCTTGGCGAACGAAGCCGCGCCGGCGAAAAGGCGCTGCTGGTCCCTCGCGGTGTGGCCGGACACCCAGCGGCCCAGCAGGGTCCGGACACCACCGAACGCCAGTGTCTGGTCCTGCTGGTTACCGCGCACCAACAACGGCGTGATGCCACGCACGGCGCTTTCGGCACACACGCGCGCGAGCAGCTCGGACTTGCCGATCCCCGCCGGCCCTTCGATCACGATGGCGGCACCGGCCCGCGCTCCGATGCCGTCCAGCACGAAAGAACACGAGTTCAACGCTTCGTCACGTTCCAGAATGCCGCTGTCGGCCGCGGTGTGACCGGGCAGCCGCAACGCATGCAGTACGCGCTGTTCGTCGAGGACGGCGCGCCCGCTGGCCCGAGCGGTTGCGATACAGCCGGAGATGACCTTCGCGACGAATTCTTCGCGTAGTCGGCGCTTCCCGGACATCGCTTCGGAAAACGTCGCCGCGGCCACGCCGCTACGACGGGCCAGTGCCGCGTCGGTCGGTGCGCCCACAACCCGCTGAAGGGTACGCAGCTGACGCCGAAGGTGGTCATCGGAGTCCGGATACGCCATGTCCGCCCCTCGGGTTCACCGAATGCATCGCACAAAGGCCAGCGTAGCGCCAAATTCGTTCGGTTCTTCGACAACGATGGCGATGCCATCACGCAACCGGTGGAATTGACGGACCGACTTTGGAAAGGAGCTCCGATGATGAGAAAAACTCTGTTGCGGAGGATTCCGGCGGCACTGGCAGCACTGGCGGTGGTGGTGGCGGCGAACGTGCTGGGCGCACCGCAGGCGTGGGCGCGGTCGGTCGGGCCGGGACCGTTCACAATCGAGAACGATCACAGCCACCTGTGCGTCGACGTGGCGTACGGGAGCCTGTCGTCGGGTGCGCGGGTGCAGCAGTGGAATTGCTACGGCGGCACCCCCGAGCGGTGGCGGTTCGAGTACTACGGCAGCGTGGCCGGCGGATACTACTACCGGGTGGTCAACGTCAACAGCGGCAAGTGCCTGGAAGTGCGTGACGGCTACACCCAGACGGGCGGGATCATCGAGCAGTACGACTGTTGGAACGGGCCCATGCAGTTGTGGACGCCGAGGGACGCACCGCAGCAGAACTCGGTGTGGCTGGTGAACCGCAACAGTGGCAAATGCCTGGACGACACGGGCTGGAGCACATCGCCGGGGTCATCCCTCCAGCAGGTGGACTGTGGGAACTACCGCGCGCAGACCTGGCAAATGCACCAGGTGGTGTAGCCGGGTGCGGTGGTCGTGGGCGGCGCCGGTGAACAGGAGCATCAGGTTGACCGCCACGACCACCGTGGCGTGGTTTGAAGGGTGCCCGGGGCAGGCGGGTTCGAGCAACGGGGCTCGACGCTGAGCAGGGCGGATAGCAATTTCGGCGGACACAACGTCTGACCGCAAGGGTGGTCACGACGCGTAGCGTTTCAGACACCGAGGAAGCACCCGAGGAGGGCCTGTGGCTGACGAGCTGTCCTGGCAGTTCACCCCCCGAGAGCGCCGGCAGGTGTTCTCCGCCGCGGTTGCGGCGTTCTCCACCGTGCTCGGTCCGCTCGGGCCGCTCGCCGTGTGGGGCTTCGAGTACATCTACGATCGCCGAGACCTGATCTTCAACTCGGCCGGCGCACCGGTCAGCGCGTACACCGCTGACCGTTCCGCGCTCAACCTCACCGCCTTGTCCAACAACGTCGTCCAGCCGCGGCTCACCCAGTCAACGCTGTCCATCGATACGCCGCTGACCGATTCGGCTCGGAGGTCAGGACTGCGCAGCGGAGATCCGGTGAGCGTGATGGTCACCGGACATCGCTACGTGCAGTCGCGCAGCGGCCTGGTCGTACCGACCAGGATCGGTGAGCGGGTGAACGTCACCGTGCCCCGTGGCAGCTATTCGGTCGCCGCGTTCGGCAGCAGGCGGGAGAGCCTGTTCAGCGCCCACGACCCGTATAGCACGGTGGCCGGCGACAACATCACGGCGCAGGGGCGCCGGCAACTCACGCTGTCACTGACCGCACGCTCGGCGCTGGCATCCACACCGGCGCCCGCGACCAGGCCGGCGTGGTCGAACGGCGGCACGCTCGCCCCCAGGACGTGTCTGTGGTGCGGCCTGCCACTCACGTCGATTCCGTTGAACCACGCGCTGAACTGCCCGCTGCGCCCGGCGCGGACCAACTTGGTGCTGTCCAACCCGCAGATCACGCCGAAGTCCCGTCCGCTGCTCGTCAACCGGCAGCCACCACGGCAGGCCCGCTTCCAATGCGACCGCTGTTACGCGTTGTACACGACCAGGGCAGGGCTAGACGAGCACATGCGGTACATGCACCCATTCATCAACTGGGTGCGCTCCTGGCTCGACGAATGGTGACCAACAGAGTAGGGATCTGCGGATCGCGGCTGCAGCGTAGTCTCCCGGCGTTCTGCCTCTGGGGAGCCGCCGGCGAGACCACGCGACCTGGCGGTTGTGCGCCCCGTCTACTTAGGCGTCGGGACGCCGCCCGCGGGTTGCCGGGGGCACGGCGCCGGCCGGTGCTCGCCGGAGCCCGGAGATGCCGGCCAGGATGAGATCGATGCCGTCGAGGAATTGCACGCGGTCGTCATGGTCACGCAGCTGGTCCGCGACGTTGCGCGTGAACGGGTATTCGCCGGGATCGAGGCTCGCCCACGCGGCCGACACCGTTTCGAGGAAGTCGGTCCGGTTCGTGGTGCCCTCGAGCGCCCGGGCGTTCGCGGCGTTCTGCCCGGCGACGCCGAGGATGTAGTTCAGCAGCGCGGACGCCGCCGTGAACTGGGCGGCTGCGGGAACGCCGAGCACCTGGACCTGCCGCCCGAGGCGTTCGAAGATCCGCAGCATCACCGGCTCCGCGGGGGCGAGGCCGAGCTGCGTACCGGCCCAGGGGTGCGCGTCGATCGCGTCGAAAACGCCGAGCGCGACCGCCCGGATCGCCTTCTCCGGCGTGTCCTTGGCGTTGTCGGCGGTCATCTCGCGGGCGAAGACGGCGTCGGTGGCGGCGAGGAGCAGCTCGCTCTTGTTCGTCACGTGCCAGTAGATCGCGCCGGGGCCGGTCTTCAGGTGCGCAGCGAGCGCGCGGAAGGTCAACCCGTCCTCGCCTGTGACGTCGAGCAGCTCGACGGCGGCGTCGACGATGCGCTCCCGGGAGAGGGCGTCCTCGCGTCGCTGAGTGGGACGGGTCCTGGTCGCCATGTACCCATCTTGACATATCTGGAACGGCGTTCCAAGCTGTCCCCTGGAACGACGTTCCATACATGTCTTCGACAAGAAGGATTCACCATGGCCACTCCGGTCACGATCATCGGTGCGGGACTCGGCGGGCTGACGCTCGCCCGTGTCCTGCACATCCACGGCATCCCGGCGACCATCTACGAGGCCGATACCTCGGCGGGCGCCCGCACCCAGGGCGGCCAGCTCGACATCCACCAGCACAACGGGCAACTCGCCCTCAAGGCGGCCGGCCTGTTCGACAAGTTCCTCGAGCGCATCCACGCGGGCGGCGAGGCGATCCGGGTCCTCGACACGGACGCGACCGTCCTGCTCGACAAACCCGACGACGGCACCGGCGGCCGTCCCGAGGTGCTCCGCGGCGACCTGCGGCAGATCCTGCTCGACTCGCTCCCGGCCGGCACGCTTCGGTGGGGGCACAAGGTCACCGCGATCCAGCCCATCGGCGACGGCCGGCACGAGCTGACGTTCGCCGACGGCTCGACCGTGACGACCGGCCTGCTGATCGGAGCGGACGGTGCGTGGTCCCGCGTACGCCCGCTGCTGTCCGACGCGAAGCCCGAGTACGTCGGCACGTCCTTCGTCGAGACGTACCTGTTCGACGCCGACGAGCGCCACCCCGCGAGCGCGAAGGCGGTCGGCGGCGGCGCGATGTACGCGCTCATCCCCGGCAAGGGGATCCTGGCCCACCGCGAAGCCGGCGGCGTCCTGCACACCTATGTGGGGCTTGCCAAGCCGCAGGAGTGGATCGCCGGCATCGACTTCACCGACACCGCCGCGGCCACCGCGCTAGTCGCCGCGGAGTTCGACGGCTGGGCACCGGAGCTCACCGCGCTGATCACCGATGGTGAGACCCCACCGGTCCCGCGCATCCTCAACGCCCTGCCGATCGGGCACCGGTGGGATCGGATGCCCGGGGTGACGCTGCTCGGCGACGCCGCCCACCTCATGCCCCCGAACGGCGAAGGCGCCAACCTGGCCATGTTCGACGGCGCCGAACTCGGCAGGGCCATTGCCGCCCACCCCGACGACGTCGAGGCCGCGCTCACCGAATACGAACAGGCCCTCATCCCCCGCAGCACCGCGGAGGCTGCCGAGGCCCCCCGCGACTTCGAGATCTGCTTCGGCGCCGACACACCCCGAAGCCTCCTCGGCCTGTTCACCAACGACGAACAGGCCGAGTGATACCAACCGGGCTCACCTCAGGGGATCTGGCGTACCGGCTCATAGGTCGACCACGGTCAGCCAATCGGCGGATCGGGAACGGTATCCGGGCGCACCCGGCTAACCCTGGCGGCGTCAGCGCACCCGGGGCTCCACCTTGGATAGGCTTGCTTCCATGGGGAAAAGAAAGCGGCAGCGCCGTTCGCCTGCGACAGCGGTCGTGACACCGCCGGAGCAGAAGACGCCGTGGTGGCGGCGACCCCTCACCTGGCTGCTGGCGGCCATCCTCGGCGTGCCTATCGCCTACGGCACAGCGATCTCCCTCGCCTACCTCAACGCGAACAATCCGGCCGAGGCCATCGGCGAGAAGCTGGCCGGGCAGGATCCGGTCAAGGTCCTCGGCATGGAGCGGCTTCGCGACGAGAACGGCCGCGCGGGCTATATCGTCCCGGCCAACACCGACCCGCGGCCGCTCGCCCGAGCCATGAAGCGCGTCCCCAACCTCGGCGACCGGGTGGTCGACCCGGAAGTCGAACGCCAATGGGCAACCGAAAACAATGCCATCGATGTGAGTGCGACGGCATGGCAAATCACTCTCGAGGGCAACCGCACCTCCCCGCTCGTGATCACCGATATCAAGCCGGTGGAGATTCAATGCGGGAAACCGCTGACGGGCGGCTATGTCAATCTCGGTAGCCAGGGCGAGGGCGACAAGCCCCATCTCGAGGTCACCATCGACGGCGCCCGGCCGGTTTTCGATCGGGTCGATGAGGGAGACGAGGATGTTCCGAACTACTTCTCCAAGAAGACCATCAACCTCGAACTGCACGAAAAGATGGTGTTGGTATTCATCGGCCGGACCAACGAGAAGCACTGCACGTGGCGCTACCGCCTGAGCTATATGGACGGCTCCGCCGAGGGCGGGCATCAGACAATTTCGGCTCCGGGCGGCAAACCGTTCGAGAGCACCGGCGCGGCAAACCCCAGCAAGGACCTGTACGCCTGGGTCATCCCGGGCGGATACGAGTCCAGGTGCGGGGACGACATAGCACCCATCGTGAGCGGTGAAAGTTATCGCGCTCTCCAGCGGGGAGAGATCAAGTGCGTATGATCAGGAAGCTTCTCGCCGCGAGCTTGTTGCTGACGATGAGCGCGTGCACGGACCCGGCCCCAAGACCGGCGAGCACGCCGGCCGCCTCCCAGCAGACCTACGCCGTCCTCACCGGCAAGCAGCTGCTGCTGGTCACCGGCGATACGGTGAAGTTCACCCTCAACGGCGACTTCCAGCGCGGCCTCGCCTCGATGGCGTGGACCGGCGATGGGCGCTACGTGGTTGTGGCGTCCGGTGTGGACAAACAGAGTCCTGCGCTTTCCATCATGGATAGCCGCGACGGCAAGGTCAGGACCGTCTCCTGCCCGGAATGCCAGGATCCTGCGGGCATCCCGGGCAGCAGGGTCGTCCTGGCCGACTCGCAACACGGGCTGAGCATCCTGAACGCCGCAGAAGGCAAACTGAGCAAGATCCCCTCGCAGGTGCGCTTCTACTCACTCGGACTGCGGGTGCTCGACGCGTCCGGCGACACGGTCCTGGTCGCAGGGGCCGACGCCGACATGGTGGCACCCGCGGGCGGCCCGGAAGACATGTACGAAGTGAAGCTTTCCGGCGAGACGAAACCGCTCGGCTCGACCGAGTCCAACGTTCCGGTCCACGCCAAGCTCGGCCCCGAGGGGAAGCTGGCGCTCATCGCCGGCTTCCACATGGGCGCGTGCGCGGAAGGGTCGGCGGTCCAGGTGCAGCCGGGCGGCAAATGGCTCGACCCGCCGGCGGTGCCGATCCCCGAGGCCGACCGGCTTGGCACCACCATGGGCCCCTATGCGGCGTACCCCGACGTGTGGTGGGCGCCCGACGGCCGGCTGCACGCCATTGTCAGCGTCTGGAAATGCACGGACACGGGCGGCACGACCGTCCCGGAGGATCCACCCGTGGTCGCCGTCGCCCTCGACGGTGCGAAATGGACAGCGCTTCCAGACGTGCCGGCAAGTCATGCGGTCTTCAAGAAGTGGCGAGACGGCACGCTTACGGTAATGCGGGACGGCGCTGCGGTGAAGATCGGCGAGGACACCGTCGCGCTGGCGCTCAAACCCGCCTGATCTGGGCCTGGGCGCACGGCCGGTTCCGCCGTCTGCCGCATGGCGGCGCGATCTCGCCCGTGATGCACGACCAGTGGGCCCACAGGTGCCGCGGGCTGTAGATCAGCATCCGGTCCAGACACTCGCGGCGCACGGTCCGCACCATTGTGTAACACCCCTCACAATGGTTCCATGGCGATACCAGCCCGCATCGGGCGTTACCGAATTGAACGCCGCCTCGGGTCGGGCGCGTTCGCCACGGTCTGGCTGGCCGCCGACGACGCGCTCGAATCGCAGGTGGCGATCAAGGTGCTGGCCGAAAACTGGGCTCACCACCCCGACGTGCGGGCCCGCTTCGAACAGGAGGCGCA
>Ga0307516_10010774_pt1 | contig 10011 bp, 7 predicted proteins | sample 19_EM_MG_FD_203310 | JGI IMG/M metagenome (GOLD analysis project Ga0307516, IMG submission 203310) | Populus trichocarpa ectomycorrhiza microbial communities from riparian zone in the Pacific Northwest, United States - 19_EM | ecosystem: Host-associated > Plants > Roots > Unclassified | place...
CAAAGTTGGATCATCGACGGCACGGCCCCTTCAAGATCGCACGCAAGATTTCCTCTCACGCCTTCCGGTTGGAACTTCACAGCTCGATGCAGGTACATCCCGTTTTTCATGTGTCCTTACTTGAGCAGGCAGCACAGGATCCGCTTCCGGGACAATAACAACCACCGCCTCCTCCGGTGGAAATCAACGGCGAGCAAGAATGGTTTGTGGATTCCATTCTTGATTCTCGAATGTATCGATGACGACTACAGTACCTTGTTAAATGGACCGGATTTGTTCACCCGAATTGGGAGCCAGTGGGAAACGTCAACGAGCTAGAAGCGGTTACTCGATTCCACGAACAATACCCCCACAAGCCAGACCCTCTCGAATAAAGCTTCGCGGGAGCTCAGCGATAGGAGGGGGATACTGTCACGGCGTAGGTCCCGGTGCTCGATTTGGGTTTGGTTGTTTGATTTCGTTGTTGATGCCGGCACCTCGCTCCGGATGTCTCGATCTTGGAAAGAGTGTTGTCACCTCGCTCCGGATGTCTCGATCTTGGAAAGAGTGTCGTCACCTCGCTCCGGATGTCTCGATCTTGGAAAGGGTGTTGGTTACGGGCCCCGGTTGCATAAGAGAAGGTTGTATGAGGTGTGTGGTTATGAGCACATATGTAAGTATGAGTACATATGTGAGTTGCGCGGGTATGAGTAGGAGGACGTATGGGAGTTACGAGAACTGTGTATATAAGGAGGGCTGTCTCCCGTGTTTTGTCTTCTTCTTCTCTTCATGCAACCTCTTGTATTCTATTTGGAATATCAACCTCGTGTCCGTTTCCTCCGTTTCCTCCATTTCCACCGTATCTCCGCATCGGCGACGCTCGTCTAGCGCCGCCCGTTTCTGTCCGCCACGTCCGTACGACGCTGTCCGTCTCTCTGTTCGACATGTCCGTCTGACGTTGTCCGTTCTTGTCCGACACGTCCGTCCGACGCTGTCCGTCTCTCTGTCCGACACGTCCGTCTGACGCTGTCCGTCTCCTTGTTCGACACGTCCGTCTGACGCTGTCTGTCTCCCTGTTCGACACGTCCGTCTGACGCTGTCCGTCTCCCTGTCTGACACGTCCGTCTGACGCTGTCCGTCTCCCTGTCCGACACGTCCGTCTGACGCTGTCCGTCTCTGTCAAAACGTCCGTTGCTGTTCCTGTTCCTGTTCCCTTTCCCGTTCCCTTCCCGTTCCCGTTCCATTCGCGTTCCCGTTCCCATTCGCCCCCCCCGCTTCCGCTCCTGCTCTCGCTGGAGTCACCAGAACTCACTCGAGTACCTTGGAGAACCGCCGCCGTTACACTTCTCTTCTTTCATTTCCTATCTCCTCTTGTGTCTCCTCTTGTTGCGTGCATCGTAACAGCTCGCTCTCGTGGGAACTCGAGCCTAAAGGGGGGCTACTGTCACGGCGCTGGACCACAGGCTGCCGTCACGGAAGCGCGCTATGAAGTGCCGGAATGCAGCGCTACGGAGTGCCGGAATAAGGAAACGCGAGGTGCCGAGATGAGGGAACGGAAGTGCCGGAATGAGGGAGTGGGGGTTTGCACGTGCCGGTGTTTGCTCGTGTCGGTGTTCACTCGTGGGTATTGCGCGTGTGGGCGCTGGCCGAGTTCCTGTATATAAAGAGGGCTGCCACCCGCCATAGATCCGTACGCAACAACTTGTTTACACTGTCGCCGTGTCCTTGTCCTCTGTCCTTGTCCGTGTCCCTGTTTACGCTGTCACCGTGTCCTTGTCCTCTGTCCTTGTCCGTGTCCTTGTCCGCGCTGTCGCCGCTTTCCTGTCCTCTGTCCTTGTCCCCGGTCCTCGCCCGTGTCCTTGTCGCGTCCTTGCCCTCTGTTCTTGTCCGTGTCCTCGCCGCGCCCATTCCGCTTGACCGCCGCACCGCCCCACTTGACCGCCGTGCCGTTCCGCTCGACCGCCACGCCCGCTCGCTTGACCGCCGCACCGTTCCGCTTGACCGCCGCGCCCTCCCGCTTGACCACCGCGCCGTCCCACTCGACCGCCGCGCCGTCCCGCTCGACCGCCGCGCCCGCCCGCCTGACCACCACGTGTCGCTACCTGGAGCCTTGCCGAGACCCACCCGTTACATAAGGAGCCGTCGCCCACTTCTTTCCCTTCCTTTTCCATCCTCACGCAACAACCTGTTCCCTTGTTTCCCCGCTAGAAGAATATTAATACTTCCCCACAACCCTCTTTCTTGCGGTGTGCCGTCCGCTCGCTGTACGTCGTCCTTCTCCTGTCCTTGGCCAGCTTGCTGCATACTGTCCTTGTCCTGTCCTTGGCCAGCTCGCTACGCACCGCCCGCTCACCACCGTCCTTGTCCTGTCCTCGCTGCACGCTGACCGCTCGCTGCACGCCGTCTCTGTCCTGTCCTCGCCGCATGTCATCCGCTCACCACTGCCCTTGTCCTGTCTGCTACCGCGAGCCAGTCTGACCCTGCGCCATTACACCTACCTGTTCTACTTGTAATATGTGTCGCTTGCCTACCCTTATTCTTCATGCTGGCCTACATCTCGTACGTATTGTGCATCTGACCTCATTCTACTTGTTGACGTATATCTCGTAGGTGTTTCTTGTCTGCCGTCGTTCTCCTCACTGGCCTACCTCTCCTATGCATTGGTCATCTTGCCTCATTCTTCTCGCCGAAAGTCATCTCATACATGTTGCTTATCTGCCACGATTCTTCTCACTGGCCTACTGCTCGTCCCGGTTGCTCATCTGCTATCATTCTCCACACTGGCCGCAATCTCCTCACTCTCCTACCTGTCCTACTTGTAATACGCATTGCTGACCTGCCCTTATACACCGCTGTAGCTGCTCTGTACTTGGTCAAGATTTGGGACGTTGGACTTTGTATCATAATGAATATATAGATTTTAAATACAATAATTGATTTTCTGTGCGATCAAAGAGCATAGCCAACTGTGTGTAGTAGCATTATAACTAGTAATGAAACTGCTCAGAGTGCACACTTGTTGCTTCCATATGCTTCCCTAGCTTCCCTAGCTTTTCTAGCTTTCCTAGCTCCCGTAAGGTGGTAGTTGCTTCGGTAGGGTTGGTGGTTGCATCGCTAAGGTTGGTGGTTGCGTCGGTAAGATTGGTGGTGTGTCCGTAGCTTTGCTAGCTTTGCTAGCTTCCATAAGTGGGTGGCTGCTTCGATAAGATTCACTATCCTTACCGGAGCTACAGCTGCTAGCAAAGCTACCGACACAGGTCGTTCTTACCAATATACAGGGATAATTTCTTAATTTTTTCCTGATGAAAGGCTGGTGGCAAGTCAGATATATTGACTCAGAGATCAGGAGATCTCCCTAAGGAGTAGGATGAAAGACTGCTAACCAACCGACATGCCATTTTAAAACCTCAGAACCTTATTGATCTACCGGATGCAGGCCGGACCAGTGTTTCGGACTCTGCACGGAATCCTTTGGAATTGTCGATTTTGCGAATCTATGCTGGATGGGTAGGTGTTTCGGACATCGTGCGGAATCCATCTGAATTGTCGGATTTGCAGAGCAGCTCCGCACGGATCATGGACCTACCACTATTGAAGGGATACAACACTATCTGTATATTCTTAGACTGTCTGACAAAGCAGAGATACCTGCTCCCCTCCACAATGACTATTACAGTACAAGAACTGGGCGAGCATTTCAGCGACAGGGTCTTCCATTACCATGGACTGCCAGAAACCATCATGTTAGAAAGAGGGCTGCAGTTTGCATCCAGGTTCTGGAAACACCTATACTCCTGCCGGAAGATCGACCTATACCGGTCCACCGCATTAAATCTTCAAACAGACAGTCAAACCGAGCGAATGAATGCAGTAATGGAACAACACCTATAGAACTACATCAAGTACCTATAGGATGACTGTATCGACTCTCTCTTTCTTACCAAGTATACCGGACACCACAAGGTATTGGATTCAACCACCCTATCTCCGTACATCACCAACTTAGGTTATCACCTCTATTGTGAATTTGAACTGGACTGCTACGTTGACAACCCAGCGGAATACTGAGCCCAGACCTTACGCAAATGTCTGTATCAAATCGACCAGGTGAACAGAAGCAAGATATAGTATATTCAGGCCTGACAAGAGGACAACCCAGACATTTGATAGATCCTACCAACAGCCTTCCAGCCTCATGACCTTTGCTAGATAGTCAGAAGATACTTGCTGCAACACTCAAGTGTTTCACCAATGGCACCGTCACCATCGGTAAAAAAATGAAAAGTTGAAGTATATTGCTTTTTTTTACAGGTGAGACATAAATTTGAACTAACTTTTCTCAAGGTTTCAGCTAAAAATAAACAACTTTTTTTTTTTAAAGAGTCCTTACAGGAGCAACTTGAATACAACTTCTCCTCTTATGAAAGTAAAGGAGCCAATAGGAGCACTGGGATCATTTTTTGATTTTTTGCTGATGACTCTGGTGGTCACCAACAGTCTATCACCGTTCAGCGGGCAACACTTGTATGGTGGCAGCAAAGAGACTGTGTAGTTCCTAGGGATTCGTACAGGAGCTGTTGGGAAAATTCACTAAGAGATTCATGTTCGGAAATATCACTAAGAGAGTTAATCACAGAAACAATGCTATATTGTTAAGGCTCAACTTCTGACTGTTCGTTTCTGATGCTCTTGCTACACTGGAAAACTTGATGGTCTTTATATGTCTTGCCGACTCATTGGCTGTCTGCCCTCAAGTTTAATGGCGCAGGGTCAGGTGGGCTCCCAGTAGCAGAAAGGACAAGGTCAGCGGCGAGCGGACAGCGCGCGGCGAGGACAGGACAAGGACGGCGGCGAGCAGGCGGTGCGCAGCGAGCTGGCCTAGGCAGGACAAGGACAGCGCGCAGCAAGCTGGCCAAGAACAGGACAAGGACAACGTGCAGCAAGCGGGCAGCGTGCCTCAAGACAGAGGGTGGTGGGGAAGTACTAATATTCTTCTAGCGGGGAAACAAGGGAACAAGTTGTTGCGTGAGAAAAGAAAAGGAAGGGAAAGAAGTGGGCGACGGCTCCTTAAACGGATATCCGTCAGCCGTACGGCATCACTCCACATTCCCTCATCCGCATGGCGTCACTCCACATTCCATCCTCCCGCACTCCAGTCGGCGTCAAGAGTTCAGGCCCAGCTGGCACGACCGTGACAGTAGCTGTGTCAGGGCAAATGGCATCTGGACGATGCATGTCATGGCACCACGGTCACACTGTCTGTCAAGGCACAGAACATAATAGCAAATACTCTTGTCGCATTCGCAAACACATAGCGGATTCCAGGCATAGTGACTCAGTCCAGTTCTATTCATTCTATCTAATGTACATCTATATATGCTACTACAACACTTCACGCGGAAACAAAGGAAAGTTGGCAAATACGACATGACGTGTTGAGCACGACGAGATGAGCACGACGTGTTGAGTACGACGCGATGAGCACGACGCGATGAGTACGAGGTGATGAGCACGACGTCATGAGCATGACGAGATGAACATGATGCGATGAGCACGACGACTATGAGGAGGATGGTGATGAGCACGCTGCTGGTGGCGAGGACGATAGCAAGTAGGACGCGGCGAGTATGATGTTAATGAGGGTGCCAGTGGCGAGAACAATAGCGAGTAGGCCATGGCGAGTATGAGCCCGCATAAGACGCGGCGAGTATGATGTCAATGAGGGTGCTGGCGGCAAGGACGATAGCAAGTAGGACCCGGCGAGTATGATTGCAAGTAAGATGCGGCGAGTATGATGGTGAGCTTTGTGACAAGGTTTGCACAGCTCTCAGAGTGACAGAGACACCGGGAAGTGGTACAATACACAGTGAGGAGTACGATGTCAATGAGGGTGCTAGCGGAGAGGACGATAGCGAGTAGGACGTGGTGAGTAAGTCGCGGCAAGTACGATGGCAATAGAAAGTGCCAAGCCACTACTAACGCTTGTGCTTTCGCAAGGTTCGGCTCATCACTCATAGATAGACCCCTTTTTTCTTCTACTTTGACCTCGTCCTACTCATCGACATTTTCCTAATCGATATCTTACTTGTTGCGCCTTTCTCGCCATCATACTCACCGTGCCATACTCCCACTCATACTTGCTGCGTCCTACTCGCTATCGTTCTCGCCGCCGGCACCCTGATTGACATCCTACTCGCTGCGTCCTACTTGCTATCCTCCTTGCTGCCAGCAGCATGCTCATTGCCATCCTGAGAGCTGTGCTAACCATATCACAAAGCTCGCCATCATACTCGCCGCATCTTACTTGCAATCATACTCGCCACGTCCTACTTGCTATCGTCCTTACCGCCGGCACCGTCATTGACATCATACTCACCACGTCTTACCCTCGCTCATACTCGCTGCGGCCTACTCGCTATCGTTCTCGCCACCGGCACCCTCATTGACATCATACTCACTGCGTCCTACCCGCTATTGTTCTTGCTGCCGGCACCCTCATTGACATCGTACTCGTCACGTTGTATTGTACAACTTTGCGCTGTCTGTTAAGTCGAGAGTTGCACTAACCATGTCACAAAGCTCACAATCATACTCGCCGCATCCTACTTGCTATCGTCCTCGCCGCCAGCGGCGTGCTCATCGCCATCGTCCTCATAGTCATCGTGCTCATCGCATCGTGTTCACCTCATCGTGCTCATCGCGTCGTACTCATTGCGTCATGCTTATTGCGTCGTGCTGATCGCGTCTTGCTCAACGCGTTGTGCTCATCACGTCGTGCTCAACGCGTTGTGCTCATCATGTCATCCTCATCACGTCGTGCTCAACGCGTCGTGCTCATCGCGTCATGCTCATTGCGTCGTGCTCAACGCGTCGTGTCGTATTTGCCAACTTTCCTTTGTTTCCGCGCGAAGTGTGGTAGTAGCATATATAGATGTACATTAGATAGAATGAATAGAACTGGAGTGAGTCACTATGCCTGGAACCCGCTGCGTGTTTGCGAATGCAACAAGAGAATTTGCTGCAATGTTCCGTACCTTGACAGCCAGCGTGACCGCAGTGCCATGACACGCGTCGTCCAGATGCCATATGCCCTGACACGGCAGCGTCCAGAAGGAAAATGCCCTGACACGGCTGCGTCCAGAAGGAAAATGCCCTGACACGGCTGCGTCCAGAAGGAAAATGCCCTGACATGCTCCGTCCGGTAAGCAGATGCCGTGGCGAGCTACGTCCGGATGTACGGTGCTGTGGCGAGCAGCGTCCGGATGCACGGTGCCATGGCGAACTGCGTCCTAGTTAAGCAGGTTGCGTCCGAAGCGTCCAGAGTGTCTAGCGCGTCCGGACGCTCAGGATGTAAATTTTTTTTTTCCTGATGCGGAACCACCCCGGCCATCTTCACGACAGCTCAGGGACCCTTTGCCACCAAGAAATCCTGGGTCAACGATCACCACGAAAGACTTCGTACGACTGGTCATTGAAGGGGTGGAGCAGGCCCATCAAAACCACCTGGCGCGGGCTGAACAAGTCAACATCGCCTGGCTAAAAATGTAGAACCCAGAGCCGTTCGACGGAAAAAGCTCCACTGCCTTCAATCAATGGTGGGAGATGGTACCATGTTCCTCGGATTTTACCCAGAGATGGGAGACCAGCAGAATATTGCCTGGATCGGGACGATACTGTCAGAAACAGCCCTGGTGTGGCACCTCCAGCCGTTCTGCGAACTAAAAGGGAATGACACCTGGGTCAACTACACAGCAGCGATCCAGGCGGAGTACCATAGCGAAAGGGAAGCGGCTGACACCCAACTCAAACTAGGGCAGTTGAGATATCAAGGCTCGATCTGCACTTTCCTGATGGAGTTTCGAGCCCTCAACAATTTTGCCAGGGCCACCGGAGAAGGACTGCGGGAAAAAATCGACCTTGCGATGCCGGACAGCATCCTAGACATGCAGTTCAATCAGAATTCAGATGAGCCAACGGACAACAAAGGCTTCATGAACGCCACCTACCAAGCAGGGATCCAGGTGGAAAAGAAGAAGGCACTCAGGATGGCCCGAGAAATGTCTGATACGGGGATCGCATCTAAGGACGACAAGAAGAAGGAAGGACAGAACAAGGGCAGCTCTGACGGAGTCCAAAAAGGATCTGGCGGAAGAAGGGTGGACTCCCAGTCCAAGACAGTAAAAGAGGGTTCTCATCCCCACAAGAACCAGGATATCCGAAACGAGTACGGAGGCAAGGAGCATGGTCCTCAGAAAGCGCGGCATTCGCGGGAGTCCCACCTAGTGAGAAGAGGGAGCACTTCGGAACAAGGGGCTGCCACCGCTGGGGAAGAAGCGGCCATCAGGAAGTCCAGTGCTATGCTGCAACAACTGTGAAAGGTACTAACCTTCCGAAGGCACTATGGAAGATATCAGCCGGAGTAAAAAGGCAATGGGAACCTGAAGAAACAGAATACCCCAAACCACCGCTGAAAGTACAAAAATCAGCGGCAGTGGACATCATGGAAGCAGACCGCAGGTCTCTATGGGAAAGCGAGGAGGACGATTTTTAAGAAGGCCAGACCACCTGCAGCTGAAGCCTCTCCTGATAGTTTGCGGCAATCAAAGAAAAAGGAAGTTCCAAGACGAGGGACAGCGGGAGTATCGGGCGAAGTGGGAAACCATGCCAGATGAACCAGCAAGTGGAACCCGCCCGATAGTGACCATGTTGCTTCACTGGGGGGACAAGCAATGGAGGGTCTGGGTTCTTCTAGATACAAGCTGCTCGGTACCTCTGATCAGTCAGCAACTAATCCGGGAAACCAACATGAGTACTAAGGAACAGAAACAGCCCTTCAGGATTGAGAACTACATTGGGCAGACCGTCAAAGGTGTCGGCGAAAAGTACACCGAGCCAATGATCCTGCAGTACCGACACCATTTCAGCAGGGAAACCTTTGAGGTATCCCCCATGGAAGCAGGAGTAGACCTGTTCCTTCCCTTCTGGTGGATCACCAAACACCCTCCGCAAGGAGCCTGGGACTCTCCCGAAATGCGCTTCAGCAGTCCAGACTGCCTGAAGCAGTGCACCCAGTTCGAAACAGCCGACTTCTTGTTATCCTGGGATGAAGCGGTGGCAACCGAGCCGGAGGCAAGAATAGTGGGATACGTGTCAACGGTTAAAAAAGAAGAAGAGGAACCGTTGGAAAACGTACTGGAAAAATTCCGCAGCCATTGAGCCATGACGGGAAAAAAGGCGGCCGATGCTCTTTCAAACATCAGAGCTATGACTGTAAAATCGAACTCAAGGAAGGAGAAACAGCCGCGTGGGAACCAATCTACCCCTTGTTGGAAGAGGAACTAGCAGCTCTGAGGGAATGGCTAAAAGAGATACTGCGAACAGGAAAAATACCTCGATCCATATCCCCCACAGGATCACCCATCCTGTTCGTACCAAAACCCAAAGGACGTGGTCTCCGGCTATGCGTCGACTACCACGCCCTGAATCGGATCACCATTCATAACCAATACCCTCTCCCACTAATGCAAGAAGTTCAGGATCGGCTGCAGGGTGCCCAATGGTTTACTAAAAAGGACCTGAAAAACCGGTTCAACCTCATCCGCATCAGAGAAGGGCATCAGGAAAAAAAATATGCGTCCGGACGCACAGGCTGCGTCCTGACGCACCAGGCGCTCGGGACGCTCTGGACGCACCCTGGCAGCGCACATACCGCTCCCAACGCAAAACGCACAGGCAATGTGAATTCGGACGCAGCTCGCCACGGCACCATGCGCCCGGATGCAGCTCGCCACGGCATCTGCTTACCGGACGGAGCGTGGCAGGGCATTTTCGTTCTGGACACACAGTGTCAGGGCATTTTCCTTCTGGACGCACGGTGTCAGGGCATTTTCCTTCTGGACGCAGCCGTGTCAGGGCATTTTCCTTCTGGACGCAGCCGTGTCAGGGCAAATGGCATCCGGACGACGCGTGTCATGGCACCGTGGTTACGCTGGCTGTCAAGGCACGGAACATCGCAGCAAATACTCGCGTCGC
>Ga0307516_10010775_pt1 | contig 10011 bp, 3 predicted proteins | sample 19_EM_MG_FD_203310 | JGI IMG/M metagenome (GOLD analysis project Ga0307516, IMG submission 203310) | Populus trichocarpa ectomycorrhiza microbial communities from riparian zone in the Pacific Northwest, United States - 19_EM | ecosystem: Host-associated > Plants > Roots > Unclassified | place...
TTTATTTGTTAAATTAAATTAGGTCATCATTCTTTTGATAACAACGTATTTTGTATTGAGTTATTTATTAAGTTAATAATACGTTTAAGGAAACTCAGATTTCTACATATTTTGGGGACAAAACGACATCATTTTGATTTTTAATTGAAGATCAAAATTCGTTCTTCCCTTTTCCAGGCAAAACCCACCATTTCAATCAATGTGAAAAGGAGTTGTTTTGCTTTAGGTTTTCTTCATTTGGAACTATGCTAAACACACCATTTGGAACTATTCTAAACGCACCATTTTAGCACCTTTTGTGCTTTGGTGCCTAGACTTTCAATTCTTTTATTTTGATCAATTTTCATCTCTTTTCCTTAATTTTTTTTTTAATTTGCTCTAGACCGAATTACAATATGACCTTTAATTTCATCATTTCTTTAATTTCATCATTTCTTTTATTTCAGTCATTGATTCTTCCAATCTTCATTTTTAAGCCAAATGGATTCTCAATTTCAAATTTTTTTCCAATTAAACCTCTAATTAACTTCTTAAATTGGTTATTCATTTCAAACTCATTCTTGAACTTTTATTTTCTAATTGCAGCAAAATTAAAATAATTTAATCTTCTTCTTTTTTTCAATTCAACTCTTAATTATCATTTAAAAATTCTCGAACTCAATTTGTACATGTAATACTTAATTATTAGTCCAATTTCAATCTCAGCTATATTTATTTTTTATTATTTGCGTATTTTTTCTAATTATTTCTAACCACTCAAAAAATAATAAAAAATTACCAAGATAATAAAATAATTAAAATTAACTAAATTCATAGTTATCAGAACGGTCCAACTGATGGGTAAACCCAAAACTTAGGTGACCTAGGACCTTGGTCGTGTATCATACGTATACGACGAGGGCCAACTCTTGTAGATTTTAAGACCTTGGTCGTGTATCATACGTATACGACGAGGGTCAACTCTTGTAGATTTTAAGTAATCGGGAAAATGGGGCAGACAATGAATGGTAGAGACGGCTGGGAGAGGGAGATGAAGGAGAGGTCAGGGAAAGGAGGAAGATGGGAATGGAGGCCAAGGGGTCTTCTGTTTGTGGGGGTCTGGAAATTAATGTAAATGGAAATGGCTTTGGCTGGTTCTGGCGAGGGAAATGGGGGAAAGACTGAAATGGCAGAGAGGGGATAGAAGCTTCGGCTCTCTGGTTCTGTTTTTTGGCAAGGAAATGTAAACTCTAAAATTGCCTCATTACTTTTTTTATGCGTTGTGAGAACCTTTATCTATAAGTAAAATATTGTTAGGTTATTAAACATTCGTTCTTCAACTTTTTTTTATATATAAATTTTGATTTTTTTTGTATTTTAAATTTTTTAAAAAAGAACAAGCAATATCAACAATGACTCCATACAAAAATTAATAATTTTAAAAATAATAAGTTAAAAGTTGAAAGTGTTAAAAAAAACCTTTAAAAATTTAAATTCTTTTAAAATAAAAAAAAATACAAAAAAAAAATGCAAATATATCAAGAATATTTTTTTTTGGGTTTTCGTTGTTTTTTTGTTAGTTTTGGATTTTTAAAAAACTTATCAAAAAAATAGGTCAAAAATTGGATAACAACACTGGGTCTGTTTTATTGAAAACCCGGGCTTGCAATTGACCCGGAGGAACCGGTCAACCCACCAAGTAGATTTGGAACCCGGCTGACCTAACAAAACCTGGTAGAGATCCATTTTTTTTTCAAATGTGTTTTTTTTTTCTAGCTAACCCATTTCAAAGTTCAATACATAAATATTAGAATAATGTTTTATTTTTTTAATGTGGAATTTGAAATCTTTGAGTATATATACTCTATGTTTACTAGAAAAAAATTATGTTTTTTCAATAAAAAATAAAAAATCTTTTTGATTTAAATACTTCAACTTAAAAGAATAAGATAGTATCTTTTCAATGTAGAATAAAAAAAACATTTTGAAATAATCTTTTAAACTTCATTCTTTACAACATGTATAACTTATATCCAACTTTTAAATTTTTTTATATGAAATATTAAAACTTTAAGTATTTTTTTATTTTTTCTGGTTGACCTAGGTCAATCCTTGTAACCTGAAACGTAGCTCCTTAACTGAGTCGAGCTTGATAATTATGAATAAATTTAATGAAAAAATATTTTTTTTTTGGAAAAAAATTTGGTAAAAAATTAAATTATGACATATATCATTAATTATTGACATACTCTTATAACAAACACGAAACTTTATGTCACTTCATGATACCCATGTTTTTAACGCTTTAATAAATTGGTACAGTAATATCACAGAGAGAAGAACGCTTCAAGAGAGAATAATAATGGAGATGAAGCAAAATCTCTGTTTGATTTTTTCTTTTTTGTGTTTTTGGTACATTGGTCAACAATAGCTTGGAAGAGTTTGATAGCATTAAGTAACCTGTTCGACCTCAATAAATAATGTTAACACGTGGACCCAGTTGTTGTGGATCCATGTGATACAAGTAAATAGAAAATTAAAGACTCCCTATTCTGAGCCCACAGAGTTTGCGGTACACATTAAAGAATATGGGATCCATGTGATAGCAGGGAAGTCAGATTCATTTGAAGAGTGCTTTAGTCCTTTTCGAGTGGGAAGTGGTGTGAAAGTAGGAAGTACTGTGAGAGCTTTATGCTACTTTCTATCTTTAGATGTAATGGCTTTGGTAAAAAAAAAACAAATAAAAGTTAGTGTTCGCACTGCTTTAGCCCAAGATTCTTACATGGTTGCCTTGGATTGGATTGACAGGAAGAAGTCTGAATATTTTTAGAAAGAAGCAGCCTTATTTGCTTTTCAAAACCAATCTTTGGATATATTAAGAAAAACTCCAAATCGCGAGTAGTAGACACAATTAATTATACATTGCTGTAATAAAATCACGTATTTATTTTTAAGTGGGAAAAAATTAAGCCATGAGGCCAGGGGTTCTTTGGTCTTTACCTATTTTCGTTTTGGCCACCGAATTTTATTTTATTTTTTTCAATAAAAGAGAAGGTTTTGTGTAATTATCAGATAATTGAAATCATCGCTAATCTCCTCTGTTCATTTTCTTCTTTTTTTTATTACCCTTAGCATGATACACAGAAAAGAAGAACGCGTGGTTCAAGAGAGAAGAATAATGGAGGGGAATCAAAATCTTTGTTTGATTTTATGTTGTGTTTTTGGTACATTGATCAACAATAGCTAGCTTGGAAGAGCTTGATAGCAATAACCTTTTCGACCTCAATAAATAATGTTAACGCGTGGATCCAGTTGTTGTGGAAACTTTGCAAAGGATCTGCAGGAAGAAAAATGAAATTTGCTATTCCTATCACACATTATTATAAAGAATAAAAGCAACGGAAGAGTATTGTTTGAAGATGAACGAATAGCAGCAGCAACTGTGGTCCACTTGGGAATTGGAACTATGCATATATTCAGTGCATCGTATTCGGTTCCTTCCTGGTGAGATGCCAAATTGGTTGAGCAGTGGAGATCAATAAAAGCAACGGTTGGGATTCATTTGAACTCGTACACGTTAAAGAATAGAATAAAGTGAAATATTCTTAATAAAAAAAACAAAAAATAAATAAATATATTTTTAATAAATATAAAAGATGAATAAAATTAAAGAACAAGAAAGAGAAATAGAATCTCTTTGTAAGAACTTCTAAGAATTTAATTACAATTTAGAATTTCTTCCTTAAAATTATTCAAAATATACAATGCTAGGTTTTAATATATAATTAAAGAGTGTCTCTTGAACCAAATAATAAAAATATTATATAACTCTTTTAGAATGAATTGTTCACGTAGGGATTTGATTTGAATATATTATTTGATTTTGATTAGTCCATTAATAGGTTGATTCTACTATTGATGTCTTGCATTGACTGAAAATTTCACTCGAGATTTGCAAAGGATTGTCTTCCTGGTACTTTTTATTGTACAAGAATTGAAAAGTATTTGCAAGAAAACTAAAGAATTAGAGTTTTTTCGATTTCTAAAATAAATAATACTTTTGTTCTTCTCTAACATAACAAGATTTTTATTTATTATTATTGTACTTACAACAATCACATTAAAATTAACTAAATCACGTCATAATAAGATAAAATCTATACCATTAATATATAATTAAATATTAGTAATTGTTTTTGAAGACGATAGCTCTTATTAAATCAAAGATATTCTATTATTTATATGATCACTGAATAGTTAAATAATTTATAAAATAAACGAATTTTTATTCTAGAATAAGTAAATACTTAATATTTATAACTCGAAGTAAGTATAATTATAATATTTTAAAAATAAATCATAAAAAAGACTTGTGTGTTAAAATAAGATTCAAAATTCAACCTTTATAACTATTAACTTCTTGGGTTCCATAAAAAACCTTTTCAGCTCCTTTTTTTTTTTTTTTTAAGAGAACCCCGAAAACTGTAAGAAAGTCCAAGCAATTACCGGTTGAAATTCCTTTTCTTGTACATTATTAGAAAAACTATCACTGATTTACTTTTAATTTCTAAAATCACAATTTTAAATTCTAAAAAAATCAATTATTTTTAAAATTGTTTTAAAAAATAAAACATCAACTATTTATATAATATCTATTAAAATAAATCGAAAATAACTAGCAAAATTAAGCAAATAATTCAAAAATAACAAGTCTGATTTGAGTATATTTTCTATCTTGATTCACTGACTTGCTAGGTATTCTCTTTGATATTTTTCTGACTTTTACTATTTTACATATTCCCGCAATAAATAAAGCCAGCAAAGGCAGATGTCATTACCATCGTGTGAAGGTGTTGAATTGTTACTTCAGTTTTTTGCCCCCAGCCGGATGAATGGCCCCCTGGAACAGATTTCATACGAGCACGCATGCAGCCGGATAAAATAGCATTGATTTACAACCGTGGTTTTAAGGTCATCATTATTGGCAAAAAAATTGTATCATTAAGCAGACTTAAATATCAATGCTTCAGATTATAACTAATTATTTGTTCTGATGAAGATTAAAAAATTAAAATCAAATTACAGCTTCTCTCTCCATCGTCTTCCTCTGCCTTTGTCATGGCATCAACTCATCAAGTACAGGTAAAGATACTCCATTAGCGACTACCTCGAAATTACGACTCCAAATTCCAGCTCAATATCGATTGCTGCTCAATATTTACCAATACGCTCTTGAGAAATTCCCTTGCTTTTTTTCCTGCATGTGTTTCATTTTTATCTTTTATAATTATAATTATTGCATTGCTAATAATCTGCAAGAAATAATATTCTTTCTCTAAAAAAGGCTTGAAGCATTATAGATAATCTCTTTATTAAATCATCAAAATATCAAAGTCTATTTCCAAATAAATACTATTACTACAGTTTTTTTATATAAAAATAGAAACAACTAAATAGAAAAATTATTGTTTTTTAAATAAAAAACTAGAAAAGCCTGATAATATTATTGAATAAACAATAAAATAGAAATTTAATTAACAATAATTTCTTATCTCCAATAAAAATTTAGGTTTATCTTTACAAGACAGAACAATAAAGAAGGGGCAGACGCTCAGTGAGGACATCCTCCAGCTCATCAAATCCAGCTCAAGTTGTTGCAACTACCACGAAAGGAACGCATTAATGTTAACGCGTGGGACCTACTTGTTGCCACCATCACGAAATTACCACTCCAAATTCCAGCTCAATATTAAGATGAGAACAATAATGGACTTTGGTAGCAGTAACGCGTGGACTCTGCAGCTGTTGAGGAAGAAAAATGATTGCATTGCAAATAATTTGCAAGAGAGAATTCTTTCTCCGAATAGAAAAAAACTATTATTTTAAAATAAAAACAACTAAATATAAAAATTATTATTTTTAAAATAGAAAAACTAGAAAAGCCTCATAATATTGAATAAAAAATAAAATAGAAAAATTATTCTTTTCAAGTAGATAAATTATAAAAGTTTAATAATACTAAATAGAAATAAAAACATTTTCTAAACTAAATAAAAAAAATTAAAATATTTGATAAAAAAAATTTATTAATTCAAAAGTTCTTATATCAAAATCTCACTTATCTGAAAAAAAAATATAGTGAGATTACATTATAATTTACATCAAAATCTCCAAAAGAATTTTTTTTTTAATAAATATAAAAAAGAATATGAAAATATTAGTAATATATTTCTAAGAACTTAATTACAATTACATTATAATTTTTTCTTTAAAATAATTCAAAATATAGTATTAGAATTAGATAATGCTAGGTTTTAATATGTAATTTTTTTTATAGTATTAGAATCTCTTTGAACAAAATAATGAAAATATTATATAACTCTTTTGAATGAATTGTTAATAGAGAGACTGTTTTGAGTATTACTATCTTGGCTGATTTTATTTGAATATATTATTTGATTAGTCTATTTATAGGTTTACTCTGCAGCTAACTTCTCTGTCCCATTTTATAGCTAACTCTTTGTTATACTGAATTTGCTCTTCTTTGCTTCTTTCTCGTTTTAATTTCATGTCTTGCTCATAACGATAACTCGAAAGCCTTACGTTCAGATAGATAATCATTGACCAGTTCATCCTATATCATTCTATTTAATTTAGAAATGCTGAAAGAAAAACGTAAGCAATCCAAAGATGAAGAAAATGATTCATCATCGCGAAAGAGAAGAAAAGCTGACCTCAGTAAGCCTATATAAAGAATACAATTAACCTCATTTCAATATCATAGCTTTGGAATTTCATAGCTAACTCTTTGTTATATTGCTCCATTGGTAAAAAAACTTGTTAGCTTGCAAGTACACATGTCATGAGTCTCCACTGCATCAAATTTGCAAAATCATATGGCCCATTGATAGAAAGGTTGTTAACGCGTGGACCCAGTTGTTGCAAGCACCACGAAATTACCACTCCAAATTCCTTCTTCTTTCTCTTTATATTATTATTAGAAAAATTCAATTATTTTTAAAATTATTTAAAAAAATAAAATATCAACTATTTATATAATAGCTAAATAAATCTATTACAATAAATCAAGAATAACTAGTAAAATCAAGCAAATAATAAAAAAATAATAAGAAAATAAATATATTTTCTAAGCTTGATTTGAATATGTTTTCTATCTTGATTGAGTTACTAAGTCTTCACTAGGCATAAATAAACTTTATTCTAAGAGTTTGTTTGATATTTTTTTATTTATTAAAGAAATATTATTTTTAATAAATAGTAATTTCTGGATAGATTTATCGGATCGATCTAAATTTAATAACTATGTTCTATAGTCATGTTACTGGCATTAAAGGTATTAATATTTTTTTTCTAAATTAAAGATGAATATTTTTTGTTGGCATCAAATAATTTAGAATGAGAATTAAAGAGCAGAGGGTTTAAGCAATATTAAAAGAGAAGGTTTTGTGTAATTATTAGATAATTGAAATCATCACTAATCTCCTTTGTTCATTTTCATTTTTTTTATTACCCCTACCACGCACAATACTTCATGTCAACGTTTAAACTGCTTTAATAGCAACGACCATGAAATTACAACTCTAAATTTATTCTTTAGCAATTATATAATCCTCGCTCTTTGCATTTCTAATAATTTGCAAGAAAACATACTTTCTCAATCTGCACCTACTATCAAATTACCAAAAAGTATTAAAAGATATAATATTCCCTAAAGCATACAATTACTGCTCGAAATTTCCTAGTAATTTACGGAGGAAATTTTCTTATGCTCTCTCTTGTACATTATTAGAAAAACTGTCATCTCTCTTGTATATTATTATAAAAACTGTCATTGATTGATTGACTTGCAAAAGTATTTGCAAGAAAACTACGGAATTAGAGTTTAAAAAATTTTTAAATTATTAAAAACATCCAATTATTTTTTTAAAAAAAAATTAAGAATAAAGCATCAACTAGTTATGTAATAGCTAAATAAATCAGAAATAACTAGTAAATAATCTAAAAATAACTAGAAAATAAATATTTTTCCTCAATATAATTTGAGTATGTTTTCTATCTTGATTGACTGACTTGCTAAGTATTTGCTAAACATAAACCAACTTTTAGAGTAAAAGCCTCTTTGATATTTTTCTTACTTTTATTATTTTACTTCAAAGTTTCAATTCTATATTTTTTTTACAATATATATGTTATTTGATTAGTTTGATTATCGGATATGTTAAGCATTGACTTGAAATTACCACTCGAAATTCTAGACTATAAACTACTTAAATGTTGGCCACCAACCCCTTTTGCTCGATCTATGGGAAGAGAATCAGGGTAGAAAATGTGTTTTCTTACTTCAAGATCGTGGACAATACGCTAAAGATTATGGGAAGGTGTTTTTTGTTTGCTAGGAGGATCAATTGGTAGCCGGGATTGGGATGAAATGAGGAGAAAAGAGTCAACTTTCCAGATTTGAATATCAAAATTTGTTCTTCTCTTTTCCAGGCAAAACACACCATTTCATCAATGTGAAAAGGCATCGTTTTGCTTTAGGTTTTCTTCATTTGGAATAATGTTAAACACACCGTTTGGAAGGCATCATTTTAGCACCTTTTGTGCTTCGGTCCCTAGACTTTCAATTCTTTTAATTTGCTCTTTACTGAATTACAATATCACCTTTAATTTCTTGGTTTCTTTCATTTCAGTCATTGATTCTTCCAATCTTCAGTTTTAAGCCAAATTGATTTCCAACTTCAAATTTTTTTCAATTAAACCTCAAATTAATTTTTAAAATTGGTCATTAATTTCTAACTCTATCTCCTTGAACTTCTATTTTCTATTTGCAGCCAAATTAAACTAGTTTAAGTTTTTTTTTTTTTAATTCAACCCTTAATTATTATCTAAAAATTTTCGAACTCAATTTTTACACGTAATACTTAATTATTGGTCCAATTTCAATCTCAGCTATATATATATATATATATTATTTGTGTATTTTTCTAATTATTTCTAACTACTCAAACAAAATTACCAAAATAATAAAATAATTAACATTAACTAAATTCATAGTTATCATGTCCGACCCGATCCGACAGGTCAACCCAGAACCCAAATGACCTGGGACTTCGGCTGGGTTTATTTTATTGAAAACCCGGGTCTATAATTGATCCAGAGAAAATTGGTCGACCCACCAGGTCAATCTGGAACCAGGGTGACCCGATAAAACCCGGTAGAGACCCGTTTTGTTTTTTCAAATATGTTTTTTCTTCTAGCTAGAGACCCTTCTTTTTTTATATTTTTCAATTGGTTACTAACTCATTTCAAAGTTCACCATATAAATACTAGAAGAATATTTTATTTTTTCAATGTGGAATAAAAAAAATTCTTTTAGTTTAAATACCTCAATTTAAAAGAATAAGATAATATTTTTTTAATATGAGATAAAAAAATATTTTGAAATAATCTGTTAAACTTTATTATATGCAACATGTATAACCTATATTCATATGAATTGTTTCTTTAATTTTTTTATATGAAATATTAAAAATCAAATATTCTTTTTATTTTCCCGGGTTGACCCTGATCAATCCGTGTAACCCGAAACTCTGTTTTTTAGTCAGGTCAATTTCAGGTTGGGTTCGATAACTATGAGTAACTTTATTGAAAAAAACATAATTTTTTTGCTTTTATAAAAATGAAAGGTAAAGAATTAAATTATAACATATATCACTAATTATTGACATACTCTTATTACAAACACAAAATTTTATGTCACTTCATGATATTCATGTTTTCAACGCTTTACACTGCTTTAATAAATTGTTACAGTAATAGCACAGAAAGGAACGGTTCAAGAAAAAACAATAATGGAGATGAAGCAAAATCTGTGTTTGATTTTTTTTTTTTTGTGTTTTCGGTACATTGGTCAACAATAGCTTGGAAGAGTTTGGAATCAGTAACACGTGGACCCAGTTGTTGTGGAAACTTTGCAGAGGATCTGCACTCTGCAGGAAGAAAAATGATTTT
>Ga0307516_10010776_pt1 | contig 10011 bp, 4 predicted proteins | sample 19_EM_MG_FD_203310 | JGI IMG/M metagenome (GOLD analysis project Ga0307516, IMG submission 203310) | Populus trichocarpa ectomycorrhiza microbial communities from riparian zone in the Pacific Northwest, United States - 19_EM | ecosystem: Host-associated > Plants > Roots > Unclassified | place...
CGCGTTCAACGAGGTGTATCGCACCGGCGTCTCCAAGTCGGGCCAGTCGTGGCAGTACCTGCACAAGGACGGCAGCGTAATCGACGTCGAAGGCTCGGTGCTGCTGGTCAAGGATGAGCACGGCAAGCCCACCGGCTTTCGCGGCATCCTGCGCAACGTCACCGAGCGCCACAAGATCGACCAGGCCTTGCGCGACAGTGAATCGCGCTTCCGTGCGATGACCAATCTTTCGTCCGACTGGTACTGGGAGTGGGACACTGAGCATCGCTTCACGCGCCTCGAAAGCCGCCACGCCAGCGAAGACGGCCGCCCCAACCCGCTGATCGGCCGGCGCATCTGGGAAAGCACGCTGCAGGTGCAGGAAGCCGGAGGCTGGGATGCGTTTCGCGACCAACTGGGGGCACGCCAGTCGTTTCGCGACGTGATCATGCAACGCGTGGCGCCGGGCCGCCGCGCCTACTACATCAGCATGAGCGGCGAGCCGGTGTTCGACGCAGCCGGCAACTTCACCGGCTACCGCGGCATCTCGCGCGAGATCACCGAGCAGAAGGTGGCCGAGGAACACATCCACCACATGGCGCGCCACGACAGCCTCACCGGCCTACCCAACCGCATGATGTTCAGCAGCCTTCTGAACATGGCCATCCCCACCGCGGCACGCTACAAGCGCGACTTCGCGGTGATGTTCATCGACCTCGACCGCTTCAAGTTCATCAACGACACGCTCGGCCACGAGGCGGGCGATGCCATGCTGAAAGAGATCACCGCGCGCTTCAAGCAGGCGCTGCGTGCGAGCGACGTGATCGCGCGCCTGGGCGGCGATGAATTCGTGGTGCTGGTGCAGGAGATCAGCGACCGCGAGCACGCGGCCACCGTCGCGCGCAAGATGCTGTCGGCCGCCATCAAGCCGATGGTGCTGGCCGGCCAGGAATGTCGCGTCACGGCCAGCATAGGCGTTGCCCTCTTCCCGAGCGACGGCGAAGACGAGCAGACGCTGATGAAGAACGCCGACAGCGCGATGTACTTCGCCAAGGAAGAAGGCAAGAACAACTTCCAGTTCTACTCGCGCGAGATCAGCTCGGCGACGATGGAGCGCCTGACCATCGAGACCCATCTGCGCCGCGCCATGGACCGCAGAGAACTCTCGCTCAACTACCAGGCCAAGCTCGACCTCAAGACCGGCGCGATCACCGGCGTCGAGGCCTTGCTGCGCTGGCAGAGCGCCGAGCTGGGGTCGGTCTCGCCGATCAAGTTCATCCCGATCGCCGAGGAGACGGGTCTCATCGTCCACATCGGCCGCTGGGTGCTCCGGACGGCCTGCGAGCAGAACGTGGCCTGGCAGCGCCAAGGACTGCCACCGATCAACATGGCGGTAAACCTGTCAGTGCGCCAGTTCGCCGACGAAAGCCTGCTCGACGACATCGCCACCATCCTGCGCGAAACCGGCATGGCGCCGGGCCTGCTGGAACTCGAGATCACCGAGGGCATGCTGATCCACAACATCGAGCGGGCGATCAAGCTGCTCACCGCCATCAAGCAGATGGGCGTGCGACTGGCGATCGACGATTTCGGCACGGGTTATTCATCACTCGGCCAGCTGAAGACCTTCCCGATCGACACGCTGAAGGTCGACCGATCCTTCATCCGCGATCTGGCCACCAATTCAGAAGACCGCGCCATCACCAGCGCCATCATCGCGATGGGCAAGACGCTGAGCCTCACCGTGGTGGCCGAAGGCGTCGAGACCATCGAGCAGCAGACCTTCCTGCGCAACCAGGCCTGCGACGAGATGCAGGGCTATTACTTCAGCAAGCCGATCGTGGCCGAGGAGTTCGCGGCGCTGCTGCGCAAGAACACCCCGGCCCTGGCAATCGCTACTTCATCAGCTGAGTGAGGCTCTCGGCGTCGAAGGTTTCCGTCTTCTGCGCATCGTTCGGCACACAGTCGTCCTTGATCGACGACAGCTTCTCGATGGCGGCCCACAGCAGCGCGATCTGGTGGGCATTGCCCGATGCGTTGTCGATCAGCCCCTTCATCGCGAGCGCCACCGGGTCATCGCCCTGCGTCACACCGTAGGCCGAGAAGCCCATGCGTGCCGAGACTTCTTCACGCAGGGCATCCGCACGCTTCTCGATGATGCGGGCCGGGATGCCGACCGCGGTCGCGCCGGCAGGCACCGGCTTCAGCACCACAGCGTTGGAGCCCACGGTCGCGCCGTCGCCAACGGTGAAGCCGCCCAGCACCTTGGCACCGGCGCTCACCACCACGCCACGGCCCAGCGTCGGGTGGCGTTTGCTGCCCTTGTACAAGCTGGTGCCGCCGAGGGTGACGCCCTGGTAGATCGTGCACTCGTCACCGATCTCGGCGGTTTCACCCACGACCACGCCCATGCCGTGGTCGATGAACACACGACGGCCCACCACCGCGGCGGGGTGGATCTCGATGCCGGTGAAGAAGCGCGCCAGGTGCGAAATGAAGCGCCCGAGCCAGCGCCAGCCGCCTGTCCAGCAGGCGTGGGCCCAGCGGTGCATCACCAGCGCATGCAGGCCGGGGTAACACGTCAGCACCGTGAAGGCGGAGTGCGCGGCAGGGTCGCGCTCCAGGATGCAGGCGATGTCTTCTCGTAGGCGCTGGAACATGGTGAAACCGAGTGTGTCGGGCGAGCCAGTTTAGCGGCGCACCTTCATTCCTGCTGGCCGCGAGGCAGCTGGGGCTTTTCGGCGGACCGCTCCATGGCGCGCGCCACGCCACGCAGGATGTGCACCTCGTCGTCGCTGAGCTGCGCACGGTTGAACAGCTGATTCAGCCGCGGCATCAGCTTCTTCGGCGAGGCCGGGTCGAGAAAGCCGATTGCGGCGAGCGCCTGCTGCCAATGGTCGAGCAGGCCCTGAACGGCGGCCCCATCGGCGGCGGCCGCTTCGGCCGTGCGCGGCGCGACACCGAAGCCGCCCAGCGCCTGCCGCCAGTCGTAGGCCAGCAACTGCACCGCCTGCGCGAGGTTGAGCGAGCCGTAGTCGGGATGCGTCGGGATGCTCAGGCAGGCGTGGCAGCGGTACACATCGTCGTTGCTCATGCCGAAGCGCTCGGAGCCGAAGACGAAGCCGACACGGTGATCGGTGCTTGCCAGCGTCGCGAACAGCTCGCGCGGCGCGTGCGTCGGCGGGCCAAAATCGCGCGGCGTCATGGCGGTGGCGCAGGCGAACGTCACGCCATCGAGCGCCTCGGCCAGCGTGCCGACCACCCGCGCACGCACGAGGATGTCGGCGGCACCGCTGGCCATGGCCACCGTCTCCTCCTGCACCAGCACATCGGCAAAGCGCGGTGCCACCAGCACCAGGTCGCGAAAGCCCATGACCTTCATCGCCCGCGCCGTCGCGCCCACGTTGCCGGGGTGGCTGGTGTTCAAGAGGATGAAGCGGGTGTCGTCCATGGGCGGCCGGTTAAAATTCAATTATCCGTGCCGGCCTTCGCGCTGAGCACCTTGTTCTTTCCTCACTGTCGGCCCACCTCTTCCTTTTTTTGCAGGACTTCCCATGTCGCAAGCGCTCCATCCCATGCTCAACGTCGCCATCATCGCGGCACGAAAGGCGGGGAACATCATCAACCGCGCTTCGCTCGACATCGAACAAGTCAAGGTGAGCACCAAGTCGGCCAACGACTTCGTGACCGAGGTGGACCAGAAGGCCGAAGAGGTCATCATCGAAACGCTGCTCACCGCCTACCCCGGCCACGGCATCCTTGCCGAAGAGTCGGGCCGCACGCACGGCGCGAAGAATAGCGAATACGTGTGGATCATCGATCCGCTCGACGGCACCACCAACTTCATCCACGGCTTCCCCGTGTACGCGGTGTCCATCGCCCTCGCCTTCCGCGACCAGATCCAGCAAGCGGTGGTGTACGACCCGACGCGCAATGACCTGTTCTACGCCTCCAAGGGGCGCGGCGCCTTCCTGAACGACAAGCGCCTGCGCGTCTCCAAGCGCACGCGCATGTCCGATTCGCTGATCGGCACCGGCTTTCCCTTCCGCAAGGGCGACAACTTCCAGCGCTACGTGAAGATGTTCAGCGAGATCATGCAGAACTGCGCTGGCGTGCGCCGCCCCGGCGCGGCCGCGCTCGATCTCTGCTACGTGGCTGCCGGCTACTACGACGGCTTCTTCGAGACCGGCCTCAACCCCTGGGACATCGCTGCCGCCTCGCTGATGATCACCGAGGCCGGTGGCCTGATCGGCAACTTCACCGGCGAGTCCGACTTCATGTACCAGCGCGAGGTGGTGGCCGGCAACCCCAAGGTGTACGCGCAGATGGTGAGCATCCTCGCGCCCTATACCCACGTCATCAAGGAAGGCACGGCGCCCGTTCATTCCGAAGGCGCCTTGCTGACCCCTGAAGAAGCGCTCATTGCCACGCACGCCGCGCCGCCGGTGGCCGAACCGGAGAAGAGAAAGGCCGTGCGCATCCGCAAGGCCGATCTGCCTGATGCACCCAGCCCGCAAGACTCCGCACGGGGAAACCGCCCTCCACGGGGCTAAGTGAGCTTCGGGACGGCCCTGCGGCTCCTTGTCGTAACGTGTCCGCCCAGACCTTCGCGCTCACCAAGATCCAGCCGCCGCGGCTGCGGTCTGCACTGATCGCAAGGCCCGGGCTCGAACACCGCCTCGGCGACGCGCTCGCGAGCGCCCGTCTCACCCTCATCAGCGCGCCGGCGGGTTACGGCAAGACAGCGGCACTCACGCGACAGCTCGGCCACCTGCCCGAAGGCACGGTGGCCGCCTGGGTGGCGCTCGATGAAGACGACGACCTGAGCCGCGTGGCGCATTGCATCGTCGCGGCGCTGGAACCTTTCGACCTGCCATGGCGCTCGTCGCCCGACGCGCTCATCGCCGCCATGCAAGACGGCCAGCGCACCAGCCGCCAGGCCTTCGTCGTCGCGCTGGTGAACGCCCTCACCGCGACCGACGTAGCGCGCGGCCTGCTGGTGCTCGACGACATGCACCGCATCACCGACCCAACCCTGTTCGACGTGATCGACGCCATGGTCGAACGCCTGCCCGCGCACTGGGGCCTCGTGGTGGCCAGCCGCACCGACCCACCCCTGGCGATGGCCAGGCTGCGGGCCCAAGGCGACTGTGTCGAACTGCGCCAGGACGAGCTCGGCTTCAGCCCGGACGACGTGCGCTCGCTCATGCAACTGCGCCAAGCCGACTCGTCCGACGAACTCGTTCGTGCCGTGCACGAGCGCACGCAAGGCTGGCCAGCCGGGCTGGGCCTCGTGCTCAGCGATTCGGGCCGGCATGGCGCTCCACGGGCCGGCAGCCTGCGAGATCGACACGTGTTCGACTACCTGGCCAGCGAGGTGCTCGACGACCTGCCCGACGAGCTGCGCCAGTTCTTGCTGGTTTGCTCGGTGCTGCCGGAACTCACCGCCGAGCGATGCAAGATCGTCAGCGGCAGCGAGCGTGCAGCGCACTGGCTCGAAGAGATCGAACGCCGCGGCCTCTTCGCCAGCGTGCTCGACAGCGAGGTGTACACGCTGCGCCTGCACGACCTGTTTCGCGACTGCCTCGACGACCGGCTGCGCCGCGAAAGCCCCGGCGAGTTGCCCGAGCTGCTCGTCCGTGCGGCGCAGAGCGAGAGCGACCCGGTACGCCGCATGGGTTACCTGCTGCGCGCCGGCGATTGGCACGCTGCCGAACGCGAGTTGAGCAGCGTCACACCCGAGTTGCTGGTGCGCGGCGAAATCAACCTGGTGCTGCGCCTTTGGGGCCAGTTCCCGGCGGCATTCCGCGCCAGCTCGCCGCAGCTTCAACTTTCGCGTTGCATCACCGCCTGGGCACAGTGGGACTGGCCGTCGATGCGCGAAGCCGCGCTGAAAGCCGTTGATGGCTTCGCAGCCCTGGGCGACGAACCCATGCGCCAACGCGCGCTCAGCTACGTCTGCGTCGCCTACGGCGGCAACGACGAAGACGAGCAGGCGCAACGACACGTCGACGCCCTGCTGGCCTTGCCCCTCGAACAAGACACGCTGTGCCGCACGCTGCTGGTGGCGAGCCTGTTCGCGCAACCGCGCGACCTCCGCCGGCTGGCCGAAAGCTGGACCCGCATGGTGGACGCACTCGAGCGCATGGACAGCCTGCAGCTCTGGTACGAGTGCTCTCCCGTGCCTGGCTACGTCGGACTGCCGGGCATGCGCCAGTCCATGCTGCGCTACGTGGCAGGCGTGCAGCGGCGCCTGCCAGAACAACCGATCCCGCTGAGCGGCATGACGCAGGTTACGCAAGGTTGGCTGCACCTGTGGTCGGCGCGCTGGTCCGATGTGTCGGACTCGCTTGCGCGCGCCGAGTCCGACTGCCGCTGGCTGAGCCAACCCAACAACCTGCGCTGGCAGCTGCATGTGCTCAGCGCGATGCTGCTCGCGCTGCAAGGCGACGCCGCAGGCGCATGCGCCTCGGCCCGGGTGCTGATCGACATGGCCCGAACCCTGAGCGGCCGGCACACCAGCTACCTGGCACGGGCGGTGCACTACGCGCAGCGCATCGCCACCATTGCAGACGATGAAGCCACCTTGCGCGAGATGAACCAGCAACTGGAAGCCGCGCGCCACGATCCGCGATGGGCCCTGCCACGGGGCCCGCGCGCGGCGGCAGATGCTTACATCGCCGCCGCCGAGGGCCGCATGGCCGACGCATGCGCGGCGTGGACCCAGGTGCTGGAATGCGAAATCAGCGTCGAGCTCTACGGTCAGGCGGTCGAGACACGCCTGCGCTTGGCGAGTGCGCTTGCCCGAAGCCCATCGTCTCGACGACGCCGCGCGGGTGCTTCGACCTGTCCTGGCGCGGCTGCAAGACAGCGCCGAATTCGGCATGGCCGCCACCGCCGGCCGGCGTGCGCTGGAGCAACTCGCCGGCACCCGCTGGGGCGCCTTGTTGAACGCGGACGAGCAAGCCTTGCTGCGCCGATGGCTGGCCGCAGCGCAGGCCCTGCAGAGCCATCTACCAACAGCGACGGCAAGCAGCGCCCTGTCCACCCCCAGCGCAACCCAGCTGCAGATCACCCCGCGCGAATTCGAAGTGCTGCAACGCATTGCCGCGGGCGACAGCAACAAGCTCATCGCCCGCGCCTTTGACTTGAGCCCGCACACGGTGAAGCGCCACGTGGCCAACATCCTCGACAAGCTCGGCGTCGCGACGCGCGGCCAAGCCGCAGCCTGGGCCCGCGACCACGCTTGATCGCGCCATCGTTCTTCACCGGTCGCAGCGCCGGGAACAACAACTTCGCCAACGCTAATGGCTGTGCTGCCGCCAGCGCGCCGCCGCTTGGCCGCGCGTTTCCACACCCAGCTTGCCGAGGATGTTGGCGACATGCCGCTTCACCGTGTGCGGGCTCAAGTCAAAGGCGCGGGCGATCAGCTTGTTGCTGTCGCCCGCGGCGATGCGCGCAAGCACCTCGGTCTCACGCTCGCTAAGCCCCGCGATCCCTGCTGACTTGACCGGCGGCGCATCGACCGCAGAGTCCGGCACAAGCATCCCCGCCAAACGTGACAACAGCGCCACGTCTTCGCCATCGAGGCGCCCGCCCCACAGCGCCGACTGCAAACGGCCCACCACCTGCGGACCGGCAAGCAATGCACCGCCGATCTCCTGGCCTGCGCGGACCTCGTCGAACCACAGACTCAGACTCGAAGCAGCGGCGTCCATCCGGCCCCGCTGCAGCTGCACATCGGCAAGCATCAGGCGCGCCTGTGTGGCAGGGTAGAAGAGCGAGCGGTTGATGTCGTTCGCCAACGGCTCCAGCAAGGCCTGCGACTCGGCCAGCCGGCCATCGATCAGGGCGACGAAGGCCTTGACCAACGCGCGGTTGCTCGGCGCGGCCGTCCACTCGAAGGCGTTGCCGGCACGCTCCAGCTCGGCATCGAGCGTGCGCAAGGCCTCGTGGTCTTGCAATATCCAGCATGCGCGCGCGTGCACGAACAAGACCTCCGACTCGTGCACCTGGCGGTGACTAAGTGGGCTGTGAAAACGCAGGTCGTCGATCAGCTCGCGCGCCACGGCGTGAGATGCATCGCGCTCGCCGCGCAACGCGAGCCACACCATGCGCGCCAGTCGGTGCTCGGTGACCACGATACGCGGCATGCCAAGCCAGCGGCAGTCTTCCTCGGCGAGCGCCAGCCATTGCCCGGTTTCGTCCAGGCGCCCCGCGCCCAGCGCCAGCCAGGCCCGAATGTGCATCACCGCCGCCCGGAGCTGCGTGGGTGCATCGCCGCAGACGCGGGTCGCCACCATGGCAAAACGGTCGAGCAGCGGCCGCATGCCGGGCAACCCTACGAACACGCCATGCGTGGCGAACTGGCTCCACAGCATGGGTGCCGGCGTGCGTTCGAGCGCGGCCAGCATCTCGCCGAACATCGGCGCCACCTCTTCAGTGCGCGCGTTGGCAAATGCGTCCCAGGCGCTGGTGTAGCAAACGAAGGCTCGGGCCGCATCGTCCAGCTCGAGGGCACGCAAATGCGCCAGCTCTTTCGTGCCTTCGGCCAGCCGCCCGGCATGCTGCAAGCCCGAACACAGGTTGGTGCGCGTCAAAACCGCGTCGCGATGGCGACCCGCGCGAGCGTAGCCCTCGGCGGCGCGCTGCATGGCATCGAGCAGCGTCGCCCAATCGAAGTGCGGCCACGCCGCCAAGCCCCGCACCAGCTGCAGGTCGGGTCTCGATGCCAGCTCGGTCGCCGGGAAAAGCATCAACAGTTGCTCGAGCGTGGCACCAGCTCCCACGCTCAGCTGCTCTTGCGCACGCTTGACCAGCACCGTCGTGGCGTCACCCCACGCACCGGCGCGTGCCAGGTAGCCCACCGCTCGCGACAGATCGGTTTCGTGTTCGGCGGCACGCCGCAGCAACAGCGGCAACTCGTCGGCGCGTTCCCGCTGCAACCGATCTTCCAGAAAGTCGCGAAAGAGGTCATGCAGACGCAGGGTGAACACGTCGGTTTCCATCACGCTGGCAAACAGGCCTCGGCGTTCGATGTCTTCGAGCAAGCGCGCCGCATCGGCCACGCCGGTCAGGTGGGCGCAGCGCGTTGCCGTCAGCTCCGGCAGTACCGACGAGCGCAACAGGAAGCCGCGTAACTCCGTGGGCAGGTCGTCCAGCACCTCGGCCGCCAGGTAGTCGAACAGGTGCCGCTGCGTGGGCGCGTTGGCGCGCATCGCACCCGCCTTGGCCGACAAGCTCAGGCGCACGCCCGCAGGCCAGCCATCGGTGCGCTCCAGCAGCTCACTCGCCGAGGGCGAACTTGCATCGCCCGCCGAGGCCAGCAAGGCCTCGACTTCAGTTTGACCGAACCTCAGGTCGAACTGGCGGAACTCGGCCAGCTCGCCCTCGGCCCGCAGGCGCGCCAGGTTCAGGCGCGGTTCGGTGCGGCTCGCGATCACGATGCCCCAAGGTGACGGCAGCCGCCCGAGCAACGCCTGCAACAGGTCGAAGATCCGCGGGTCGCTCAGGCGGTGCACGTCGTCGAGCACGATCAGCCCGCGCTCCACTTCGGCCCCGGCCAACGCGTTGACGAGCTCCGCCACCACATCGCGCAGCCCGTGCTCAGCCTGCGACAGCAAGGCCAGCGCTTCGGGGGCCACGCGCCAGGGCAGGTCGAAGGGTTCGAGCGCGCTGGCCAGGCACGCCAGAAAGCGCGGCAGCTGATCGTCTTCGTCGGCCGACACCCAGGTCAGCAGGCAACCCTCGGGCAATTGACGGAGCTGGCGCGTGAGGGCGGAGGTCTTGCCATAGCCCGCCGGGGCGAGCAGCATCGTCAGGCGCTGCTGCATCAGGGCGAGGCCCAGCGCCTGCTCCAGCGCCGGCCGCGCCACCAGGTTCGCCCGCGGTCGTGGCGGCTGGATCTTGGCGAGCGCGAACGACGGGGCCGGGATCGTTGCTTGCATGCCCGCATTCTGCCCAAGCCGCCTATGGCAACGCTGAACAAGAGTCGCCTTTAAACTGCCGCCGGCCATGCAACCCACCCGCTTT
>Ga0307516_10010777_pt1 | contig 10009 bp, 8 predicted proteins | sample 19_EM_MG_FD_203310 | JGI IMG/M metagenome (GOLD analysis project Ga0307516, IMG submission 203310) | Populus trichocarpa ectomycorrhiza microbial communities from riparian zone in the Pacific Northwest, United States - 19_EM | ecosystem: Host-associated > Plants > Roots > Unclassified | place...
ACCGGACGATCTGCTCACTCTGCCCCGAGGCCCGGTTGTCCGCCCAGGTGATCAGCGGGCCGAGCGGGCCGCCGCCGGCATCCATCGGCACGAGGCCGTGCAGGAACGCGCTGAGGCCGACCGCGATAACCCGATCGCCGTGCTCATGGCACTCCCGTGCGACGGTGACCAGAGCCTCGATCGCGGCGTCGCGCAACCGGCCGGGATCAAGCTCGGCACGCCCGGGCCCCGGCACCGAAAGCGGATAGTGCACACTCGTCACGCCCCGAACCTGGCCACCCAGCCCGGCGGCCACAGCCTTGGTCGCGGTGGTCCCGGTGTCGATGCCGATCACGACGTCCATGCGGCCTCCCTGATCGCAGCACCTTCAGGTGTCAGGAGACGGCGGGTCGGCTCGGCGAGCACGGCGATGGCGTCCACGGGCACGCCCTCGACTATTCCACCGGTAAACGAAAGCCCCGCCGGTGGGCGGGGCTTTCGTTCAGGTCAGCGCTGGGTGATCGGGACGAACTGGCGTTCCGTCTCGCCCGTGTACAGCTGGCGGGGGCGGCCGATCTTGGTGGTCGAGTCCACCGCCTGCTCGCCCCATTGGGCGATCCAGCCCGGTAGGCGGCCGAGCGCGAAGAGCACCGTGAACATCTTCGTCGGGAAGCCCATGGCCTTGTAGATCAGGCCCGTGTAGAAGTCGACGTTCGGATACAGCTTGCGGGAGACGAAGTAGTCGTCCGCGAGGGCGATCTCCTCCAGCTGCAGGGCGAGCTCCAGCAGCGGGTCCGGGCGCTCCATCGTGGACAGGACGTCCTGGACCGCCTTCTTCACGATCGCGGCGCGCGGGTCGTAGTTCTTGTAGACCCGGTGGCCGAAGCCCATGAGCTTGACGCCCTTTTCCTTGGCCTTGACGCGACGCACGAACGCGTTCACGTCGCCGCCGTCGGCGCGGATGCCCTCCAGCATTTCCAGGACCGCCGAGTTCGCGCCGCCGTGCAGCGGGCCCGACAGGGCGTTGATGCCCGCCGAGACCGAGGCGAAGAGGTTCGCCTGCGCCGAGCCGACCAGCCGCACCGTCGAGGTGGAGCAGTTCTGCTCGTGGTCGGCGTGCAGCACGAACAGCATGTCCAGGACCTTGGCCAGCGTCGGGTCCACCTCGTAGTTCACGGTGGGCAGGCCGAACGTCATGCGCAGGAAGTTCTCGACGTAGTCGAGGGAGTTGTCCGGGTAGGGCAGCGGGTGGCCGATCGACTTCTTGTACGCGTACGCCGCGATGGTCGGAAGCTTCGCCATCAGCCGGATGCCGGAGATCTCCACCTGCTCCGGGTCCGTCGGGTCGAGCGCGTCCTGGTAGAACGTCGACAGCGCGGTCACCGCCGAGGAGAGCACCGCCATCGGGTGCGCGTCGCGCGGGAAGCCCGAGAAGAAGGCCCGCATCTCCTCCTGCAGCAGCGTGTGCACCCGGATCTTGTCGCCGAACTCGGCGAGCTGGGCCGGTGTCGGCAGGGCGTCGTGGATCAGCAGATACGACACCTCGAGGAAGGAGGCCTTGCCCGCGAGTTGCTCGATCGGGAAGCCCCGATAGCGCAGGATGCCGGCGTCTCCATCGATGTACGTGATCGCCGACGCGCACGAGGCCGTGTTGACGAAGCCCTGGTCCAGGGTGACGTATCCGGTCTCCTTCAGCAGCGCGCTGACATCGATACCGCCTGGACCCTCGACCGCCGGGCGTACTGGCATGGACAATTGGCCACCGGGGTGGTCGAGCTTGACATCCGTCATGTATTTCCCTCACTTCACCGGCAGATGTCGCCAATAACCTGCCGTTCACCGTAAACCCTCAAGCTGAACGGGTCATCAGGCGGTCGACCGCTGAGGGATTGATCACGACCGCGCTGCCCTCCCACACCATAGATAATGGTGATTCGACCGCGCCGTTGCGGTACGGAGGTGTGTTCCGATGCAGATGCCGGGCCCTGCTCCTGTCGTCGTGGGCGTCAACGGCACCGCTGCCGGTCTGGCCGCGGTGCGACTCGGCGCCCGGGAGGCGGTGGCCCGTGGTCAACCGCTGCGGGTCGTCCACGTGTTCACCTGGCCCAGCGCCCGGCACTTCGATGATGCACCGGATTGGTCCTCCGCGCGACGTGCGGCCGGCGCCATTGTCGCGGACGCGGTCTCCACGGCCGCACGCACGGTCCCGGGTGTGCACGTTCAGGGCCTGTTACTTGACGGGCTGCCGGTGCGGGAGTTGTTGCGGCAGAGCCGTACGGCCGATCTGATCGTGCTCGGCGACGACGATCTGGCCACGATCCCCCGCCTCCCCCCGGAATCCGTCCTCGTGCAGATTGTCTCCCGGTCCCGTTGCCCGGCCATTGTGGCCCGCGGGGTCCGCCCGCCGGCCGGCCCGGTGCTGGCCGCCGTCGACGGCTCCGCCTGCTCGTTGCTCGCCCTGCGGCTCGCCGCGGCCGAGGCGCGGCGACGGGACATCGCCATCGAGGTGGTGCACGTGGTGGAGCGGTCCGGCCTGGAGGAGGAGGGCCGGCGGCTGCTCGCCGCCGCCGTGGCCGCCGTTCCGGGGCTGTGCGGGGTCCCGACCCGGCTCTTCGTCGGAGAACCTGCGTCGACTCTCGTACGTGCGTCCCGGCGAGCCCGCATGATGGTCGTGGGGCCGCGGGGCGCCGGCGGCAACTCGCTGCTCGGGGCCGTGGCCCAGCAGTTGCTGCGCCGCTGTGCCTGTCCGACCGTGTTTGTCCACGGAACCCCTGCCGACGACGGGTCTGCGGCGGGTACGGTGCCACAGGCAGGGGCGCTGATCAGCTGACGCGTGCCAGGGGGCGATGACGGTGCTATCCACGGCTCCGTCGACCGGCGGTCGGCGGTGGTGGCAGCTCTTCGGGGCTGTCGGCCTGCTCGCCAGTGTGCTCTATTCGCTCAATCTCTCCGCCGCGGTCAACAACATCTGCTTCGCCGTGGTCGGCGCCGGCACGGTCTGGGCCTGCTTCGTGTCGCCGCGCCGCTTCGGCGCCGAGCCGCGCGCCGCCTGGCCGGTGATGGGCGCCGCGGCGCTGTGCTTCCTGGTCGGCGTGGTGGTCCGGCCGCTGGCCGTGGGGCAGCCGCTGCTGGCCGACGCCGCGACCATCCCCGGGTACGCGCTGCTCGGCGTCTTCTTCGGGATGCTGCTGCGGGCCCGGGGCAGCATCGAGCGGCACGCGGTGCTCGACGGGCTGATGGTGTGCCTGGCCGGCGGGCTGGCCAGTGCGCTGCTGCTCGCCGCGCCGGCCGCCGCGATCACCGACCGGCCGGCGATCGAGTCGATCCTGGCCGGGGTGTACCCGCTGTTCGACGTGGTGCTGCTGGCGCTGGGCATCAACCTGACCTTCACCGCCCGGAGCTGGCCGGTGAGCCTGGCGACGCTGGTGGCCGGGATGGCGCTGATGGTGGTCGGCGACCTCGCGTACGCGATCATCGGCGTTTCCGGGCAAACCTACGCCTCTCCGCTGCTGGACGTGCCGTTCCTGCTGGCGTACACGTTGCTCGCGGTCGCCGCGCTGCACCCGTCGGTGGTCGATCTGGGCCGCGCCGCCCGACATCCGGTCCAGGCCTGGTCCTGGCGGCGGATGCTGCTGCTGATTCCGGCGGTGGCCGTGCCGTCCGCGCTGCTGGTCACGGTCGGCGGCGAGTCGGTGGAGTACCGGCTGATCATCGGCGGCTGCGGCGTGGCCATCGTCGCGCTCCTGCTGCTGCGCGCCGTCTCCGCGGTGCAGGCGCAGGTCGCGGCGCAGCTGCACTCCGAGCATCAGGCGATGCACGACCCGCTCACCGGCCTGCCCAACCGGCGGATGATCTCGGCCGAGATCGAACGGCTGATCGGCGCGCTGCCGCCGACGGGCGCCCGCCGGGTCTGGGTGTGCTACCTCGACCTGGACGGCTTCAAGTGGGTCAACGACTCGTGGGGGCACGACACCGGCGACCAGTTGGTGATCGAGGTGGCGCTGCGGCTGCGCGCGGCCGTGCCGCTCGGCACGATGCTGGCCCGGGTCGGCGGCGATGAGTTCCTGATCGCGTACGTCGGCGAGGAGCAGGGTGCGCTGCGGCTGGTCGACGAGATCCAGGGGTGCTTCGCGCGGGCGCTGCCGGTGCGCGACACCGAGGTCGTGATCAGCGCCTCGATCGGCATCGCGCACGCACCGGGCGGCGGCTCCCCCGCGCTCACGACGGAGGCGCTGCTGCGCGACGCGGACACCGCGATGTACCGGTCGAAGGCCGAGGGCCCGGGCCGCGCGACGATCTTCGACACCTCCATGCACGACCGGGTGCGCGAGCGCATCGAGCTGGAGGGCGCGCTGCGCACGGCCCTGGCCGAGGGCCAGCTGAACGTCGTCTACCAGCCGATCGTGCGGCTGGAGACGGGCCGGCCGATCGGTGCCGAGGCGCTGGTGCGCTGGAACCATCCGCAGCGCGGGCCGATCCCGCCGATGACGTTCATTCCGGTCGCCGAGGACGCCGGGCTGATCGGCCCGCTCGGCACCTGGGTCCGCAACGAGGCGCTGCGCCAGCTGGGCCAGTGGCGCGCCGAGGGCACCGTGGGCCCGGAGTTCTACCTGTCGATCAACGTGTCGCCGCGCCAGCTCAGCGAGGCGGAGTTGCCGCTGATCGTGTCGGCCGAGCTGCTGCGCTACGGGGTGCCGGCCCAGGCGGTGGCGCTGGAGATGACCGAGTCGGTGATGGCCGACGGCGGCAGCGTCACCGCGCGGGTGCTGTTCGAGCTGCGCGAGTTGGGGCTGCGGCTGCTGGTCGACGACTTCGGCACCGGCTTCTCGGCGCTGGGCTATCTGCGCCGCTTCCCGGTCACCGGGGTGAAGATCGACCGTTCGTTCGTCTCCGGGCTCGGCGAGAGCAGCGAGGACGAGGAGATCGTCCGCGCGGTGGTGGCGATGAGCCGGGCGCTGGGCCTGAGCATCGTGGCCGAGGGCGTGGAGACGCGGGTGCAGCGCGACGCGCTCGCCGCCGTCGGGGTCACCCAGGGGCAGGGCTGGCTGTGGGGTCCGGGCGTCGCGCCCGGTGACTTCGCCACCCACTGGGGTGCCCGGCAGCACGCCTCCGGAGCGGCCCGGCTGTCGGCGGGAAACCCGTAACCGTCCTCCCCCGTAGTGACAAACCTCTCGTCGCCTCTGGTGTATCGCCGACAAGTCCGGCATTATTCGCTCGGCCCGGCTGCTTGCTTTCCACCCCGGCCGGGGAGACCGGCGGAGGCGACATGACGACGTTGATCGGGTCCGATGGTTCCGTGCTCTGGCTGGTGGCCGTGCTGCTGGTGCTCGCCTCGGGGCTGGCCGGCGCGCTGCTGGCCGCCACCCGGTCGCAGGCGGCGCCGATCCGCGCCGACCGCCGCACCCCGGAGCGCTGAGCGGCACAACGCGGCCGGATGCGGCAGGCTGGTGCGATGCGCTTCGCCACCTGGAACGTGAACTCGGTCAAGGCCCGGCTGCCTCGGCTGCTGGAATGGCTCGACCAGACCGGGCCCGACGTCGTCTGCCTGCAGGAGACCAAGGTCGCCGCGGACGGCTTCCCCGCCGCCGAGGTCGGCGAGCTGGGCTACCAGACCGCCGCGTACGGGCAGGGCCGCTGGAACGGCGTGGCCCTGCTCTCCCGGATCGGCCTCGACGACGTGCGGCACGGCTTCGACGGCGAGCCCGGCTATCCCGAGCCGGAGGCCCGCGCGATCAGCGCCACCTGCGCCGGCGTCCGCTTCACCTCGGTGTACGTGCCCAACGGCCGCACCCCGGACGACCCGCACTACCAGTACAAGCTGGCCTGGTTCGCCGCGCTGCGGGACGCGCTCGCCGCACAGTCCGGCCCGGCCGTGGTGGCCGGCGACTTCAACGTCGCGCCGACCGACGACGACGTCTGGGACCCGGCGGTCTTCGTCGGGTCGACCCACGTCACCGCGCCCGAGCGGGAGGCGCTGGCCGCGCTGCTCGCGCTGGGCCTCACCGACGTGCTGCCGCGCCCGCTCAAGGGTGATCATCCGTTCACCTACTGGGACTATCGCGCCGGCATGTTCCACCAGAACAAGGGCATGCGGATCGACCTGGTCTATGCCACCGCGGACGTGGCCGCCACGGTGCGGGACGCGGTGGTCGACCGGGAGGCGCGCAAAGGCAAGGGCCCGTCCGACCACGCGCCCATCGTCGTCGACACCGAATAGTCGCGATAGTCGCGGACGCGTGTGGCCGTCAGCCGAGGCGGGCGTACACGTCGTCGAGAAGGCCGTGGTACATGTCGCTGGTGGTGGTGAAGTTCGGGCCGCCGATCCGCAGCGGCAGGTCGTTCGCGATCGACAGGGTGGCCGGGACCGTGATGCGACCGCGGTCCTGCCCGTCCACGTAGACGCTCAGCCTCGTGCCGGAGCGCTGGCACATGATGGTGTGCCACTTGTTGTCGGCCACGCCGACGGCGGAGCGCACCAGATAGATCTGGGTGGAGCCTCGGCCCACCAGCACGCAGTGCGCCTTGCCCTGGTTGGCGCCGATCTGCAGCTTCCACTGGCTCTCGGTGTCCACGACGCCCTTCTGGACGACGTTGGACGAGCCGACGACCTGCGCCGCGGTGAGGCGGACCGTCGCGCCCCACCGGAACATCCGGGCGCCCGGGTCCAGGTCGGGGTCGTCGGTGCCTTCGAGCAGGGCGCGTGGGCAGGTCGTGGCCGGGGCGACGCAGGGTGCGGGGAATGCCGCGTACTTGTCGGCGGTCGTGCCGTTGAAGTTGATCCGGCCGCCGTCGGCGGTCCGGATCCGCAGCTTGACGCCTCGGCCGGAGGTGTCGGTGGTTCCGGCGTCGAAGGTGTAGCGCGCGACCGTGACGGGCGCCGCGACCGCGGATGCGGAGGTGGCGGGCAGCACGGCCAGGGCCGGTAGTGCGACGAGCGGTAGGGCGAAGGCAAGGAAACGCATGGGGCAAAAGGTACGTATAACGCCTTGTGCGGCAAAGGCTATGGACTCGGTGTTTCGGGTAGTGCCTAAAGCAGACCGGCCGACTCGGCGATCAGGCAGACGGCCACCAACCGCATGAGGTGCCACTCGGCCGACAGCCAGGCGGAGCCCGACACGTACGCCTGGCCCGGCCCCGGCACCGGGCGGCCCATCCGCGCGGCCGCGGCGGCCACCGACTTGGCGTAGGCGGCGAGTCCGTCCGCGTCAACCGCGCGGCCGGCCTGCTCAAGCGCGTCCCGAACGGCGGCGGCGTGCTGGTCGACCTGGGCCAGCAGGCCCGCGTCGCCGAGGGCGGCGGCCAGGCCGTCGACGCCGACCCGCGCCATCATCTCGTCCAGCAGCGCGCGGGCCGGGTCGACGGCGTCAGCGGCGGAAATCGGGGCGAAGGCCAGGAATTCGTTCGTCATGGCAAGGACGCTAGGGCCTCGGGCCGCCGGTTGACAGCCGGGTAACCGAACGGCACCTCAGCCCTCCCCCGGGTGCACCCCGGCGGCCCCGAAACACCCCGAACGGGGACAGAATCCGGCGGGGTTCACACCTTCGCGGTGCGGCTCGCCCGGCCCAGCAGCTCGGCCGCGTCGCCCTCCGGCACCGGCCGCGCGAAGTAGTACCCCTGCGCCCGCTCGCAGCCCAGCTCGCGCAGCAACTCGACCTGCTCCAGCGTCTCCACGCCCTCCGCGATCGTGCCCAGCGCCAGCCCGGCGGCCAGGTCGATGATCGCCTTGACCAGCGTGCGGGCCGCCGGGTCCGGCTCGCCCGGCGCCGGCATGAACGATTTGTCGATCTTGATGTGGTCGATCGGCAGGTCGCGCAGATACGCGAGCGACGAATACCCCGTGCCGAAGTCGTCGACCGCCACCCGCACCCCGTGCTCGCGCAGCGCCGTCAGGTGCCGGATCGCCTGCTCGGTCACCATGCCCGAGTCCACCAGGACGCCCTCCGTGATCTCCAGGATCAGGGCCGTCGGCGGCAGCGCCGAGGCGCGCAGCGCGTCCAGCACCTGCTCCGCGAAGTCCGGTTCGCGCAGTTGGCGCGGCGACACGTTCACCGACACCACCGCGCCGTGCCGGCGATGCCACTCCGACACCACCCGGCAGGCCTCCCGCAGCACCCAGGCGCCGATCGGCACGATCAGGCCGCTGTCCTCCGCCTCCGGGATGAACCGGTCCGGCGGGATCATCTTCTCGCCCGCCGGCTGCCAGCGGATCAGGGCCTCGACCCCGACCAGGTGCTCGTCCGCGAGCCGGACCAGGGGCTGGTAGTAGATCAGCAGTTCGTCGCGGCCGAGCGCGCCGCGCAGGCGTTCCACCGTGCGGGCCCGCGCCAGCCGGTCCTCGCGCAGCTTGCGGTCGAAGATCGCCAACTGGTCGCCGCCGGCCGCCTTGGCCGAGTGCAGCGCCAGATACGCGTCACGCAGCACGTCCTCGGTGCCGAGGTGCGGTTCGAGCCGGCGCAGGCCGACGCTGGCGGTGGCGAACAGCTCGTGTCCCTGCACGCGTACCGGGCGGCGCATCGCCACCAGCACCTCCTGGGCGTGCGCGCTGGTCTCCGCGGGTGCCGCGTCGGTCAGCAGCACCGCGAACTCGTCGCTGTCCAGGCGGGCCAGCAGACCCCGGCCGCCGAGGATCTCACCGAGCCGGGCCGCGACCGCGACCAGCAGGTCGTCGCCCATCGCGTGGCCGAAGCGGTCGTTGACGTCCTTGAAGTCGTCCAGGTCGAGGACGACCAGCGCGCCGGGCGACCCGCCGAGCCCGGCCGAGGTGATGCGCTCGTGCAGCAGCGATCGGTTGGGCAGGCCGGTGAGCAGGTCGTGCTGAGCGTGTTCGCGCAGCTCCCGCTGCAGCTCCGCCTCGCTGCGCAGCGACTGTTCCAGCGCCGCGGAGCGCCGGCGGGCGACCAGGTTGAGCTGCCGCATCCGGATCACCACCAGCGCCGCCGTCAGCGCCGTCGCGCCCACCGGGGCGATGATGTCGGCCGGTGCGACGCCACTGGTCCGGCTCTCGTACAGCAGGAAGATGCCGGTCATGATGGGCGTCGCGACCACGGTGACGAGGTAGACCCGGGCCGTGCGGACGGTGTCCGGCAGCTGGCCGTCCGGCAGCGGGGGCGCGCCGCGGGCCATCGACGGGTGCAGCGCGGCGGCGCCGATCATGGCGTTGGCCAGCAGCCAGAACAGCACGCTGACGGCCGGCGGATCGGCGCTGCCGAACGACGAGACGAACGCGACGGTGTCCGCGATCAGCAGCGCGACCATCGCGGCCGCCATCAGGCGGTAGGCCCTCGAGTCGGCGCCGCCGACGAGCAGCAGGCGCAGGCCGAGCGCGAACATCACCATGTCGAGCATCGGGTACGCCACGAAGTGGAACTGGTCGGGCGCCTGGGCCGCGTCGATCACCAGCGGGTCGACCAGCAGCGTCCACCACAGCACGGCGGCGCCGCTGGTGATGATCCCGGCCTCGGTGTACCCGGCCGTCGCGGAGGAGCGGCGACCCTGCACCGGCATGATGGCCAGGGCCACCCCGAGCATCGGGTACGTCGTGTAGTAGAGCAGGTCGATGGCCGGCGACGTGCCGATCACGCCAGTGGCCTGCAGCACCGGCCAGGTCACGTTGCTGACGATGGTGACGGTCGAGGCCACCAGCAACACCCGCCAGCCGAGCGGATACCGCGGCCGGTTCAGCTTGAGACCGAGGAACACGGCCGGGATCACCGTGGCGCCGCAGAGCAGTTGCAGGGCCTTCTGCGCGTTCTCCCAGGGCAGCAGCGAGGTGACCAGCACGACGGCCACGCTGACCCCGAGATGCCACAGCCACCAGGGGCGGGCGGAGCCGGAGCGCTCCCCCGCTGCCCGCGTCGACATTCCCTCTCCGGCAGCCACCGCCCACACCGTCGCACGCGGGCGGCAGACGAAACAGCGAAACTGACCAGAACGGCTAGCCGGGCAGCTGGTCCATGGCCTTGTAGATGCGCTTGTCCGAAACCGGGTACGCCGTGCCGAGCGCCTGGGCGAAGAAGTTGATCCGCAGCTC
>Ga0307516_10010778_pt1 | contig 10008 bp, 8 predicted proteins | sample 19_EM_MG_FD_203310 | JGI IMG/M metagenome (GOLD analysis project Ga0307516, IMG submission 203310) | Populus trichocarpa ectomycorrhiza microbial communities from riparian zone in the Pacific Northwest, United States - 19_EM | ecosystem: Host-associated > Plants > Roots > Unclassified | place...
GGGTCGACCATGCGGTTGAGCGCCTGCAGGGCGGTGGCACCGCTGCCGTCGTCTCCGGCGCCGAGGTTGGCGATGTAGTCGTCGGCGTGCGCGGTGCCGGCGATCTCCCACAGCCGCAACCCGGCGGAATCCGGCTGCCGGGCAGCAAGGTAACCCAGTTGCAGCAGGTCGGTTTCGGTCTCGACGGTGAGGATCGGCACGCCCAGGTCGGAGCGGAACAAGATGACATCCGGCGTCGGGACATCCGCCTGGGGCGCCTGCGACAGCGGGGCGAGGAACCCGCCGGCTCCCCGGCTGTGCACCAGGAAACCGTCATACACGTGCACGAGAGGCTGGATCGCGTCGATATAGGTGGTCAGCCGGAACGCGGACTGCGATTCCCCTTCGGCCAGCACGGCGCGCGGTCGGAGCCCGCCGAGAATGGTCGGTGCCGAGTCCCGTATGGCCTGTCCAGCCTGGGAGTAGATGTCGTAGGAGTAGCTGTCGCCTGGATGGGACAGGGCCGCGTACCGGATCGGGTCCGTGCCTTTGGTGGCGCTCACGCCGGCCGCCTGGGCGGAGACGCCGACCCAGGCGAAGCCGTCGCGGATCAGTTCGTTGTGGGCGATGATCCAGTCCGGAGCCGTGTCCAGCCCGGCACTCACGTTGAGCCACTCGACGATGACGCTTCCGTTGAAGCGCGCCGGATTGGCCGGCCGGTCGACGACGATCCGCGTCGTGTACGGCGCGCTGCTGGCCGGCGTGACCTGCCAGACTCCGTCCGAACCCAGCTCTGCCGCGGGGACGTAGGAGGACGCGTTGCCGGTCAGGAAGAACTCGGACTGCGTGTAGCCCACGCTGCTGAGGTTGAACGACGTCGCCTGCAACACGACGGCGCCATTGCCACCCGTCACCGGCCCGGTGACCGCCGGGCTCGCCGCCACGGAACCGAGCCTGGCCACCTCGTTGGTGCCGGCCTGAGCAGTGCCCGCGAACAGCAGTGGGGCGGTCGCCGCGAGAATCAGCAGGCCTCGCCTTTGGTTCATGCCCATGGATCCCGACGGTAACGTCGTTGAGCAGGGATAGCAAGACGTCTATCAATATCGATGCATATCATTTTCGCTGTACGAGAATACTATTTCTGATGCCGCGCGGCGAGGTCCTGACGGAGCCGGAGCTTGCGCACCTTGCCGCTGGCGGTCCGCGGGAAGTCATCGACGGCGTGCAACTCCTCCGGCCACTTCTGCCGGGCCAGACCCGCCCGGTCGAAGTGCGCCCGGAGCTCGTCCAGCGTGGGCAGAGCGCAGCCAGGCCGGAGCACCAGAACGGCCGCGACGTGTTCGCCGAGCCGATCGTCGGGGGCGGCCACCGCGGCGGCCTCGACGACACCGGGCAGGCCGAGCAGCGTCTCCTCGACCTCGAGCGCGCTGACGTTCTCGCCGCCGCGGATGATGATGTCCGACTTGCGGTCGGTGATGGTGAGGTAGCCGTCCTCGTCGAGCACGCCGACATCGCCTGTGCGATACCAGCCTTCGGCGTCGAAGGCCTGCCTGGTCAACGCGTCGTCGGTGTATCCGAGGCACAGCTCCGGACCACGGCTGAAGATCTCGCCGTCGGTGCTCAGGCGGATCTCCACGCCCGGCAGGACGTTCCCGTCGGTGTACAGCCGCTTGGCCTCCGGCGCGGTGTGCCGCGAGCCGGTGATCGACGGATGCTCGGTGCTGCCGTACGAGCGGAACACAGTGATACCGAGGCCGGCCAGGCGCGTGGTCACGGCCGCCGGTACGGACGATCCGCCAAGGCCGGCGTACCGCATGCACTTCAGGTGCGCCTGCGTGAAGTCGGGGTGCTCGAGCAGGCTCGTGATGTAGTACGTCGCGCCGCCGGCCAGCGTGAGTCCGTCGCTCGCCATCAACGCCAGCACCTGGGCGGGTGACCACACGTCCGTCAAGTTCACCGGCGTCTGGTCCAGCACCGGGATCAGGAAGGCGTTCAGCATCCCGATGAAGTGGCCCACGGGTGCCGCGGTCAGCTGATGCCCCCGGTCGCTCGGATAGAGCCCGGCGAGCTGACGCGTCTCGTGGCCCAGCGTCTGGTGACTGTGGATGACACCCTTGGGGTCTCGCGTGGTGCCTGACGTGAACGCGATGAGGGCGGGCCCAGCCGGGTCCGCCGGAACAACGCCGGGCATCGGCTCGTCGGCGAGCAGCTCGTCGAAGTCGCGCCCGACCACGCCGACGATCGGCACGCCCGCGTACAGGTCTGGCTGATGCTCCATACGTCCGAACCGCTCGGCGGTGATGAGGACGCGCGGCTCGACCGCACCCAGGATGTACCCGAGCTCCTTGCGCCCGTAGAAATGCACGATCGGCACCACCACCGCGCCGAGGAACGCCGACGCCCAGAAGACAGCGGCGGCCTCCACCCAGTTGGGCAGCTGGAACGCCACCACGTCACCGGGCCCGACTCCACGCGACCGCAGCCCGGCGGCGAGCCGGCGCGCGATCCGTTCGACGTCGCCGAAGGTGCCCGACCACGGCCGGGCGGCCGAATGCACACGGAACACCGTGCCAGGGGCGGCACGCAGGCCACGGGCGACCAGGTCGCCGAGGGTCTCCTTGGTCCACCAGCCCTCGGCCTCGTACCGCCGCGCCAGTTCCGCAGGAACCACTCGGGTCACAGGTTTCCCACCTGCTGCTCCAGGTACTCGGCGAACTTGGCCCGCGCGGCGGCGAGCTTCTTGGGCAGGTGCTCGGTCGGCCACAGGTCGTCGCTGGGCTGGTAGCCGCGGAGCACCTGCTTGGCCACTGTCACCTTGTGCACCTCGGTCGGCCCGTCGGCGATACCCATGACGCTCGCGCCCAGCATCATGCGGTGGAACGGCATCTCGTTGCTGGTGCCGAGCGCACCGTGCACCTGCAGCGCCCGCTGGGCGATGTCGTGCAGCACCCCGGGCATCACCACCTTGACCGTGGCGATGTCCTTGCGCACCTTGCGGTAGTCGTTGTGCTTGTCGATGCTCCAGGCCGTGTGCAACACCAGCAGCCGGAACTGCAGGAGCTGGGCGTACGAGTCGGCGATGTAGCCCTGGACGAACTGCTTGTCGGCGAGCCGGCCGTGCTGCGCCTGGCGGCTCAGCGCCCGCTCACACATCATGTCCAGCGCCTTGGCGGCCAGACCGATCGTACGCATGGCGTGGTGAATCCGCCCTCCGCCAAGCCGCGTCTGCGCGATGGCGAAGGCCTGGCCCTCGCCCCCGAGCAGGGCCTCGGGCGGGACCCGCACGTTGTCGTAGTGGATGAGCGCGTGTGACCCCTCGCCGGCCGGCTCCCCCGCCAGGCCGACGTTGCGCACGATGGTGACGCCGGCCGTGCCGGCCGGCACCAGGAACATCGACATCCCCTGGTACGCGCTGATGCCGGGGTCGGTCACGGCCATCACTATCAGGAACGCGGCGGTGCGGGCGTTGGAGGAGAAGAACTTCCAGCCATTGATCACCCAGTCGTCGCCGTCGCGCACGGCCCGGGTCTTGAACATCGCCGGGTCGGCGCCGGCGTGCGGCTCGGTCATCGAGTAGCAGGAGAAGATCTCCCCGTCGAGCAGCGGCCGAAGATAGCGCTCCTTCTGCTCGGGCGTGCCGTAGTGCGCGATGATCTCGGCGTTGCCGGTGTCGGGGGCCTGGCAGCCGAAGACGACCGGCGCCCAGCTCGAGCGCCCGAGGATCTCGTTCAGCAGGCACAGCTTGACCTGCCCGTACCCCTGGCCGCCGAGCTCCGGGCCGAGGTGGGTGGCCCAGAGCCCCTGCTCCCGCACCCGCTGCTTGAGCGGGTTGACGATCTTGCCGAGCTTGTCGTCGAGGGGCGTGAACACGTGGTCCGGCCAGATCAGGTCGAGCGGCTCCACCTCGTCGCGGACGAACGCGTCGGCCCAGTCCAGCTTGGCCTGGAACGCAGGCTCCGTCTCGAAATCCCATGCCATGCACCGCAGAATATAGTTCTCCCAAATTGAGAACAAGACTTTCGTGTACGGCTTCGCTGTGGCACGTTAAGGCTCATGACCAGTCTCGCGGAGCTGCACGACCTGACCGGCAAGGTGGCCGTCGTGACCGGCGGCTCCCGCGGCATCGGCCGGGCAATAGTCCAGACGCTGGCCGAGGCGGGCGCCGACGTGGTCATCGCCTCCCGAAAGCTGGACGCGTGCGAGACGGCCGCCGCCGAGGTGCGGGCGTCGACGCTCAGCAAGGCCGTCGCGATGGCCTGCCACGTCGGCCGGTGGGCCGACTGCGACGCGCTGATCGCCGAGGTGCTGGCCCAGTTCGGCCGCCTTGACGTGCTCGTCAACAACGCCGGCATGTCGCCGCGCTACGAAGCCATGCACCTGGTGAGCGAGGAGCTCTGGGACAAGACCGTGGGCGTGAACCTGAAGGGCCCGTTCCGCCTGGCGGCGCTCGCCGCCACCCACATGGCCGCCCACGACGGCGGCTCGATCATCAACATCGGCACCGCCGGCTCCCTGATGGCCAGCGTCAACGAGCTCCCCTACGCCTGCGCGAAGGCCGGGCTCAACGCCCTCACCGTGGGCCTCGCCGACGCCTTCGCCCCCAAGGTCCGGGTGAACGCCATCCTGCCGGGTCCGTTCCGCACCGACGTCAGCAAGGCGTGGGCGGCCGAGGGACAGACTGCGTCGTTCGTGCCGTTGGGGCGGCTGGGTGAACCAGAGGAAGTGGCCCCGCTCGCGCTGCATCTCGCCAGCGCGGCATCCAGCTACACGACCGGAGCGATCATCCGGGTCGACGGCGGCATCACCCGGAAGGTGTGAGACAGGTGGAGGAAATCCCGATGCGGCTGGCCCCGCTCCCGGACGACCGGTGGGACGACCGGGTCCGCGAAGTGCTCGCCGTCATCACGCCGCCGCACCGGCAGAATCCCGTCGGCGCCGGCAACGCGTTGGCCACGATGGTGCGCCACCCCGACCTGACCGAGGCGTTCCTGACCTTCAGCAAGCACCTGATGATGGGTTCCACGCTGCCGGCCCGCCTGCGCGAGCTGGCGATCCTGCGGATCGCCAAGCGCCGGGACTGCGCCTACGAGTGGCGCCATCACGTCCAGTGGGCCACGCGGTTCGGCCTGTCCGAGGACGAGATCGAGGCGGCGGGCGCCGGGAAGGCCGCCGGCGAGCTGGATGCCGCGGTGCTCAACGCCGTCGACGAGCTCGACCTCGACTCGCGGCTCTCCGACCCGACCTGGGCCACGCTCTGCGCGCATCTCGACGAGCGCCAGCGGATGGACCTGATCTTCACGATCGGCGGCTACTGCATGTCGGCCATGGCGTTCAACGCCTTCGGCATCCAGCCCGAGCACAAGTAGCGGCTGGCACTCAACCCCGGGGCAGGCCGAGCACACGCTCGGCGATGATGGTGCGCTGGATCTCCGAGGTGCCGCCGGCGATCGTGCCACCGAAACTCCGCGCGTGGCGTTCGAACCAGCTGGCCGAGAGATCATCCAAGTTCATGTGGTTGTACGCCGAGGTGGCCGCCGGGTGGCTCAGCGCCGCGGGTCCGGCCGACTCGAGCGCCCGTCCGGTGGCGTGCTGAACCGCTTCCGAGCCGAGCAGTTTGAGTACGGACAGGGCGGCGACGTCCTGATCGCCGCGGGCGGCTCGCGCCAGCGCCTGCGAACCGAGCAGCCGCAGGGCGTGGGCATCCATGACGAGGGTGGCGTACCAGTCACGGTCGAGGGTCGTGACCGGACGGATGTCCCGCAGGAGGTGTTCCAGCCGCTCGGCGAAGCTCAGCCACAGCAAGGTTCGCTCGTGGCCCAGGGAGCCGGTCGCTACCCGCCAGCCCTGGTTCAGCGGGCCGACGAGGTTCTCCGCGCTCACCCTGACGTCGGCGAAGAAGATCTCGTTGAAGTCGAGGTCGTCCGGGGCGGCGATCGAGCCGAACGGCCGCCGGGTCACACCGGGCGTGTCGGTGGGGATCAGCAGCACGCTGATGCCCCGGTGCTTGGGAGCATCAGGATCGGTACGGACGAAGGTGAGCAGGACGTCGGCGTCGTGGGCGCCGGAGGTCCAGACCTTCTGCCCGTTCACGACGAAGTGGTCGCCTTCGAGCCGGGCGCGGGTGCGCAGGGAGGCGAGATCGGATCCGGCCTCGGGTTCGCTCATGCCGAGCGACGCGGTGAGCTCGGCGCGCAGGATCGGCACCGCCCAGCGTTGCTTCTGCTGCGCCGAACCGAAGGAGAGCAGCGACGCGGCGATGATGCCGAGACCCTGCGGGTTGAAGCTGTGGTAGATCCGGCGCCGGGACAACTCTTCCAAGTGGACGTACTGCTGCAGCAGGGTGGCGTTGCGGCCGCCATACTCCGGCGGGTTGCCGGGCAGCAGCCAGCCGTGGTCGAACTGCAGCCGCTGCCAGCGGCGGGCCCAAGCCGGAATGTCGGAGCTGGAGCGGGCCCGCTCGGTCGCCTCCGCCTCGGTGGGCAGGTGCTCGTCGAGGAAAGCCGCGAACTCGGCCCGGAATGCTTCGACGTCGGCGTCAAAGGTCAGCTGCACGGCTCTCCTCGGCGATCGGCGGCGCTCAGAACACTCTGCGAGAATAGCATTCTCGTTGGTTGCAAGTAAGAGTCTCGCCGGGGCATGATGGGCGCTGCCCGCAAGCATCCGATAGGAGCGAACATGTCGCTTGAAGGAAAGATCGCGGTCGTCACCGGCGGTGCCAGGGGGATCGGACAGTCGATCGCGACCGTGCTCGCGGCCCGGGGCGCCGCGGTCGCGGTCTGGGACCTGGACCTCGCCGGCGCCGAGAAGACAGTCGGCGCGATCCGCGAGGCGGGCGGCGCCGCGATCGCAGTGGCGGGCGACGCCGCCGAGGCCGCAGCCGTGGCAACGGCGGCCGCTCAGACCCGCGCCGAGCTCGGCCCCGTCACCATCCTCGTCAACAACGCCGGGATCAGCGCGTTCGAGCCCTTCACGAGCATCACCGAGGAATCGTGGGACCGCCTGATCAGAATCAACCTCAAGGGGCCGTTCCTGGTCACGAGAGAACTGGTGCCCGACATGCTCGCGGCGGGCTGGGGCCGGATCATCAACATCTCCTCGTCGTCCACGCAGACCGGGGCGCCCGCGATGGCCCATTACGTGTCGTCCAAGGGCGGTGTCATCGGCCTCACCAGGGCGCTGGCCATGGAGTACGCCGACAAGGGGATCACCGTGAACCACGTCCCGCCCGGATTCATCGACACCCCGCTGATGCGCCAGAGCCCCATCGACGTCGACGCCGCGGCGGCCACGATGCCGATGAAGCGGCCCGGCAAGCCGGAGGACATCGCTTACGCGGTCGCATATCTCGCCTCCGAGGAAGCCGGCTACGTGACCGGCCAGACGCTCAGCGCCAACGGCGGGCGGTATCTGGTATGACCACTGTGGGGATCGCGACAGGCGCCGGCCGGGGCATGGGGCTGGAATGCGCACGACGGCTCACCGGCATGGTGGACAGGCTGCTGCTGGTCGACCGGGATGAGGCATCCGCCGTCGAGTCGGCCCGTGATCTCTCGGCCTCCGGCACCGCGATGGTCATCGAGCCCTTCGTCCTCGACATCACCGACCGCGAGGGCCTCGCCCGGCTTGCCACGCGCGTCAGCGAGCTCGGCACACTGCGCGCCGTCGCGCACGCCGCCGGGATCTCGCCCACGATGGCCGACTGGCGCGGCATCCTCACCGTCGACCTCGTCGGCACGGCGATGCTGGCCGAGGCGCTGCGCCCGCTTGCCACGGCCGGCACGGCAACGGTGAACTTCGCCTCGATGGCCGCGTACCTCGGGGGCCTCACGCCGACTCCCGAGGCCGCCGCGATCCTGGCTGCGCCGCTCGACGAGAAGTTCCTCGAGCGGCTGCGCGACGCCGTCGGCCCGACCCTCGAAGACCCCGGTATCGCCTACTCCTGGGCGAAATACGGCGTCCAGCGCTTTGTGCAGCAGGAGGCGGTGCGGATCGGGCCGCTCGGGGCCCGGGTGTGCTCGGTGTCGCCCGGCATCATCGACACGCCGCAGGGGCGGCAGGAGGAAGCGAGCCATCCCTCCATGGCGGCGCTCGTCGAACGGACGCCCCTGCGCCGCAAGGGCCGCTCGGAGGAGCTTGCCGGCGTCGTCGCCTTCATCCTGTCGGACGATGCCAGCTTCCTCACCGGCATCGACATCCTGGTCGACGGTGGTGTGCTCGCCGGCATGCGCGCGCCGAGCGGTGCCGCGTCAGTCTCGGGTGGCTGACGCGGCACAGGCTGCTCGTCGTGGGTCAGACTGTCTCGGGGGCCGGGGCCAGCTTGGTGCTCACGTCGAAGCCCACGATGCCGGCCAGGGTGCCGCCCAGGATGGCCGCGCGGTCCTCGTCGGGAACTCCGGCGAAATTCTCGGCGATGCATTCCGCGCTGCCGCGGAAGGTGCCCTCCGCGTGTGGGTAGTCGTTGCCCCACATGATGGTCGACAACCCGGTGATATGGCGGGCCTTCACGGCCGTCGGGTCGTCCGCGAACTGCACGTGGATCTGGCGCTGAACGTACTCGCTGGGCTTGAGCGGCCAGGGCCACTTCGCGTTGATGGCGAACAGTCGTCCCATGGCCGGCTGGTCGTGCGGCGGGCGCTCGTCGTCCCAGAAACCGAGCCACCAGTCCGGGTCCTGGCCGGTGCCGGTCCGCCAGGACTTGTCCATGAAGCCCAGGTACGACACCAGCCAGCCGGCGCTGAACTCGATCAGGTTGAAGTGAAGGCCGGGGAATCGCTCGCAGACGCCGCCGCCGACGAGGGAAGCGATGATGCGCTGCGGGCTGGCCGCCCCCGTGTTCCCGCCGCCCATGGTCCGGCTCGACACCATGTCATCGGTCAACTGACCCTTGCCCATGTTCACGGCCGTCATCAGGCCCCGGACAGTAGTCGCCGTGCGAGACGTCTGCTCCTTGACGGTCACCCCGCCGGTGGCGACATGGATGAACACCGGCATCCCGTTCGCCTGAGCCGCCGCCCACACCGGATCGTAGTCGCGTGACCAGTACGGCACCGGCGGGATCTCCGGCAGCAGGATCGCTCCCAGTCCCGCTCGTGCGCTCCGCTCGATCTCGGCGACCGCGTCGGGAATGTGGGTCAGCGGGATCGTAGCCGTCGGACGCATCCGGCTCTTGTACGGGAGGTATCGCTCCACGACGAAGTCGTTGTACACGCGAGCGTGCGCCATCGACAATTCATGATCGTCGGTGAACAGGACGAACAGCGACAGGTTGGGGAACATCACCGCGGCGTCGACGCCGTCGAGATTCAGATCCCGGATGATGTGCTCCGGCTCGCCATCCGGGGTCAGCCCGCCGGACTGCCGGTATTTGGAGATGGTCCAGCCGTCGAATCCGATCGTGTGCAGCTTCTTGAACTCGGTGTGCCCGCCCGGCACGATCGGTGCGTCGAGCGTGAACTCCTCTTCCCACAGGGCCCGGTCCCGAAGGTGCCCGGGCAGCCGCGTCTTGAACAGGTCGACCGGCTCGATGATGTGCGAATCGCCGGAGACGACAAATTCTTTGAACACAGGCCCGCGCCCCCTCTTCGGTCTGTACCGATCGGTCGCTTTACGGTCTACCGCCGCTTCCGACGTTGTGTCAAGACCGTACTCTCTATTTTGAAGAAGGTGATTTCCAGCAGGCGGTAATGCGGTTGCCAACGGTCCTCGGCCGTTGTTGACGGAGCCGCGCCGCTATGGAAGTGTGATGCTTCCACCAGGAGAATCCTATTCTCCGCAGTCGGGCTCCGCCCGCGAGGCCGAGAGGACGATGCAGACTGTGGACAACATCGAGGCACTGGACTTCTTCCGGGACGACACACTCGTCGCAGACCCGTATCGGTACTACGAAGCCCTGCGGTCGAAATGCCCGGTCCAGCGCGAACCGCACCACGACGTGATGATGGTGACCGGCTACGACGAGGCCGTGCAGGTTCTGCACGACTCCAAGACGTTCTCGTCGTGCATCTCGGTGACCGGCCCCTTCCCCGGGTT
>Ga0307516_10010779_pt1 | contig 10008 bp, 11 predicted proteins | sample 19_EM_MG_FD_203310 | JGI IMG/M metagenome (GOLD analysis project Ga0307516, IMG submission 203310) | Populus trichocarpa ectomycorrhiza microbial communities from riparian zone in the Pacific Northwest, United States - 19_EM | ecosystem: Host-associated > Plants > Roots > Unclassified | place...
TATTCTTTTATGGATAGTTACTCTATCTACCTTCTGTTTTGATGCTTGCTTTGTCTTTGCCTTTTTCTCCTCTGTTCCTGAGCCACAAATAACCAAATATGCTAATGATCAGCCATGTTGAACCCACAGTTGGATCAAGAACGGTCAGTATTTTTTTATTGTTACTTTTATTGCTTTGATAATTTTTTTTTAAGATGTTTTATTTTATTTTATTTTTTAATATTGAATTAAAATTTTTTATTGAGTCTAAATCTAGGATTTAATAAGTTATAAATTTAAGAAATTAATCTAAATTTTGAAGATTTGTTTTTTTTTTTTTTTGAAGCTCTCGGGTTTTTTTTTTAATTTTTCTTTGTTAAATTTAGTTTTTCTTAGAACAAAAAATTTTGTTTTTTTAGTTAGATCAAGTGAATTGCTTAGATATAAATATAATATATTCACTTTATGATATTTTATTTGGTATGAGTTCAATGTATACAACCTCTTTTTATTTTTTATTTTTAATTAGCTTATAGAAAACTATTTTTTCTTATTTAACATAAAAAAATAGGCCATTGTTTTGTCCCATGCGGCTGTTCTTATTTTTTTTTTTTTCATTTGATACAGAAAAGCATCCTTGATTGTTGTGTAACAAAATGAAAAATATTTTATTAAATTCAGTGGAATGAATGACTAGATTGTTAGTTAAATGCCTTTTTTCTTTTAATTCCACATGCATGTCATGTTTTTTCTTTATTTTTAGATTTTTTTTATTGTATAATTAAATACAAAATAATTTAAGAGAAAAAAAAGTTATTAAATCTAGTGAAATACAAATTGATTCGGGTTTTTTTGGATTTTTTTTAACTCTTTTTAATTAAGTATTTTAATTTTAAATTTTATTTTTCATTATTGAATTGTTTTTTGATTGAACATAATTATTTGTTTAATTTTTTTATAAGGTTGTTGTGGTCTTATAACAATTTAAATAATTGATTCGTGTTAATTGACATCTATTCAATATATTGTTATTTTAATATTTAAAAAATAAATTTTAATATATTACTATTTGAATATTAAAAAATATTATCTTTTAATATGTCTCGAATATTATATTAATGATTGATTTTTTCCTTTGAAAAACACAATATCAATACTTAAAAAACAGTTTTGTCGGTTAGTTTTGATGCATAATATGAAATTAAGCATAATGTGTCCTAATCTAAAATATGAAATTACACCCTTAACATTTATGTAATTTACACCTTGTACAAATCCTTAATTAAAAAAAATCAATTCAACTAGATGAATAATGATTGAAAAAATTAAATACAAAAAAAAAAAATTATGGTTGTTTTATGGATTTAAAACTTATCACGTCCGCCATAGCACATGTATCAATTCTTTCCCTTTTTAAGATTAGTAACAACAAAGTACCATTACTAATATCTCAATTATATGATTTATGATTTTGGAGGACAAATCAATTTCAATTTATCTCATAACATGCACAATAAACTAAGAATAAAGTCATGTATTGTGATATTCACAATATCTTTGAATCACAATATGGCCAATTACTCTGCTAAATATATGTTGTGAATATTGATTCTAATTTTAAGTATAACAAAAGTGTCAACATCAATATCGATCAACACCAAATTAATATTCTTTCTTAATTGAAAACTATCATCTTAAATAATCAGTTTACTCCGTCGTGGAAACTGGAAAACTGTTCCTGCTTTTTTCTCTTATAAAGCTCCATTTCTCATCTTGTACATCCCAAGACTCCTTAAAGACCAACCAAACAGATAGAATTTGAGAATATGAATCTCTGATTTTCCTTATCACTAAGGTCAGAGATTAAACCATATATATACAGTTGTTTTACAAGAAGAAGAAGAAGCAAACTGTCATGACAGCTGGCATAACCGTAAACCAACTGTAAACAGATTCTAGCAGTTATAACAAACAGTAACACTGTTATGTAACCAACTGTAAACAGATTCTAGCTTTGGTTTATCATCCCACTTAAGTGAAAGGGTCTGGGAACGATGCACAACTGTGACCTGAGGAGCGAGAACCTTGAACTTGGGAGATGCTTAGTCAATAGATCTGTTGGCTGCTTTTCAGTAGGAACAAATTGCAGCTGTAACTTCCCAAAAAAACTTGGTCACAGATGAAGTGAAGATTGATTTCTATATGCTTTGTTCGAGCATGTAATATAGGATTCTTCACCATATGATAACAATAATAATATCATACTAGAGGAGAGGAATGGTAGGGGCAGAGACACATAGTTCTTGCAGCAAAGCCTGCATCTAAACAATTTCAGCAATAGCTAAGATAAGGCCTCGATATGCAGATTCTGCATTGCTGCGAGACACTACTTTTTGTTTAGTAGAGGACCAAGAGACTAAGTTATCCCCTAGATAAACCAGATACCCACTTGCACTTCGCCAATCATCAGGTTGAGCACCCCAGTCTGCATCCGTGAAACCTTCTACTATCAAATGGCTTGAAGGACTTAACAATAACCCATCATGCAAAGTGTCTCTTAGATACCGAAGAATCCTTTTGACAGAAATCTAGTGAGCTGTGGTTGGCTGTTGCATGAATTGGCATGCCTTATTAATAGCAAAAGTGATGTAAGGCCTTGTGATTGTAAGATACTGAAGTGCCCCTACTATACTACGATATTGAGTGACCTCTTCCATAGGATCACCATCAATCCTGGATAAATTTTGTCCAACAGCACCAGGGGTTTTGGCAGGTTTGGTATCAAACATTGTTGTCCTATGCAGTAGATCAAAGGTATATTTTGTCTGGCTTAAATGCATAGAGCCTTCATTGTAAGAGACCTCCATACCTAGAAAATAAAAGAGCCGCCCCAAGTCTCGTAATGCAAAGACAGAATCAAGTTTAGTAATGAGTGAAGAAATCTGTGTGGGTGAGCTGCCGGTGATAAGTATATCATCCACATATATAAGAACTAGCAATGTTGTGGATTCACCAAAATGAAGAAACATTGAATTGTTTGTCCTAGAGTTGTTGAATCCTCATTGTAAAAGAGTAGAGCTGAGCCTTTGAAACCAAGCTGGTGGAGCTTGTTTCAAATCATATAGAGCCTTCTTCAATCTACACACTTTGGTTAGAAATTTAGGGTCCTCGTAGCTAGGAGGTTGATACATATAAACTTGCTCCTTTAACTCACCATTTAGGAAGGCGCTATGAACATCAAACTGTTGAATTTCCCACTTAACACTGAGTGCAATAGTTAATATGATTCGGATGGTTGCAGCCTTAACAACCGGACTAAGAGTCTCAAAATAATCAAGACCAAGAGTTTAATGATACCCTTTAGCCACATGCCTGGCTTTATACCTGTCGATGCTCCCATCTGACATGTGCTTCAACTTGTGCACCCACTTACAACCGATTATATTAACATCAGAAGGATGTTCAACAAGATCTCAAGTGTGGTTTCCATGAAGAGCAGCTATCTCTAAATCTATAGCTTGAGTCCAGTTTGGATCTTTGAGGGCTTGGTTGAGAGTGTATGGTTCTAAGATCTTCGTAGCTGACAAATAAAGAATGGTCTTTTTCTTGGTTATACCATGCATCAATCTTGTGGTCATGCGTGGAGCTAGAGTAGAACAGGGAGCCTGATCCTCATGAATTGACTCGGGTAAAGAATGAGAGACAGGAGTGGTTGTAGAACTACTCAAAGAATGTGAATTGTCACTTGTGAAGGTGAAAGAAGATGGTGGTGAGTCATTGTTGTTAGTAGAAGTTAAAGAATTAGAGAGAGGTAAAATAGCTAGAGTGAGGATCTCTGCTGGAGTATCATTGGTTAGGGAAAGAGAAGTAGGTTTAGTGAAAAGAAATTGTGTTTCATAAAAAACAACATGAGGTGTGACATATACTCGTCTAGTCAAAGAATCAAGACACAAATATCCTTTGTTATTGAAGTTATACCCAAGAAAAATACACTGAACAGATCGGTACTGCAACTTGTGATTGTTGTAAGGACGAATAAATGGGTAACACAAGCAACCAAACACTCTAAGAGATTTGTAGTCAGGAATTTTGTGAAAAAAAGTGTAATAGGGTGAGTCATTATTGAGTACCTTGCTTGGCATTCTGTTAATGAGAAAAGTGGCTGACTAGAAGGCATATTGCCAGAATTTCATTGGCAACACGCAGTTTGCCACGATAAAAAAAGTCACAGATAAAGTGAAGATCAATAGCGATATATTTCATCTTGGATTGCATAACAAGATTGAGACTATGCTGGGTGGCACTAATATTATCACAAAGTAGGAGTGGTAGTTCACGTAACGTGAGACCAAGTTCATCAAGAAAAGACTTTATTCAGAGAACCCCCGAAGCACTGCGTTTGATTGGCGACGCAACAAGAGACCGAAATGAATCGTCTGTTTGACATAATGCAAGAGCCGTTTAACATGTTGCCAGTGCATTACCATTGGTTTGTGCATAAACTAAGCAAGACGATTGACTGTAAAAATGTACTGTTATTGCATGTGGGAATTAAATCATCAATGTACACCAACACATAAAGTAGAATGCCATCCTAATCGAAAATAAGGAGTTGTCAGACTTCGAATTAAGAAAACCCAATGCAAGAAGGTGTGAGCGTAATGCATTGTACCAGGCTCTAGGCGTCTGCTTGAGACCATAAATAGACTTCTGAAGATAAACAAACATGATGAGGATAGGACTGATCAATAAAGTCGACAGGTTGATGCATAAACACTTGCTCAGTTAACTTACCATGAAGAAACGCTTATTAACATCTAGTTGCTTGAGAGGCCAGTTATTTGATAAAGCTAGTGAGAGGATGAGGCAAATGGTGGTTGGTTTGATAACTGGACTGAAGGTCTCAGTATAGTCGAAACTCGGGTGCTGATTGAACCTCTTAGCTACAAAACGTGCCTTAAACCGATCCACTATACTGTTTGGATGAAGTTTAATCTGAAACACCCATTTACAACCAATTAAATTGGAAGCAAAGGGTCGAGGGACCAGATTCCAAGTGCAATATGAGACTAAGGTAGTAAATTCATTTGTCATGGCCTTATGCCACCGGGGGTCCTTGAGAGCCTAAGAGACACAAGTTGGTTCCAATGGTGGGGCAAGAGGGTGCTTGGTAGTAACTGAAAGCTGTTTAGGACAGAAAATACTATTTTGAGCCAGAGTGACCATAGGATGAGTGCGAGTAGGTGGTACAGGTGCTCCGGGCAGAGGAGATGCAGAGCAGGATGAATTACTAGTAGGAGAAGAGGAAGCCATACCTGGTGTAGGGGATAGAGTCACGATTGTTGTAGCATTAAGTGATGGAGATGTGATGGTAAGATCAGAGCCTTGATGACCAAGTAATCACAAATTCGAATCTCACCACCCCTATTTATTTGATAAAAATCAAGCACAAAGTAATGTGGGTCTGTGCAAGTTTCAAGCCCAAAGGGCTTTCACTTGAGGGGGTGTGTTAGAGAATAATATAAATCAAATATTGGGACCTCACCTAACAGTTTAAGCTATTGGGTTGAGATGGTTCTTTGACATGGTATCAGAGCATCCTTCTCTCACAGATTAGAAACGCCCTTTAACTCCATATCGGCTAGTGAAAACCTTACTCCTCTCTCAGAGCCTGCTGGCTCTAACTTTGTGTCTCCATTCCCTCTCATTACTATCAACACTTCCACCCAATTGCCCTACAAACTCACATCCTCAAATTATCCTTCCTAGCGTGCAACTTTCCTCACCGTTCTTATTGGATATGATCTAATGAAATATTTGGACGACACTCTTTGATGCCCTCCTAAACCTAATACAAACTCTTCTACCTCTACTGCGGCACTCCATGTGGTATAGACAGGACCTGTTGTTGCTGAATGTTATTTTTGCTTCTATTTCTGAAGCAGTTGTATCCCTTATTACTATGACATCTCACCCGCTTGTTCGCTAGCAAATCTTAGGCCAGGATTATACAGTTGAAAGAAGATCTTACCCTTATTCAATGGGGTTCTCGCACGATATTTGAGTTTCTTCAAGCAGTCAAGGTAATTGCTGATGAACTCTCGTTGATTGATGCACCCATTTCAGATGATGATTTGATATTATATGTGCTTAATGGCCTTAGCTCTGAGTTTCGAGATATGGTGGCTCCTATACATACGCCCGAGAGAAACTACCTTGTCTTTTGCAAAATTGCATTATCTGTTAATTGGTCATGAACACTACCTCAAACGCATGGATGGCAAATCTTCAACCCTGGCTGTCACTGCTAATACCTCTTAACGGAGGTTGAATCCTCGGTTAAAAAATAACAAGAATCGTTTCAAACAAAATTTCTCCAAACATCTCCTTTAAAGAGGACCTCTATTGTGTGCCAAATATATGATCATCCTGGTCACACTGCAAAGAATTATGTCAAATTGCAGTCTCTACCTATTGCCAATTACACTACTTCTTTGGAATGCTAAATGGCTTCTTTATTCCGCTGCTTCTCATAATTTTACGTCTGATTTGGCTAATCTCTCCATTCATTCTGACCATGATGGATAAAATGAGGTGGTCCTTGAAGATGGTATATGTTTGCATGTTGCTAATATTGGTTCCACTACTGTTTCCTCCCCTTCCCACTCTCTTATTTTAAAAGAAACCCTGCATGTGCCCCTTATTAACAAAAACTTGATCTCAGTTCATAAGTTTACTCATAATAATAATGTTGTTATTGAATTTTACCCTTTTTTTTACCTTGTGAAATATCCGATAACGGTAGTGGTGCTCATGCACAGTAGGTATGAAGATGGTGTTTATCCTGTGGAACTATGTCCTTCCTCATCTCAAGCCCATGCCATCACCTTGGCTAGAACTCGTGCCTCCTTTGATTGTTGGCATCATAGACTGGGTCACCCTGGTTCCAAACTCTTGTCCTCTCTTCTTTGTAGTTACAACTTACTTATGTCCCCCTCTAAGTCTTTATTGTCCTGTGTTTCGTGTTAGTGCAATAAGTCGCATAAATTGTCTTTTAGTGTCATTTCCCTTACGAGTCATAATCCTCTTGAATATTTGTATGCCGATGTTTAGGGACCATCCTCGGTTCCCTCTGTTGATGGCTAATGCTATTATGTACTTTTTGTTGATCATTTCACCAAGTACTGCTGGTTCTTTCCTATGCATAACAAGTCGGATGTGTTTTCTATTTTTGTTCACTTTACCACTATGGTTGAAAATAATTCTCTGGGAAAATTAAAAAAATTTATTCCAACAACGATGGTAAATTTATCAAACTTATACCTATTCTTGCTGCTCGTGGTATTAGCCATTTTACCACTGCACTGCATACTCCCCAACAAAATGGCATCGTTTAACATCACCATCAACATAATGTCAAAATGGGTATGAACCTTTTACATCATGCCTTAGCTCCTTCAACTTATTAGTCATATGTTTTGGCCACGGCATTTTATCTTATTAATCGCCTCCTCACTATCTTACACTCACGTCGAAGTCCCTTTGAAGTATTATTTGGACAGGTTCCTGACTATCATAAGTTGCGCACATTTGATTTTCAATGCTACCCTTGGCTTGTTCCCTATTGTGCAAATAAATTTCCATCTAAATCCCAACCTTGTGTCTTTCTCGGGTACTCCCTAACTCAACATGCCTTACAGGTAAGATTTATCTCTCTCATCATGTCACTTTTGATGAAAATATTTTTCCCTACGCTTTCTGCTCTTCAGTCTACTGCTACACCGTGTCCTGCTCTGATACCATAAAAGGATTGCACAAGTAATTTGGTAAAAAACTCAATATGTATTGCATTACAACAATGTCAATATATAATACAAGACTATGGCTATTTAAGGAATGCTAATGAAGGAATATACAACCATAAACAAGACCGCAGCTATTTGAGAAAACCTCGTTCTCTATGGCAACGATGACCAAAAGCTTCTAGTGTGGTCTACCAATGTTTCAGTGGAAGAAAATGATACTTGTGCAGATCAACTCTTGGATTCATGAGGAAATTTGATTTTGGTCAGGAAAAGAAGCAGGAAAATTGTATGGCAAGGCTTCGATTATCCTACTAACATCCTGCTTCCTGGGATGAAACTGGGGCTGGATCGAAAATTAGGAATTGATCGGTTCCTAACATCATGGAGATCAGCTGAAGACCCTGGGTTTGGGGACTTTTCAGTTAGGATCAACCCAAATGGCTCGCCACAATTCTTTGTCTATAATGGTACAAAGCCAATTATTAGATCTCGCCCTTGGCCATGGAGAAGTCAGATGGGCTTATACAAATGCACTTTTGTAAATGATCCAGACGAAAAGTACTGTGTCTGCACAGTTCCTGATGATTCTTATCTGCTAAGATTAATAGTGGATGCATCACTGAAGGAGTTGTATCATCCGCGTGAAGCCTTGAAATGCATACAAATCGGTTTACTGTGCGTGCAAGAAGATGCCACGGGCAGACCATCTATGTTGGCGATTGTTTTTATGTTGAGTAGTGAAACAGAGATTCCTTCTCCAAAACAACCTGCATTCCTCTTTAGAAAATCTGATAAATTTCCTGATATAGCATTAGATGTAGAAGATGGACAGTGTTCTGTAAATGAGGTGACAATTACTGAATTCGCTTGTCGCTGAAGCTGTGCTGTCTGAAAAATTGCTAATATGAAGTTCCATTAGATTTGTAATGAAAAATTACTCAATGATGGGAAAACGATAGTGAATGCCTTTCCTCAAGACAGTCGGAACAAATATTTTAAAGCGGCAGAAAACAATGGAACAAATATTTAAGAGTAATGCTGTCTTTTTCACATGCTCAATTGATTATATAAAATTAATCATGAGAATCTTGTTTTTTTTATTGTTTTATATAGTATAATTATTTAAATACCTTTAAAAATAAAAATAAAAATCGATGTTCCTCATGTTTAGAGGTATTTTTTATATTTTATATTTTATAGCGTGTACTTGAAATCAAAATCCTCTAACATTGCCTGTGAGTTAATTCGTACTTTCCTTCCTTTTTTTTTTATTATTATTATGATGTAGTCTTTGAGGCAATTTAGTTTTTTAATATATATATATATAAAAGCAAAAGTGATTGATGCATTAGTTGAATATTCTAGTGAGTAAGTCTTCCCGTCGTGTTTAAGCGGTATGTGCAGTCTTTAGTGTTTTTTGATTCATCATAGAGCGACCCACCTCCCTAAACAACATGTGTGATCTATATCCATTCAGTTTGGCCCCAACTGACTTTTCTTCTTCTTCTTTTTTTATTTATTTCCACACTAGCTTTCTAAAATCTCACAATCGCCATTAATTTTGTTTTTTCTTTTGATTTGATTCTTATTTTTTTAATTGGTTTTTTTTTTATTATTTTGTAAAATTAAAATTTAATTTTAATTTCATTCTTCTTTAAATTTTATTAGATCCATCAAATCTGATACTCATTTTTTATGCTATTTTTTTTATTTGAGATTATTTTTAAAATTAATTTTTTTTTTACGATTTTATCCTCTATTTTCTTATTTCTACTTTTTTTTCTTTTACAAATTTTTTTATGATGTTTTTTTATCTCATTCTTTAACATTAAATTGAGCTTCTTTATTGAGTCTAGATTTAGGATTTAATAGGTTATCAATTTGAGAAATTAACCTAGGTTTATAAGATTTGCTCTGGTTAATTTTTTTTTGCTTTTTTTAATCTTATTATTTAATATTTGATTTAATTGGAGATTGAGTTTTATTTTTTTATTCCCTATTTATAAGATTTTTTTGTTGATTTTAAAAATGACTTGGGTTATCTTGGATTTTTTTTGTCACTCTTTGTTAAATTTAGCTTTTCTTAATTTTTTTTTAACTTTTTAATTAAATTAAGTGAATTGCTTAGAAATAAACATAATATACTCACTTAATGATATTTTATTTGGTATGTTTTTGGAATCATTACTTAGGTAATGCATGCAACCTCTCTTTTTTTTTCTTT
>Ga0307516_10010780_pt1 | contig 10007 bp, 6 predicted proteins | sample 19_EM_MG_FD_203310 | JGI IMG/M metagenome (GOLD analysis project Ga0307516, IMG submission 203310) | Populus trichocarpa ectomycorrhiza microbial communities from riparian zone in the Pacific Northwest, United States - 19_EM | ecosystem: Host-associated > Plants > Roots > Unclassified | place...
TTTATTCTTTAATTTCTTCTCCCTCCTTCTCCCATTTGAAATCAGTGCTAACCCATTTTAACAATTTTTTTGTAAGTAAATATTCACAACCTCAACTTGTTTTTAATCATCACACGGACGAAGTTATGTTATTTTTATTAAAAAGATTTTAAATTGAATTATTTTATTATTTTTAAAAGCACTACTAATTCTCAAAAAGAAATAAAATCTCTTCTGATTCAATTTTTGAGGCGATAGTTAAATTAAAATCTCGATTGTTTGAGAAATAAAATAAATTATTATGCATGTGTGTTATCTGCTTAATCATTGTTTTAAAGTAATGACAGAAACACTAAATATTTGTATTGACTTTTTTTTCTGAAAATTTATGACAGGTGCATACAATTCAAAGACAATAAATAGCATTGCTAAAATTCGTACTTGATTTAAAATTTCCCCGGTAATAATAACGTGACACTGTTTAATAAAAAAAATATTAACGCACACTTGCATTTTTTGAGTTTAAATGGAGACTAAATATTCGATAAAAATTTAATAATTAAAAGCAGCACGATAAATATAAATATGTTAACATGGGACTGTCTACACACATATATCCATGGTGCGTCAATTGTTACATGCTAAAAGCAAGTTTATTCAAAATTGCATTTTCAAATGGCTTTCATTTAAACTAATGTATTCATAAATAAGATATTACTTATTTGATCTCAGTCACGTGTAGTATCGATGGAGATACGGAAGTATCACATTTCTAATGAACCAGTGACGGACTAAACAGTGAAACCTCAAAATTGAAAGAGTTTGCCACCTCACCCTGAAAATTTCCTCAAAAAGAAAAAAACAAGCTTAAACACGACGAAGGTTTCCTGGTGTGGAGTGTCGTGCCAAATAGTTAATGTACAGATAAACTCATTTTAATATTTAAAAAAAAACACTAAACCAGAAAATCAAATACTCAATAGACGAAATATTTGGCACACAAGTCAGATCGATGAGAAGGATGGACGCCATTGATGTCACACAATCGACAAAATGTGTCATGAAAAGGAGCACACATTGAATATGCTTTGTTCTAGTGATACAATCATGTAAGGAACCACCACGCGCGATGTTTTTGTCTGACTGACCAAGCTAATGACCATGTTGCCCTTTATCCGTTCTCGGTGGAAGCTCATGTGGACTCCGTGAAAAATCTCCGGGCCCCTCATTGTCCGTGGTGGAGGCTGATTCTCACATAGTGCCCATACGTGTCTATGGATCCGTATCTTACCTGGCACCTGTTTGCTCAGTGATACCACCCGCGTTACGAATTCTAAATTACAAGACTGGGTTTTATTTATTTTTTAAAATAGTACTTTCACATTAACATTAACATTAACAACAGAAAAAATAAAGGAAGAAGGGATTTTACTGTTTACTTTCTTGAATAATGTTGTTAATTAAAATAATATTTTTTTCCTTTTCCTTTTCTTTTGATTTTTGTATTTATTTTTTAATTTTATCCTTCATATTAAATTTATTGGGAATTGAGCTTCATAATTATTTTAATTTATTTTTATGAGGTTATGCCGGGCTCGTGACCCCAGTCACGAGTTTAACGGATTAACTTGGTTGACTCGAGTTTTTTCTCCGTTTTTTTAATGGATTTTTTTCTTAATTATATCCTTTAATATTGGGTTGATTGAGAACTAGATTTCGTGATTTATTTTGGTTTGTTTTATACGAGGTTACCCCCATCTCATGACTCGAGTTATGAGTTTGGTTGGTTGACCCGAGTAATTTTTTGTATCTTTTTTTAATCAATTTGTTTTTCAATTTCATCTTTCAGCACCAGATTGAATATAGATTAAGTTTTATAATTTGTTTTGATTTGCTTTCTATTGGTTTATCTTGGTCCCATGACCCGGGTCACAGGTTTGGAAATTTAATTCAAGTTGGCTTAGGTTTTTTTTTCTATTTTTTTAATTAAATTTTTTCCAGTCTCATATTTTAACATTGCGTTTACTAAAAATTGAGTTTTGTAATTTTTTTTATGAGATTATCATAATTTTATGTCTTGGTATGCGAATTGACAAATTAATATAAGTTAATTTGAATCGATCAAGTATGTTATCATTTCAATATTTATTAAAAAAATTAATTTTAAAAATTAATTTTAATTTAAACTATATTTTTATTGATTATTCAGAATGTTTTTTAACCCTGCTAAGATAATGGGGTTATATCAAATTATTTTTTATGTGATTTAATTTTTTTATATTAGAAAAAATATTACTAACATCAAAATATTATTTTATATTAAAAAAATAATTTTACCCGTAACTTAGCTCGAGAGAATTGTCCAGTGAGCTAATATATTGCAGTCCAAATTGTCTAAGCCACGTGGGGTGATGATTTAAACCCTGAGAAACGACAAAAAGTCTCGAACCTGTATAGTAATTATCAATTTCATCAAAAATCTATCTAGTTTTTTTAATTTTATCCTAAATATTATCCAAATCTCTTAACATCATATGCTTGTCTGGCAAATCCACTCTACGATAGTGTTTGGCACTGCATTTGAAAAATACTTTTAAAAAAATATAATTTTTTTTTAAAAAAATTAATATGTTTTTTTATGTTTTCAGTTCATTTTTAGGTGTTGATGTCAAAAATAATTTTTAAAAAATAAAAAAAATTATTTTAATGTGTTTTAAAATGAAAAGTACTTTGAAAAGCAATCGTTACCATATTTCCAAACATCAACAAGTAAACCAAGCCTCATGTGTCAGAGTGCGACTTGAATGGAAGTTGGTTAAATTTATTTATTTTTATTTATATTTTTAGATCATTTTGATATAAAAAAATATTATTTTATATGTATTTCTAAAAGAAAAAACACTTTAAAAAACAATTGCTACCACATTCTCAAACACCCCTTAAAATTTTTAAGAAAAACAATGTTAGTCCATTAGCATTGGGCTATACACTATGCTTATAGCGTCGGGCCTCGTGCCTGGTGTGGGGTGTGCCATGAGTTGTGTCGCGTCCATGCACGACACCTTGATTCAAAGGGCACGGCCACACACTTGGCTTTGGGACCAAGCACAATGTTCAAACCCATAAACATGTATAACTAACGGGTATGGTGTCGGGTCCAGACCAGTTTCTTGATTTACCCAACCAAGAACATGTCAGGGCTAGTTTCTAGACCCAAGCTACTGTAAAAATAATCTCGAGCCAATAAAAAGTTGCTTGGAAAAATACCAATAAATTTTGATATATTATAGATAAAACTAAAAAAGACGGGGAATTCATTATTCCCCAAGACACACCATGGATGGGAATTGTTAATTCCCCATCCCTTTTTTGTCCATGAAAAAAAAAAACTTTTGCCTAAATGATGAGGGCATGATTGTCTTTCTAGTGGTGGCATTTTTAAATTGATACAGTGTAAGACGAGTATTTGCCTTTAAAATTGCACTACAAGTTATCATAAATACTCTTAAGACCAATGCATTATTTGGCGTTGTTTATTGGTAAATTTGTATTTTTACCTATAGAGTGTACAATAAAGTTACCAGTCTAGCTTTGTAAACAAAAAAACTTTATATGGTTGGGAGGGATGTGTTGCGTCCTATCATTTGTATTTGCAGAATAAAAATATCTCATTACCCTTGGGTTTTAGTTTTTCATGCGATAGGTCTAAGGGTATTTTTGTTATTGTACAAATAGTGTGTGGTAAAATTGTAAGGGTTAGTTTTGTCTTTCAATAAATCAAAGGGATTGAAAAAATATTGGTGGGTGCCAACTGCTCCGTCATCTTTAGGCGGTGTGTGCGATTGATTCCGGTAACTAAGAATGTCATTTCAGAACATCATTAAATTTGTCTCGGTGTCTTCTTCATATTGAGATGACGTGTGTAGAAAACAGAGCTCCGATTTGGATTTGACAGATATGTCTTGTGTTTTCTTTTTTCTTTTTCTCTCTCCCTCGTTTCTTGTGTCTTGCCTTGCAATTTTTCAAATCAACCCCTTAGCATCTCTTTGTTTTTTATTTTGTCCTTAATCTTTTGGCTCGTATTTGTTTTTTTTTTCAAATAACTTATGAAAATCAAAATTTATTTTAATTTCATTCTCATTTGATTTTTTTACTTCTCTTGTTTTTGTTTGTCCTTGATTTTTTTGTTAATATTTATTTTATTTGAAATAACTTATAGAAATTGAAACTTATTCCAATTTTTATCCTCATTTGATTATTTAAATTTGTCTTGTTTAAACCCCTTCTATTAATTGCTATTTATGTCATTTAAAATAATTTTTATAATGTAACTTTTTCGGTGATTTCACCGTTAATAATTTTTTCTAATGACAAATTTTATTCTTATTCTTTTGATTATTTTTTTTGCTTTGCTAATTTTTTTAGTTTTTTTTAAAAAACTTAATTTCATAATTCATCATTGAGTTGATTTGGATTTGAGCTTATTGGTTAACCCCATTTTGGAATTTCAAGGATTCTCGATAAATTAACCCAGTTTAAAGACGTTCGCTAGGTGTTGCCTTTTCCTTTTATCATTCTTTTAATCTAGTGTATTTTTTTAGGTTCTATCATTTGATTTATTTTATTCTATTTGAGATTAAGCTCATTGTTTTTTTATATGCTTTTTACATCCTATGTTTGTTTTTTGTATTTTTGGTTGGGTTATCTAGAACTTTTTATATTTTGTTTTTTGAGATATATTACTTTTAATTAAATAGAATTAATTGGTTAAATATAGACAAATACTCATTTCATCGTGTTTTGTTCGATTTACATTTACAGGGCATTGGTCTAGCAAACCATGCAACTTATTTCGATGTTATCTTGCATTATTTTGCAATTGAGTTTAAATCAACTCATCAAGTTTTTTTGGTTGTGGATAATGTTCACAGTCAAGTGGCGGCAAGTCTCCAACAATCCTTTCTTTTTTCTTTTTACAAGTATGATATCAATCACTCATTTTATTTATTTATTACTAACAAATGTTTTTTTTGTGATTTGTTTTCTGTTGTTCCATTCGGTTTAAATCTGATTATTAAATTTATCAATCTTATTGGATATAGTCAAGTTAATGACCCGAGTATCAAGTTCTTCTTGCTTCTTTCAAAACACAATCGCCCTGCGACATAATGCAGATTTCCTTTTTATGCCTGTTTGGTATCGTGATGATAGTTGATTTTCAAAGTGTTTTTTACTTGAAAATACATTGAAATAATATTTTTTTATTTTTTTCTGATATCAACACATCAAAATGATTTAAAAATACAAAAATAATAATTTAAAACAAATAAAAAAAATATTTTTTTCAAAAACATTTTTAAAATATAAAAACAAACAAGCAATTAATTCTATAACAAACTAAGGTAAAATTCTTTGTACTAATGTAAGTATCAGAATAACCATTCAAAAAAATAAAATAAAATTAGAAATATATAAATTTTATTCTGTTTGTCCTACGTCGATCCTAGTAAATCCGGCTTACGTCCTCTGATTCACATCACCCGATGAATCTCTGTAAGAAAAAAATTCCAAAAATTCCAAAACAAACATAAATAAAAATTCAATACCTAAAATAACTGAAAAAGAAGAAAAAAAAAGAGAAAAAAAAAAGGAGAGAGACCGATCTAAAATAATAAAACGCCCCCCGTCTTCTCCATCTTCCTTATTTTGTATTCTACCTTTCTTCTTCTGTTTGTATTCGCTCCGTTCTACAAAGACTAAATAATCCAAGAAAACTGGAGAACCAAACAAGAAACCGATTAAAAAAAAATCGCAAAAATGAAATTCTCTTGAAAGAAAAAGGAAACAAAAGGAGATAAATTAGGAATTTCAAGATTCTTCTCCAACTAGTTAATTAATTTTCTGCTATAATGTCGACGCCATTTTCTGGTATAGACGGAGGGGGAGCAGGAGGAGTAGCGGTAATGGCAGGTCCAGTGAATCCAATCGATCCTTCTGCACCGTCTAAAACTTGCCTAAAAAATTCTGCTTTGAAATCTCCAATTCTTATCTTCCTTTTCTTCCATAAAGCTATTAGGTCCGAGCTCGATGGTCTCCACCGCGCCGCCATCGCTTTTGCCACCACTGGTGGTGATATTAAGCCGTTACTTGAGCGCTACTACCTTTTTCGCTCGATATACAAGCATCACTGCAATGCTGAGGACGAGGTTGGTTTAACTAATTTTTGTTTCAGATTTGTTGATTTTGAGGCTTTGATTGAATTTTGTATACCGAGTTTGTTCAGCTCAGTTTGCTTTTTCATTTTTCAATTATGTATCAGATTCTGTGCGTGTTAGTGTATTTGCAATCGATTAAGTGGAGTTTTGGAGGTTTTTAGGGATATGCAAATGAATTTGCTTTCTAATTTATTTGCCATTTTAGTGATGATTTTGTGTGATTATTGCTTAAATTTTCTTAGTTTTGTTAATCGTGGTAATTTGAGTTGCTTATTTTGGATTGGTTGAGAGTGTGCTTTGTTTTTCGCTGTAGTCGTAGACAGGACCAGTTGAAGGTTTGTGCATGGTTGCATTGATACATATGGATAGTATCTCTATACTTTGATACTAGCATGGTGGTGCTAAATATTTTTTCATCTTGCAAAACAAGGTTCGGCAGAGTCTGAATCGCCAATGGCAATAGCAGTTCATTACGTGGCTTTGTGATTGAATTACATGTGATAGCTTTGATTAAGGCTTTACCGGATTGTTAAGAATGAGCACGTATTGTTGGGCCTATTAGTTTCCTAAACAGCAGGTTTTAGAGTAGATCAAGTACCATGAGCCTTGAATTCATGTTGTCTTGATGGAATATAATTAAAATTTCTCTTTTGTTATATAATTTGGCGGGACTTGGAACTATCATTTCTTCTGGAATTACTTGATCACATATTGGGTAATATTTACTCTCTTTTCCTTTTCTTTTTCTGTCATTAGTGCACACAATGACATTTGCAATCAGAGTTTAAAATTTTCTTTCGTTGCTTGATCAAAGTGCATATCCTCATTTCCAACTTAAATGTTGAATTTCAGATTTACAGGGTCAAATCTTTTGAGTCACGAGAAGCTTGTAACCATTTTGTTGTTTATGCACACTTTAGTTGGATTTGCAGATTGAATTTTGTCTAGTGGGAAGACGATGTCGGTGAGTCACCACATGCAATTTAGCCTCAAAAAGGCACGATACTGCCACAACATAATATGAGACGCTTACACTGTTTTTGTAACATCCATCACATGTTTATGGCAAGACCCTCTCAAATGCTAGGAAACTGAAATATCAGATTATACTTCAACTGTCACCACTCATGGTCTTTGGTCATTAGATTAATTATCACATGGTAGATTATGGACTCCATATGTTTTGTCAGGTACTTAATTTCCTGCCTGTCTTGATTGTGGTATGCATTGTTCGCTATAATCAATTCACATTATTTCAGATATATTCTTTTTTTCCCTTTTAATCTGCATTCTTTTCTCAAGGTATCAGTTATTGAATTAGCATTGCATTTATACTCTTGTCCCTCCTTTCTTAATTAAGTTATAGAGTATTCCATCATGTATCTAGCTTTGCCCGATGGTTATTTTTGCACTGATAATTTTGGGGTTGAGAGCTATTTGTATCTATATAATCTGGCGGGGGCATCTGACACAAAACAAAATAAAGCTGGCAAGAGTTTAGAAGTTACAGATATTATAAGCATGTAAAACTTTAGCCAAATGGAGAAGGTTGAGAGGGTAAGATAATCTGATAATCATTGTTTCTGCACAACAGTAATATCAGCCATCTTTCTCTAATTAATTATGCTGTGAAATATCTTTATGATATATTATGATCTCTGAACTGAAAACTTATCGTGGAATTTATCACAAGTTGATCTAGATATTATTATATGAAGTGTGATGAATGAAAAGGGTATACTTTGGAGAAATCTGCCACTTGTTCTTGCAAGAAATACTAGCATTGTAGCTTTTAGTAGAAATGGTTTTGTCAAATAACGGTATAAATTTTCTTTTCCACATGTTTGGCTATAGTACAAGCTTTAAAATCCTGATGCATTTCCTGTTCACGATCCAGTACAAAGTGAAACGGGAATAAGACAATTGTTACTGTAGTTTCATGCTTCTACTCTTGATCCTTAAACTGACGAAAGGTAGAAAGTGCTGTCAGAAACAACTGTGGCATGGATTCCATAGTCATCTGTCAATTGGAATTTGTTAGTCTGATCAGATCAATTGGTATTGGAAAGCATCAGTGCTTTTGTAGGTCTATAATATCTGAAAAATCTAGAAAACAGTGTGTCCTGGGAACGTGTATTGAAACACACAGGACTGGTATTTGGAATGTTGATGTGGTCAATTATTTTTTGTTCACTAGGAGGCCCATCAGGTCTTGCACTGCTCAATGGTGTATAATCCCTTTCTTTTAACCTCTCTCATTCTTGATGTGACTGAGATTCAATGGCTGGCTGTTTTGGATTATGCACGTGTCTTTATTAGCTAGTTAGGTAGCATCCACTAGTTAAAACAAGCATTTGTGGGCAATAAATCCCGTGTATAAAAGTCAGTGTTACTATTTTCACATGGATTTTTAAGGTCTCTGCTATCTATTTTTGAGAGAATCATAATTCATAGCATTATGAAGCAATTAATGTGATAAATGATGTTACCAGCCACAAATTTCGTGCTTGAAAATGGATTATTTCCCTGTTCTTTGGGTTTAGCTTATACACAATTAGCTGAGGATTCTGACAGTATGTTTTTTGTGACTGGAGGTTATTTTTCCTGCTCTTGATATACGTGTGAAGAATGTGGCACGGACTTACTCCCTTGAACATGAGGGGGAGAGTGTTCTTTTCGATCAATTATTTGAGCTGCTCAATTCAAACATGCAAAATGAAGAAAGCTATCGTAGAGAGTTAGCCTCTCGTACAGGAGCCCTTCAAACATCAATTGACCAGCATATGTCAAAGGAAGAGGAACAGGTATTCTTTTTTATCGGTTGTGCAAGGATAGCTTTGCATTTTCTCATGATAGGTTTAAGGGAATTTAAACTTGTTCACCCTATTCTCTTAATCTGTATCTTTTAACCGCACATGATGTGCAGAGCTTTCTTTAATGCTTTAAACAGTTTAGGAACAAAAAGGAAAAACAAGGATAAATAGATTCCGCAGGTGGAGGGAGATTGTAACAACATGTAGATTGTAGAGTTTCAGATGTAGTAATGAATGATTGACTAAACTAGAGAACAAGAAGATATTACAAATATTGACTAACAATCAGAAATGTATATTTCAACTTGAAATAAATCTGTGTCAACACGACTATTTCAGAAGAATCTGAAAGGTGCAATGAAATTCTGTGCATGTTTGAACATTGATATTGATTTTCCTCCAACACATTAAACATGAATACCTACTAGTTCTTTAAGCTATCAAACATTCCTTGCTCTGAGAGTTGTCTCTGTTTCAGCATATGACTAATGTGCTTCAGTATCCACTCCAGTTGATAGAAGTTACGATCAACACACAATGAAAGATGTGTTTCTAGTCTTTATGCACTGCCATTGGTTATAAAAATGCAAAGGGGGAGGCTAACAATGCTGCAGTCACATGACATTTGATCTGCATGATGTGAAGTCCATCCTTTTCGTTTCAGTTGTTCAATAATATTTTCCCCCAAGTTTAACAGGAAAAAGGGGGACAATGTAGTCTATAAGTTCCAATAGCAAATTGCCAGCTCCAACATCTTTTTTATACAAGATATATATGGTTTTGGCATGAATATTATGAATATTATGACACTACATCTTATCCTCCACAAGGATTTCCCTGAGGAATAGAGTGCACATCTGCATTGCTCAAGGAAAGACTTCTGAATAGATATTCTAGAAATAAGTAGCCTTGTCTTTGTCTTTCAGATTTTTCTATGTGCAACAAATTAGTACTGCTCAGGGTGAGCTGACAGGGAACAAGGTGCTCTCTAAGTTTTTGA
>Ga0307516_10010781_pt1 | contig 10007 bp, 4 predicted proteins | sample 19_EM_MG_FD_203310 | JGI IMG/M metagenome (GOLD analysis project Ga0307516, IMG submission 203310) | Populus trichocarpa ectomycorrhiza microbial communities from riparian zone in the Pacific Northwest, United States - 19_EM | ecosystem: Host-associated > Plants > Roots > Unclassified | place...
AGAATGACCAAACAAAACGGATTGAGAAAACTTGCTAATAATAGGGTTCTAACTATAGACATACTTTGCACGAATGAAATTCTCAATTCCAACTCTGTCGTAGTTCGGTGGTAGGTCTGCTTCCCAATAACTATTTGCTCTCTCATTCCCCATTGCTAAAAAAAACAGCACAAAACAGGCTATTTATTAACCTCAAAAGTAAATGAAAATCGATCAGAATAAATCACAAGTTTGGAACAAGCCAATGAGCTTACATTGAATAAATGCAACCTGCTCTGGAAGCCATGTGTCAAGGGTTGCAGATCGAACCTGCAGAAGAGAACCAGTCAAGAGTCAGAATATCCTCAAGGATAATTGCAGTTTGATGTCTAATAAACAGCATCTCCAAGTGGAAAATTAATAATCAAATTCAAAAGGTATAGACAACAGCAAGATATAACTTTATTGATCAACCAACAGAAGGCCTGGTTACCATGAACATCAAAAAAGAAGAAAATGGACAGCGCGTCATTAATCTCATAATAGTAAATAATCACCATGCCATTTTTCTTTCAATTTTCTGTTTCAGTAATCAAAAGAGGCTAATACAAAAACTATTTCTTCATTGTTTTTCACAAATCAACTCTTCATAGAAGACCTTGAAGGTCTCATCAAAAATTCCTACTTTATGCCCAAATGTTTTTTAAATTATCTTAGTCTTCAGTTAAAGATGCTTAATTGGATTACAAAGCAGTTAGTCACCTTCGATATGTGTACCCCAAGACTTCTGTGGATCCCTGAACATTGCATGCAAATAAAGATACCCAAATTTACGCTTGCCCATCTTGGACCTCTGCAACAGAAACAGGTTAAACTCAGTAGCTCAAACAGATTGTAAAGCAACAAAAAAACTTAACAGTATCCAGCCACTTAAGAAGATCCATGACTTTAGAGTAATTTTTTATGTTTATGTTGCCAATTATTTACTATTATGCTAATTGTATCATATCTTCATATTCTTCTCGGCACATACTTGGCTTTGCAGTCAGCACATTCCCTATTCTCGGGCAATTTCAGGAGTCCTTCCAATATCTGCATATGCACAAACAGAAAAGATGGAAGTAAATCAACACAATACATTATTAAGAAATAAAAACGGAACAAATAGTCTTGATACTAGAATTCATAAAGTAAAAACATTTAGAATGCAGAAAACAACAAAGCAAAAAAAATATATATATATTAACAAAAATCATAGTCCACTTCAATGACCAACAGCATCAGATGCAGTTAGCCCCAATGGCAGTCATAAAGTCTAAACTTTGACATATATCAAATGTAGCAACGCCTTGCCTTGAGGTTCAAAAAATCACTATAAGAATGGAATGCATGATACAAGAGACAAGATGGAGATCAATAAAGACTCTAGAAAACTCCATGGTGCAACTATGAATCAAATATCAGGAAGAAATCACATTTCCAGCTGCTTATACAAAAACTAATATTTGATCCCAAAAAGCTCAATTCACAATTGCTCCCCAAAAACAAAAGAATCAGACTGCCAAGTTGGCAGATTATGCATACCATACAGGTAACAGATTCGATCATAAAATGAGCACTCCATCCCATTTAACACAAATTACCCAAACAGCATATAATCCCTGTAGTTAATGCACTCGAAATCCAAACAAATTCTAAGGTTGAAGAAATTCAATCCCTCCTAATTCCATAATGCCACATCAGCACTCATGAAAGATGAACAAGAAATACCTATATTTAGCATTAGAGAAGCAAACAAATCACAAGCAGCAAAATAGTCAAGGAAATTGACATAGTTCAGCCTATCTTAATAATTACAAAATGCATGAATGTTGAGAAAATTTCTTTGTTCTTCATTCCGAATTAGACTGAAATTTCACCACCAGGATATATAATTCAGAGAAAATGCAACTTTAATCTTCTACTTTGATCTCACGATATTATATAACTAACCAACAATAATGCAAATGAATCGCATCATATCAAATATAAATCTCTGCCAATCTAAAACTTGAAATTCACACCCCTACAAGGTTAAACTCCAAAAAATTAACACAATCACCATTAATTAGTGTAACAACCATCGCCATAATCAAGACGTACTTCATCGATACCAAAAATATTAGATCAAATGTAAAATCAAGCAGAAATAAATATCAATGATCTAATTAATCATCTATCCAATCTAAAATCGCAAGACACATCAGATCAAATCAATCGCCACTTAATTCATAACCATAAGAATAAAAAAGAAATCGAGATTAAAGCAAAAACAGGATAGAGATTTCGATCAAGAAAAAAAGACTAACCTTTCTGTGCCTGGCATTGAGCTCTTTAGAGACGTTGGCCTTCTCGTTCATGGTGAGCCTGCAATAACCGCCAGAAAGAAGAAATTGGCTGATCGAGAGAGTGAAAGAAAGTCGTAGCTGCAAAAGATAGAGAGGTCGAGGTCAATTTGGTCTTTTTAGCACCACTTTCTCCTCCCTATATCTCTTTCTTTCCCTCTGATTATTGAGCGATCCAAACAGCACAATAAGAAGGTGAGGAAGGAAAAAGGGGGGGTTTTTTATTTTATTTAAGCGTTTCCTTATTTTTAATCTTTATTTTTATCTGTTTATTTTTTTTATTTTTGAATATTTGGAAGTATGGTAAAATTAATGTATCAGAAAATATTTAAAAAAATTAATTTAAAATAAAAATAAATAAAATATTTTTAAAATATAAAAACAAACAAATTATTTTTTTTTATGTATCGTGGTTGGTACGTGTAAGATAATGGGATTAAGACGCGAAACGCGTAGGAGAAATGTATCTTTTGTGCGACCTGGTCGGGTGTAACTAGTTGCATCACACGGTTCTCGTCGAAAACATTTTGATCACGCCCAAGCAATTGCATGGAAAATGTTGTTCTCCAATATGTTTTTTATTTGACATTAAACGTATTCTCAAACTATAGAAGAAACTAGTTAACTAGCCCACGATATACTGCATATCAACTTTATTTTTTATAAAAAAATATTAAAAAAAAGTTAAAATTCAAAAGCGGCCTGTTGCAATGCTAAATTTAAGATTATTGGATTTAAATTGAAATGGAATATTAGATCCCAAAGCCTTTAATCCAGTTGGGTTTCAAGATCAAAAAAACTTGAATCTAACACCTCTATCAACTTAAGCAACTTGGATCAGACGTTCTTTTCCAACCACAAGTTACTTGGGTCTGAAAGGGAATATCAAACCAAAATTAATAATAAAAGTAATAATAATAATAATTGATTTTACCATTTAAATCAAATCTATATTTTTTTTAAGGTAATAATATTTATTTAAAATTTAATAATATTTATAATATTAATAATATTATTAAACTTATCTGACTCAAGTTTTTATAGTTCTTAATTGCTTCCAATAAAATTTATGGTTTTTCTTCTATAGTAATAATATATTTTTTTTAAATTTATTAATGATAATAATAATAATAATAATAAACTTGTCTAACCCAAGTTCTTATAGTTTTTAATCCCTTCAAATCAAATTTATAATTTTTCTTTATTAGTAATAATATTTTATTTCAAATTTAATAATAATAATAATAATAATAATAATAATAATAATAATAGTTTATAATTTTACCCTTCAAATCAAATTTATGGTTGTTTTTCAATATTAATAATATTTTTTCAAATTTATTAAGTATTATATTAATAATATTAATTATAATAAAAATAATAATATTTTTAATATTAATAATAATATTAAACTCCAATAACTCAAGATTAAGTGAGTCTGACTTCAACGTCAAACCCAAGAACTTTGAGCCCCTCTTAGACGTCATATCTAAGAGCCTTGAGTTTGGCTGCAAAGCTGAACCCAAGAGCTTTGGGTTCGGATACAAAACCTGAAAGCTTTGATTCCGGATGTCGAGCCCTAGAGCCTTAGATCAGACATGGCTGCAAGACCCAAGTGACTTGGATTTGATGTCGTTGCCAGACCCAACCCACTTGGGTCTGCCGTCCATTTCCAGCCCTAAGTCCTATGGATCTGGAAGGGGATGTCAGACCCAAGTTAATAACTATAATAATAATAATAACAATAATAATAATAATTGATTTTACTCATCAAATCATAACTATGTTTTTTTGGATAATAATAATATTTATTTAAAATTTAATAATATTTATAATATTAATAATAATATTAAACTTCTCTTACCCAAGTTTTTATAGTTTTTAATCTCTTCAAAAAAAATATATGATTTTTCTTCGATAGTAATAATATTTTTTTCATATTTATTAATGATAATAATAATATTAAACTCGTCTGACTCAAGTTCTTATAATTTTTAATCCCTTCAAGTCAAATTTATGTTTTTTCTTCAATAGTAATAATATTTTATTTCAAATTTATTAATGGTGATAATAATAATAATAATTTTTAATTTTACCTTTCAAATCAAATCTATGGGTTTTTTTAATATTAATAATATTTTTTTAAAAAAAATTATTAATTATTATATTAATAATATTAATTATAATAAGACTAAGAATATTTATAATACAAACAATCATATTTTTAATAGTAATAATAATATTAAACTTGCATGTCCCAAGTTTAAATGGGTCTAACTGCAACGTCAGGCCCAAGAGCCTTGGATCCGGTAACAACGTCGGATCCAAGAACCCTGGGTTCAGACGCCACACCCAAGAGTTGTGGGTTCAGACGTCAGCCCTAAGAGTCGTGGGTCCTGATGATGGACCCAAAAGCCTTGGGTAAGACGCTGGACACCAGACACAAGATCCTTGGGTCAAGTAGGGCTGCAAGACCCAATTGACTTGGGTCTAGAAGGGGATGTCAAATCTAGGTTAATAATAACAACAACAACAATTGATTTTACCCTTCAAATCAAATATATGATTTTTTTATAGTAATAATATTTGTTTTAAATTTAATAATATCAATGAATTTAATAATATTTATAATAATATTAAACTTGTATGTCCTAAGTTTTTATAATTTTTAATCCCTTTAAATAAAATATATGGTTTTTCTTCGATAGTAATAATATTGTTTTTCAAATTTATTGATGATGATGATGATGATGATATTAAACTCGTCTAACCCAAGTTCTTATAGGTTTTTAATCCCTTCAAATCAAATATATGGTTTTTCTTCAATAGTAATAATATTTTTTAAAAAATTTATTAATAATAATAATTTTTAATTTTATCCTTCAAATCAAGTCTATGGTTATTTTCAATATTAATAATATTTTTTTCAAATTTATTAATTATTATATTAATAATATTAATTATAATAAAAATAAGAATATTTATGTAACACCCTCAATTTTTTTATGTCATATTCGTTGAAAAAACTAGGAAATTGTTTTTGGCATATAACTATATATCATGATCCCTGATCCCTAACTATCATGACAATAATTTTAAGCTTATTACTATTATTATTATTATTATTATACTAGCTATTGATAATTTGACGGAGTCTCCTCTGTAAATCGACCTTTCCAAGTGTCGACATCAACCTAAAACACAATTTATCTTGCATATTTATGATCAAACCATCCTAGACATTCTTCAACAAAATCTAATTTCTCATCACATCATCCACTTTGAATTATACCTTTACCATTTTCTATTCTAATAGTAGTGTCATATTTCTTTTCTCTTCACACATGATGTCATTAAAATAAGCATATTATAAAGTTATCTTCATGCATATTGAAATTCTTTAATGCCTACACAAAAAAGATTTAATTATCTAAAAAGTGGTATATGACTTAACATTAATTACTAGCCCAAAAGACAACTTCAAATCCTAGTGAACTAGAATATTACATAATCAACATACTCAAAATATATCTAATAAATAACTATCCACAAAAGAAGAGAATCAAGGTTGTCCTGCGGTATGAGAAGGACCTGCAACAATGTGACATAATTTATTTAGTAATACTGATTTAATTTATTTACACATATATATAGTTTACACATTTTTTTCTTTTTAACACCATAATCTCTAATACATTCTGTAGACATATTCTTCAACTTTAATTACTTCAGATGACTTCTCCATTACCAAGCTTCATAGTTTGCTTGTAAACTTTACTCCTTTTTGCCACCTTGGTCTTCATCTTAATGGAAATTCAAATAATCACACAAATAATCTAGGTCTTCCTCAATTCCTGATCAAATCCATTACCACATAAGCCATTTCATACATAAATGACTAAGTTCTATATCCACACCTTAGTTTCCGTTCTTACGGATGACTAAGTCATTTGCCCATACCACCTTAGTCATGCCTCTGCGAATGGCTAAGTCAAATATTATTCACCTTATCTTTCCACCACTTTGAAAAACTAAGTCAAAATCAAATATTCATATCTCCTTAGTTTCTGACCATTTAGATAACTAAGTTATACACATTATCTTTTATATTAATTAATTTCATTCATGGAATAATTCCTCTCATTCTTAACCATGTGTTCTCATAATTCTCTTACAACCATGACACAATTCAGTTCTAATAATTATCAAACGTACATAACAAAGACAACCCAATCACATATAAGAAAATGAAAGAACAACTATAATAACTTTACATAGTTAAAGAGCGAAACACCTACTTGTAGCTCCAAGTGTTCGAGCTCGCTCCGCTAAAGTTCCAGCCACGAATGCTCCTCCTATAAATACAAGGAAGGTATGCTTGTTACAATATTCATATCCAGAATTGTAACACGTATATAATTTCATTGTCACGTTACATATTTCAACATTACATATTCCAATAATTCTTATCTCAACATTAATTTCCATTCATACTAATTAATTCTTTCGTTAGTATTTCTTATCAAAAATACATATTTTCCTAACTTAATTTTCCTTAAATATGCATCTTTTATTATCGATAATAAATACCTTCAATCCTCATTGATTTACACTTTCATACTTCAATTCTTTCCTTTTCACCACTCCTTAATTAATTTATTTATTTATTTATTTTATATATTTGATGTTACTAAATATGGCAAAATAACCATGTCATACGATCATCCAAATAAATCCTCGCACCATTCCTTATACCTTCATAATTAACTAACTTGTTCATGAACATATAATTTAATACTCTTTCCAATAATTTGCATTGTAATACATTAAATTCTCTACCTATACATATTAGCATGCATTGACATTAACCATTTATTTACTTAACTTTTCTACATATTATTATATCCATATATACAACTTAATCATTTATGCATCAACACACCACAATCATACACAATTATACAAGCTTTATTACATTCCATGTTCATCCTCCTTTATTTCAAATGTGACCAGCATTGTTGTTTTTCATAACACCTAAATTTTTTTATCTTCCATCCTTCATTATTTTGCATCATTATCAACATATCCTATCACAATGTATCAATTTCAACAATTTCATATTTTTCCTCAAATTCTCTCCTAAGAACCCTAATTCAAAAATCTAATAACAATGCATTAAATCTATTTCTTTCCACCCAAACTTGTTTAAACAACTTAAAACTCATTACCCAACACTAAAATGAACTTTGAAAGCTAACCTGGTGATGTTTTTCCTCCCCTTCAATTTTTCTTCTTCGCCATGACTTACAACCCCTTTCTCTCCTTTCTCCCTCACCTAATTTTTCTTCTTAAATCCTTTCTTGAGGGAGTGATTTGGTGTTTACACCTTTTAGATCCTTGATTTTACACAATTTCTACTCTTTCTCTCAAGGTAATTTTTTGTTTCATGCATTTTCCCCTCCTTCTCTTCTCTCCCCTCTGTTTTATCCCTATGTTTTATCACTATGTTACCTCTGTTTCTGGCGTCAAAAAAGGGAGAATAAATTGTAGGACTTTGCCAGCTCATCAGATATTTACAAAACTGTCATTGATGAATTTTATGGTATTTACTATCCGACTATTAGCATTTTTTTAAAATATCTTCCTGAACTCGGATCACTCAAAAATTTTAAGCAAATGTAGATATGTTATGAGATTTATCATAAAATTTTAGTTTGATCTAACAGTCGGATTGAGCGTTCTACTCAATAGCGTGAAACTAGTCAATATGAGAAATATTTTTATTTTTTATTTTTTTTATTTTTTTTAACATTTAACCATTTATTTTAATATTTTTTTTCAGGGTTTCACAATTTATAATACAAATAATCATATTTTTAATATTAATAATAATATTAAACTTGCATGACCCAAGTTTAAGTGGGTCTGGTTGCAAAGCCAGGCCCAAGAGCTTTGGGCTCCTTTTAAACGTCAGACCCTAGAGCCTTGGGTCGGGCTGTAATGTCGAACCTAAAAGCCCTGAGTCGGGCTGCAACGCCAGACCCAAGAGCCCTGGATCTGACCGTCGGACCCGAGAGCCTGGGGTCCGGATATCGAATCCTAAAGCTTGGGGTCCTGGCGCGGACTCAAGAGCCTTGGGTTTTGGCCTGGACCCAAGATCCTTGGACCAAGCGGGGATGCAAGACCCAAGTGACTTGGGTCGGCACCTCTGCCAGACCCAAGCAACTTGGGACACGCATCCCTTTTTAGCCCGTAGTTACTTGGGTCTGGAAGGGGATGTCACACCCAAGTTAACAATAACAATAACAATAACAATTTATTTTACCCTTCAAATCAAATCTATGTTTTTTTTCGATAGTTATAATATTTATTTCAAATTTAATAATATTAATAATAATATTAAAATTGTCTGACCCAAGTTTTTATAGTTTTTAATCCCTTAAAATTAAAATTATGGTTTTTATTTGATAGTAATAATATTTTTTAAAAAATTTATTAATGATGATAATAATAATATATAAAAAAAACTCGCCAGCAACTTAGGTCAGACGCCCCTTTCCAGGCGCAGGTCTGCAAACCCAAGCACACGAGTTTGTAACAAATTCATAAACATAAAAAAATAAACTATTTCAATGGGAAAATATGATTTGAATTTTTAGATCTAAAACGTTAAATTAGATTTTTGTGATGGTTTGTTGTTTATAGATTATTTATACTTCATTTATAAATAATTTTTTGACCCACGTTACCTGGGTTTGGCAAACATGTCTGACCCAAGTTTACTTGAAAAATCATAATAACAATAACAATAATAATAAACAACAACAACAACAACAATAATAACCATATTAATAATAGAAGATAGAATTGATATTGATGGAATAACAAATTCATAAATATAAAACATTAACTATTTAATGGGAAGATATGATTTGAATTTTTACGGAGGTTTGTAGACCCAGGCGCGCGGGTCTAGCCCTTGAGTCTATAGTCTAGCTGACATGTCTGACCTCAGTGCCAGGTGCCTATCAGTCATGTCATTCCCCAGCGTAAGACCCTAAAAAACCGGAATTGTCCTCAAACATCCTCTCAATGCCAAATGTATCACATGGAAAAGACAATTTCACCCCCAACTACATGCCTAACAAGTTTTTTTTTTTTTTTTGTAAAGACAACCACTTTATTACACTGCTCTAATCCACGGTATTTTATATCTTGGTCAATAGTATAAAAATAAATAGTAAAAACTCCACATCATATAACTTTTACGAGATGGCATGTCTGCGCGCTGCCGCGGGTTTATAAAACAAATGTATTTGATAGTATTATAATTGTGAACCAGCACTAGATGAGTAATAAAACTAAAGGTATGATGAAGCCAATATTTCACGAGGAAAAAAAAAGTTGTGTTGGTGATAAAAAACTTAGAGACTGAACAAAATGATTTGTAGCAATCCATAGTGTTTTGTGCGGAAAGATACAGTGCTTTCGCCACATGATTTAGCTTTTTTGTTAATAAAAGTAAAAAAAATAACAAAGATAAATTCTCTACCAACTTAATATTAAAAAAAATCGACAAAGATAATTTTGGAAGGAAACAATACCCATGAGGAAAAACGTTGTAGCAATTGACAATGTTTTGTG
>Ga0307516_10010782_pt1 | contig 10006 bp, 9 predicted proteins | sample 19_EM_MG_FD_203310 | JGI IMG/M metagenome (GOLD analysis project Ga0307516, IMG submission 203310) | Populus trichocarpa ectomycorrhiza microbial communities from riparian zone in the Pacific Northwest, United States - 19_EM | ecosystem: Host-associated > Plants > Roots > Unclassified | place...
AGCTTTCGCCGTGATGGCTCGTCGCGAGTTCCGAGACGAGCGCCTCCGCAACACCCGCCTGCCGCGCAGCGGCGAGCGTCGCGTCGTCGATCGCGAATAATTCCGCACCCAGCCGGTCGAGAATTTCGGCCGGCACGCCTTGCGATCGCAAGGTGCCGCCAGCGACATCGTCGATCTGGTAGGCGCCGGCGCGGATGCCGGTGCCGGTCGTCATCGTCGTGAACGAGAACACGCCAGTCAGGATGACGGGTGCCAGAAACAGAAGCACCACGATGACAAAGGACGGCGCCATCATGACCAGACCGAGCCGCGCCGACGCGGACATCGCGAACCTGCCGCGCGGCTTCGCGCCCGGAGGAGCGACGCGGGAACGACGGACCCGGGCGTCAGGCTCCCGCTGCCCGAGGGCGGCATCCTGCGCTTCAGATAGGGGCGACACGCAGCGACCCATGCTGATCAGCGTACGACGATGGCGTCGCCGAGCCGGCTCTTCGCCTCGGCGGCAGCATCACGTGCCGCTGCTTCCGGGGATTTGTCGCTCGTCCAGGCGGCGAGAAGTCCGTTCCACATGATGTCCCAATAGGTTCCGAGCTTGGCGTCGTTGGGCATGGACACGGCCGACGGCAGGAGGCGCTTCGTCGCTTCCGAGGCCCAGCGATTGTCGGCGTAGAGCGGAATCCGGGTCTCCGCCTCCGAGATCGCGAGATGCGCCGAGCTCACGGCGTGCAGCACGTTGAGGCGCGGCTCCGAGGCGATCGTGACGAGTTGCGCCGCGATGTTGGCGTCGTCGTCGCTGCCCTGTTTGGTGATCAGATAGACGAGCGGGTGGGTGAGAGTGGTCGGCTTGCCACCCTTCTCGCCGGCAGGAATGAGAGCGAACTGCACCGTGCCGAAGAAGTCCTTGAGGTTTTCCTTGCCGGTGTAGCGAGCATAGTGCCAGGTGCCGCCATGCCAGAAGCCTGCCTTGCCGCTCGCGACCTCGGCATACCATTGGTCGGTCGGCAGGCCGATGTGGTTCTTCTTGGTCACGCCCATCGCCACCGCATCGGCGAAGAACTTGTAGAACTTGGTCATCGCGGCCTGGTCGAAGACGAGCTTGGCGCTCTTCGGATCGAACATCTGGCCCCCGAAGGCGACATAGAACTGCCAGAAGTCCGGGCCGTTCACGTTGCGCGGATAGAAGCCGTAACCGGGTGCGACGACGCCCTTGTCCTGCATCTTCTTGGCGTCGGCCAGCATATCGTAGAGCGTGTACTGCCCCTTGCCGATGCGGTCCGGTAGCGAGGCGATGTCGGCGTCGCTCCAGCCGATCGCCTTCAGATGCGGGATCCAGGCGAACAGGGGCCGCGCCTCGGCGTCCTGCGGCAGGCCATAGGTCACGTTGTTGAACTTCGCCGAGTTCGTCAGGTTGGGAAAGATGGCGTTGAGCGGCCAGGAGTCCAAATCGACGAGCTCCTCGACCGGGCGCAGCAGGCCCGCTTGCGACCAGGCGGCGATGTCCTCATGGCCGGAGACGACGATATTGGGCCCCGTCTTCGACTGCGCCGCGAGAGTGAATGCTTGCTTGAAACTGTCCCAGTCGTTGAAGACGCGCGCGTCGACCTTGATCTTGAGGTCCTTGCCCTCGGCCTGGGCCTCCCGCTGCAACTGCTCCGCGGCGAGCTTGATGTTGTCGACGCGGTAATGCTCGGGGTCGCTCGTGCCGCCCGACCACACTGTAATCGTGAAATCCTTGGCGAGAGCCGGTGCGCCGGCGCCGACAGCGGCGAGCGCGAAAGCAGCCACGGCCAGCCGGCGCAGCGCCACGTTGAAGCCCTTGAACATGCGGATGCTCCCTGAGTCGGACGGCCGTCTTGTTGTTTTTAGCCGCGAGTCCGATGAAGCCGGACGCCTATCTTGTAAGCCGATTGGCCCAAGGACTGTAACTAGTTTTGCACTGTTGTACATCAAGATTTCCCTTGCTGACTTGCTTCCGTCCGCATGCGAGGGCGCTACGCCCCCACCTTCGCTAGAACGTCCGCGCGCAGAAAGCGTTCGATGAACAACATAAACAGCACGGATGGCACCAAGAGGATCAGCGCCGTGATCGAGGCGACCTGGTAGTTTCCGCCCATCGCCGCGTTGTAGAGTAAAAGCGGCAGCGTCGTGACTTGCGGAACGCCGACGAAGAACGTGCCGGTGAACTCGTCCAGTGATTCCAGGAAGACGAAGATGCCGCTCGCGATGACACCCGGCGCGGCCAGGGGGAGCGTCACCGTGAAGAAGGTGCGCAGTGGCGAGGCGCCGATGTTCCGGGCCGCGAGTTCCAGATCCTTGTCGACCGCCGCGAAGGCCGCGGCCGCGATCCACACGGAATAGACCAGGCCATGGGCCGCGTGGACCAGCACGACGCCGAGCACCGTGCCGTTGATGCCGAGCTTATAGAAGATCCGCGCCACGTTGATGTATATCGCCACCGAGGGAAAGGCTTGGGGCAGAAGGAACACGATCATGAACAGCGAGCGCATCGGCAGCTTCAGGCGCGCCAGCGCGTAGCCGGCCGGAACGGAGAGCGCGAGTGCGACGACGACCGTCAGCACCGCGATCCAGACCGAGGTCCCGAGCGAGGCCATGGCATCGCCGGTCGGGCGAAAGACCTGCTCCCAGTAGCGGGTGCCGTAGGTGACCGGCAGCTTGTATGGCGTGTACCAGCGCTCGGCCACCGACCACAGCGCCAGATTGGCGAGCGGACCGATCAGCGCGAAGGCGAAGGCCGCGAGAAGAACGCCCGCCAGCGAGGCGCGCAGCAAGGACGCGACGCGGCTCATGACGCGCTCTCCTTCGCCATGCCGTGCCGGAGGTAGAGGATCGCAGCACCAGCGCTGATCAGGTAGGTGATGACGCCGAGCGCATTGGCCGTGGCATAGTCGCCATAGGCGTTGATGCGGAAGGCCATGTCGACGGTCAGCATGGTCGGCTGCGAACCGGCCACCATCATCGGCACGGAGAGCACCGAGAGCATCGTCACGAAGGAGAGGACGAGCGCAACGAGCAGCGTCGGCATCGCCTGCGGCAGCGCCAGCTCGATCAGAACCCTGAGCCGCGAGGCGCCGAGATTGCGTCCCGCCTCCAGCGTCGCCCGGTCGAGCGAGGCCAGCGCGCCGGCCAGCAGCAGCGCGACGAACGGGGTCTGCTTCCACACGAAGGTGATGATGATCCCGCGCCAGTCGAGATAGCTCACCGCCTGCAGCGGCTCCATCAGGCCGAGCGAGACGAAGGTGTTGTTCATCAGCCCGTTCTTGGCGAGGAAGGTGCGCATGCACTGCGCGGCCACGATGAAGGGAATGAACAGGGGCCAGCGGTAGAGGGCGCGGAGCGTTCCGACGACCCACGGATTCTCGCCGAGCGTCAGCGTGCCGGCGATGGCGACCGCCGCCAGCGCCGTCAGCGCGCAGGAGGTTACCACGATGACGATCGTGAAGAGGATGTCGCCGGAATAAAGTTCGAAGGCCTTGCCGAAGGCCTGCAAGGACAACCCGCCCCCGGGACCGGTGAAGGCCGAGACGAGAGAGAAGCAGAGCGGATAGAGGAACAGCACAGCTATGAGGGCGAGACCCGGCGCGATCAGCAGCACGGCGAGCTGGCGTTGGGACAGGCTCATGATACGGCGTTTCTCGGCATGGTCGGGACGTCATCCCGGACAGATCGCGTCGACGAAGACGATCAAGGAGCCACACCCGAAAGGTTCAGGCGTGGACCCGCACTCTTCGCTTCGTCATGCGGGATGGTGCGGCGTTCCAAACGCCATCCCGCAAGGGCGTCCTCAGTTGGCGACCTTCTTCTCGTAGCCCTCGAGGATGTCGTTGAAATAGGGGGCGATCGGGAAGGGCTTCGCGTTCTTGGACAGGTCGCTCGGGGTGATGTCGGTGAAGAGCTTGTCCCAGGCCGCCTTGTTGAGCTTGCCTTCGAGGTTCTTGGCGTCGATGCCTGGATACCAGTTGAACTTCTTGACAATGCCGTCCGCCTGGACCTGAGGGCTGGTGGCGAGCGCGATGAACTCCTCCGCCAGCTTCCGCTGCGCCGTCTTCTCCGGCACGGCGTAGTACATCGGTTGGCCGGGCATGCCGGGCGAGGCGAGCTTGAGCTTCATGTTGGGCGGCAGCTTGCCGTCAGCCTGCCAGGAATAGAACATGTCGACCCAGACCGGGCCCATCGCGATCTCGCCACGGTTGAGCATGTCGAGCGTGCCGGCATTGCCGGGCGTGATGACGACGTTCTTGTTGAAGTCCTTCAACTCGCTGAAGGCGGCGTCCCACTTGGCCTTCTCGGCCGGGTCATACGGCCCCTGGATCAGCTTGCCGGCGTCTCCGCCGAAGGCATAGATCCAGCCGGCGACGAAAGCCACGCCTGACATGCCGCCCTTGATGCCATTGTAGCCGAACTGCTTCGGGTTCTTCTTCGCCCACTCCTTCAGCTCGGCGAAGTTGTCGGGCGGGTTCTTGAGCATGTCGGCATTGTAGGCGAGCGCCGTCTGCGACTGGAACATCGGGATGACGTAACCCGAGACGTCGGCGCCGAGCGCGTTCTTGGCGGTCTCGCTGGAAACCAGCTTCGCGGTGTCGACCTTGTCGGTGTATTTCGCGAGCAGCCCTTCCTTCACCATCGTCCCCGCGGCCTTCTGGTGGATCACCACCACGTCGAAATCGGTGGTCGCGGCGCCTTTCTGGGCGTCGAGCTTCTCGTAGATCTTCTGGGAGCCGGCATCGCCGGGGCCGGTGCCGACGGAGACGACCTTCACGCCGGGATGGCTCTTCTCGAACATCGGGCCGAGATAGTCCTTGACGTAGTCGACCATGTTCTGGTCGCCGGCTGAGGCGACATTGAGGGTCTGTGCAGCGAGAGGCGACGCTGCGAGCAGCGCCGCGAGGGAATAGGCGATCGTGAGAATGCGCATGGGTCTGGCTCCTTGTCAGGCCGCGATGGCGGCCTCGGCCGCCGGGAAGATGTGAAGGCGTTGCACCGGGATGCGCAGGCCGACCGCGGCGCCCGGTTCGTGGCGTGCGGTGTCGTCGACCGTGACCTGACGGCCGGCCGCCTCGACGCGATAGCGATAGAGGCCGCCGGGATAGCTGCGCGCGGTGATGCGCCCGGGCACGAGGAGATCGCCCTGCGGCGCCGCGTCGGGCGCGTCGAGGCTCGCGGCACCGTCGCGGAAATAGGCCACGGCCTCGCCCGCGGGCAGCGCGGTGGCGTCGTCGTCCGTGAGCCGGGCGACCGCGGGACCGCTGCTGACGGTCGTGCCGTCCTCGCTGCGCGCGACATGCACGGGCAGGACGTTCTCCGCACCCATGAAATTGGCGACGAAGGCGCTCGCCGGCCGATCGTAGACTTCCTCGGGCGTGCCGACCTGGGCGATCCGCCCCGCCTGCAAGATGACGAGCCGGTCCGCCATGGTCATGGCTTCCTCGCGATCATGCGTGACATGGATGGCGGTGACGCCGAGCCGCTGCTGGATCGCGCGGATCTCGTGGCGCATCGTCATGCGGATCTTGGCGTCGAGATTGGACAGGGGCTCGTCGAGCAGCAGGATACCGGGATCGACCGCCAGAGCCCGGCCGAGCGCGACGCGCTGGCGCTGTCCGCCAGACAGCGCCGTGACCTTGCGCTCCTCGTAGCCGCTGAGGCCCAGCATCGCGAGCAGCGAAGCCACCTTGGTGGCGATCTCGGTCCTGGTGGCGCCCCGCAGCTTCAACCCATAGCCGATGTTCTGCCGCACGGTCATGTGCGGCCACAGCGCGTAGGACTGGAACACCATTGCCATGCCACGCTTCTCCGGTGGCAGCAGAGCGACGTCGCGGTCTCCGACCACGATCGAGCCGGAGCGCACCGGCACGAAGCCGCACAACGAACGCAGAAGGGTGGTCTTGCCGCAGCCGGAAGAGCCCAGGAGAGCGGTGAAGGTGCCGGGAGGGAAGTCGAGGGTGACGCCATGCAGCACTGGCGTGCTGCCATAGGCGACATGCAGGTCGCGCACCCGGATGGCCACGCCGGCGCACGACACGGCTTGCGTTTCCGCCTGCACGATATCCGTCCCCTCCATGCCGATCTAATTTTGCCAAATGGAATTGTTCTTCCATTCCGCCACCGGCTTGGAATAAACGTAATGACCCGTAGCCTGCTAATGCAACAGATATGTGAACCCATGCCTGCCAACGCGCGATCGATCTGGCTCATGCCAAACAGCGACGACGAAGCCTTCCTCTCGTCGTTGATCCGTGATCTCGCGGAGCGCTTCGGCACGCCGGTCTTCGCGCCGCATCTGACCTTGCGCGGCGGCACCGTGACGGCGCGCGACCGGTTGGCCGAAGAGATAGTCGTCGCGGCGAGTCTGGTGCCGATTGGTAAGAGCGCGCCATTACCGAGCGGGCTCGACGGGCTGAGAGCTCAGCTCCTGGCCGACGCCGCCACCGAATCCGCCCGCACCGGCAAGCTGGTCGCGATCGAGGCTGTTGGACGATGACGCCGGCAGAACTCGAATTGCGGCGCTATGCCGTCCAGGGCCTTGCCGCCGAGGCCGGGCGCATGGCGCTGGACTATTTCGACAAGCAGGAAAGCCTCGGCGTCACCATGAAGGGCGCTCAGGACTGGCTGACCGTTGCCGACGGGGCAGTCGAGGACTTCCTGCGCCAGCGGCTGGCCGCACTCTTCCCGACCGACACGGTGATCGGCGAAGAGGGCGGCGGCGCAGCGAGCGATACGGTCTGGATCATCGATCCGATCGATGGCACCTCGAACTTCGCCCGCGGCGACCGCAACTGGTGCATCTCGATCGGATTCCTGCTGAACCGCGTCCCCACGATCGGGATCGTGGCCGCACCGGCGCTGGACGAGCTCTATGTCGCCCAGCGCAGACAGGGCGCGACGCTGAACGGGCGGCCGATCGCCGTCTCGGGCGCCGAGGACGTCAAGCGCGCGTGTGTCGAGCTTGGCTGGTCGACCCGCATTCCCTTCGAGCGCTACCTTGCCGTCCTGCAGCGCGGCTACGCCGCGGGCTGCTCGGTGAAGCGCTCTGGCTCGGGCACGCTCGGGCTCTGCCATGTGGCGAACGGGCGCACCGACGCCTACGCCGAGCTGCACATCCATGCCTGGGACGTCGCGGCCGGCATCGTCATCGCCAGCGAGGCGGGCGCCTCAATCAATGATTTCTTCGCTGGCGACGGCATCAGCAAAGGAAACCCGATCCTCTGCTCCACTCCCGCGCTTGCCCCCCAGCTACGCGAAATCGCAGGAATTTCTTAGCGAGCAAGATAACCAAAGGCGGTGGCGGTTCGACTGTCGAAGACAAGACCGAAGAACGCAAAGTTCTCGTTTCAGGGAGGTAAACATGCAGCTTAAATCCTGGCTCGCCGCCGGCGTGCTTGCCGCAGCTGCAGCATTCGTCGCGGCACCGGCCTCCGCGCAGCGCTCGCTCGTCGCGGCGACGATCGGGCCTGCAAACACGCCGGAGCAGCTCGTCGTCAGACCGAGCGAGACCCCGCCAGCAAAGCCTATCGCCTGTGCTCAGCGTCTGGCGGCCCTGATCGATCTCGCCCAAAATGGCGCGCGCTGCGATAGAAGAGATTGCCCGCAACGGTAGGCTGGACGCCGCGTTGGCTTCCGATCAGCAGGGTCGCTCCGAGCTCCGCTTCAAGATTTGCGATCTGCTGGCTCAGGGCAGGCTGGGCGATCCGCAGCGACAGCGCCGCTCGCGAAAAGCTGCCGGCAGCGGCAGATTGTGCAGCCAAGTGGGGACGCGGAGTGGGGACGGTAACGCGTGACTGTTCGTGATCGTCACGCTTAATCAGACTTGGTCATAGTCAGTCGTCCAGACGCACGGCACGACACCATGTTTCTCTTGTCCCAGGCGCCGATCTCATCAACGGGATAGAGAACCGCTTTCCTGATTTTGACGAAGGCCGGGCCAACGCGCATCGCTCGCCAATTCCGCAACGTCCCGACGCTAACTGCGCCGCGATAGCGATCCGAGACTTCCTCTGCGGTCAGGTACTCGGCCGCAAGACGTCGTCTCTCCCCACTTGACCTACTGGATCAGGCCAACCAGCAAGCACACGTTGAATGGGTTGAGGCCTTCGTCCGCCACGACCCTCTTATTGCCCGCATCCGAGAATCTTGTCGGGATCCCTTCCGCCCTCCGGAGGGCGGGCCAGCCGACGTCTATGACGGGTACGTGTCGTTCGTGTAGACGGCACAGCTGTTGATGAAGTTATCGATGTTTACGCCGACCTTAAAGCCCGTCACAAAGCGGCCGTAGACCAGCGGCGCGACCTCGTTGTTGAAGCCCCCCGGACCCGCCGCGAACGCCTTCTGCTGCTGCGGCGTGCCGGGGACCGTCGTTGTGAAGAGGATCTGCCGAAAGCTGCCATACCCGTAGCCCGAGTCGTGCAGCAGCAGCGTCATCAGGTACTCGCGCGGCGCGAAGTTGTACGACGTCAGCGTGTAGTCCACGGCGTCGGCGTCGGCCAAGCTCTCCTCCTGCCCGTCGAGATAGGTCCATTTCATGCCGCGAATCTTGTCGCCGTCCCAGCGGACGGCGAGATACGCGATGACGGAGTCCGCTCGATGCAGATCGTACGTCGTGTGAGCGGCGTTGGCATTGCCGATGGTGTCCGAGAGCTTTTCGACCATGAAGGTTGTCCTTTCGTGTCAGAGGAGGTTGGGGACGAAGTTCGGGATGACGTTGGCGCTGCGCATCACGCCGAAGACGGTGCCCGGCGCGGAGACGAGCACGGAACGTACGCCGTTCGGCAACTGCGACCAATACGACGGCGACGGCGGCGTCATACCCAAGAGCCGCTGCTCGATCTCGCTGCTCATGTCGAAGGTCCGCGCGGCGAAGCTCCGCTGCGCGTCGGCGATGGTCCGCGCGCCGGTTAGCTTCTGGAAGGCCTGCGAGCCCGCGCCGACCAGCAGCCCGGCGGCCGCGCCGGCGGCCATGCCCGTCAACGCCGCCATCCCCAAGCCGTCGTCGAGCGAACGCCCCGCGAGCGAGTTGGCCGCGACGGCCTGAATCACGCCGCCGGCCGATCCCGTCGCCGCGCTGACCACGACGTTCAAGCCGATGCGTCCGCCGGTGCTCAAGCCGAGCGCCGCCGACTCGCCGATCGCCGTCGACGCCGCGGAACCCGCGCCGCCGAGAAATCCGACGGCCGCGCCGACGCCGACCGAGATCCCCCAGTCACCGAACGAGGCCTGCTGCCCGTTGACATTCTGGCGGATGTTGTAGATCAGACCGCCAATGCCGGCGCCGAGCAGCGTCGATCCCGCGACGTTCGCCGCGCCGCCCGTCACCGTCAGCACCGCGACACCGGCGACGATCAGCCCGGCGTCGGCGACATACATCGCGATCGTCGAGCCGATGCTCTTGATCTCGTCCAGCACCGAGTGGCCGTCAGGATCGAGGAGCGAAAGCGGATCGTTCACCGCGAACGCATAGCTGTTGAACGTGTCGCGCACGAGCAGGCCCGCCGAGAGCTGATCGTCGGAGGTGACAAAGCGTCCGAGCGACGCGTCGTAATAGCGCGCGCCGTAGGCGTAGAGGCCGGTCTGGGCGTCCCGCTCGCGCCCGCCGAAGGTATAGCGCGTCGCGTCCGGTCCCTCGACCGTCGCGACGGCCCCAAACGGCAGATATCCGTAGCGGGTCTGCACCGACCCGTCGGCGGCGGTCACCAGGCGCGTGCAGCGCCGGTGATCAGCGAGCGGATACGCTGTGCCCGGCAACGCGACGCCGTTCGCGCCGCCTGGCGGCGCGCCCGCGTCGACCGTCGTCACCAGCGCGCAGCGTGCGCCGCTCGCGTCGAACATCGTTACCGTGTGCTGTACGCTTCCGTCCGGGAAGCTCGTCGTCTCGTACTCCGGCAAGACGTAGCGCGTCAACGTCCCATCGGCTGACGTCTTGCGCACGCGTCGTCCACGTTGATCGTAGGCGAACGTCGCGCCGCCGCCGCCGTTCAGTCGGCCCTCGCCGTCG
>Ga0307516_10010783_pt1 | contig 10004 bp, 9 predicted proteins | sample 19_EM_MG_FD_203310 | JGI IMG/M metagenome (GOLD analysis project Ga0307516, IMG submission 203310) | Populus trichocarpa ectomycorrhiza microbial communities from riparian zone in the Pacific Northwest, United States - 19_EM | ecosystem: Host-associated > Plants > Roots > Unclassified | place...
AACAAAAAATTTCCAACTGACAAACAAATATGGCACTCACTGAAGAACAGAGACACCCCACGAAACATAACAGGTTTCCTCTACAAAAACCTCCACGATGCCTACCGAATCGGAAACCACTGGACGAGAATACCAAACTATGAGCAACGAGAGAACTGCACTATATGCGGCGAAAGCGAGTCAATGGAACACATACTGTTTGAGTGCGAAGAGTCACTGGCCATCCAAACTGTATGGAAGGAAGTAAGAACGATATGGTCCAGACGAGAAGAATTATGGCCAGAGTCGGTACGACTCGGCACAGTATTGGGATCCGGACTCATCACATTCGAGATGGACGAAGACGGAAGAAGTAAAAGAATAGACGCCAGAAAAACGTGGCTTTTCCGGATCTTGATAACAGAAGCGGCTCACCTGATATGGAAGATCAGATGCGAACGAGTCATCCAGAGAGAGAATGACCCCGAAAAAATACATACCCAACTAGAAATTGAAGGCAAATGGAGGAAAGCGATCAACACGCGACTGAAGATGGACAAACTTCAGACTGACAAGAAACGTTATGGCAAGAGAGCCTTACAAGAAAAGATGGTACTCCAAACGTGGAGCGGTGTACTCGAAAACGAGGACAACCTACCAGACAACTGGATTCGAACGGCCGGGGTTTTAGTGGGTAGTAATCCTCGTCGCCCTCGTGGGCGGAATAGATGAGGAATGAGTCCCACACTACCACTTGAATGTGGTGTACGTAAACGTATTTCCCCTCGGTGGCCATTGAAACTCTACACCCTAAACTACTAACAGCAGGTGAAAACCCTGCATCTTAGCGCGAGTTGCGGGGCTCGGCATTGCCAGTTGCCCAACTCGAGTCATAACGACACGCTCCACCAAAAGAAAAAAAAAAAAAAAAAAAAAAAAAAACGATGATTCACTCACTGACCTGCCGCAGTGATGCCGACCACCGCGGATGATCCCTGCATCCACGTTTAGGAAGTGACAGGTTCTGTCCACCCGACAGTGACGTCACTGGCGTTGGTAGATTGGTCGTCGTCTCGGGGCCCGCGCGGTAGGGGCACGGCGACGTGACATTCCACCTCGACCCACCAAAAAGACGGGAAACCACCAATAATCCTTCTTTTGCCACCAAAATTGAGAGTGGGTGCCGTGTAAGTAAAAAAATGACATTGGCTGTGCTACCTTCATAAGGCATAAGGAGGGGTAGCGCCCGATACACTGAGTGTACAGTAGAATCGTAGATACATATCAATGCTAGCCTCCTTTTAGGGCTTTCATAATCACAATGGCCAAATCCACTTGACGCCAGCGATCCCTGATTTGCAGGAGGGTCTCCCAGGGACATCGCCTTCGCTTTCTGGGTCGGAAGCCTATAAGAACGCGGCTTTCGACTCGGACCCTTGTCACCTCAACCTCGATGGCCCCGTCTCTCCTTCTCGAATCCAATGGCATCAATGACCTGAAGAAGCCGTCTCACGGCTTTGGGACCCGCGCAATCCATGTCGGCGCTTCCCCAGACAAACAGACCGGAGCTGTGATCCCACCAATATATCTCAGTACGACGTACAAGCAGGACGCCTTCGGCGTTCACAATGTGAGTTGTCTTACTCGATTCATCTTCCCCTCCAACCCGATTTTTTGAAGGGCTTTCAATATTCTCGCTTGGGAAACCCGAACCGCGATGCGTTCGAGTCAACCCTTGCATCCTTGGAATCCGGGGGCGCCTATGCGCTTGCATTTGCTTCTGGTTCGGCTACCACGGCGACTGTGCTTAACTTACTGGGTCCCGGATCTCACGTCCTTAGTGTGAAGGACGTATATGGTGGAACATTCCGTTACATGACACGCATCGCCGAAGAGACGCAAGGGCTCGAGACAACATTTCTGGAGAACGTAGACGAAGTCATGTTCAGGGCTGCCATCCGGGAAAATACCAAGATATGTTCGTGAACGAGAGATCCGAACCTGCCAACTAACAAACGGTTAAGCTTGTGTGGATGGAGTCACCGACTAACCCTACCCTCCGTCTAATCTATATCGCCAAGATAGCCGCTATCGCACATTCACTCCCGTCTAGGCCTCTCGTCCGTGTAGACAATACATTCCTTTCCCCATTTTATACGTCCCCACTCCTCCTAGGTGCTGACCTCGTCTTGCACAGTGTTACAAAGTACATCAACGGTCACAATGATGTTGTTATGGGTGCGCTGATCCTTCCCGCGCACAACGCCGCCCTCGCCTCAAAACTTCGCTTCTTTCGGGGCGCTATTGGCGCTGTCCCTAGTCCATACGACTGCTGGCTGGCGCAGCGTGGAGCCAAGACGCTCCATCTGCGTATGAAAGCCCACGGAATCAATCCCTTAGCGGTCGCTAAAGTGCTCGAGAAATCGCCCTACGTCGGGAACGTAATACACCCCGGACTTGCTTCGCACCCCCTCAACGGCCTAGCATTTTCATCTCTCTCTCCCCATGCACGCAAGTTCGTCGACTCGCTAGGTGGCTCCCCGAGTGCGGGTTTTCCATACGGTGGAATGATTTCGATTAGGATTCGAGGGGGGGAGGGGGCCGCCGAAAGGTTTTTGACCTCCACCAAACTGTTTACACCTGCGGTGTCATTGGGTGGTGTTCAGAGCCTTGCGGAGCATCCTTCGAAGATGACACATGGAAGTATACCCGAGGCGGAGAGGGCTGCGTTGGGTATTGGTTCTAATCTGGTGAGGTTGTTTGTTGGCGTCGAGGACATAGATGATCTGCTTGCCGATCTTCAGCAAGCTTTGAAGGTTGCTGTGCAATCGTACTAGTAGACTGAGTCACTGAGGACTCTGGACGCATATGATAATGATGCTGTGATACCTAGGAATAACGCGTTGTCTGGGGAACACTTTTTTTCTGAGTTGAAAGCAGGCTCCTAGAACCATCCCCTTGACGCGTCCGCGAAGGACGCGATAAAGCGTAAGTATGAGGCAAGGGGGTGGCGGGACCGGAATCCCGAACTGCGGGCATAGGTCTGGCCGGAGGCCTGAACGACTCGGAATGGATGAAAGCTTCGCCGGGGACCCCGCGCCACAGTGTCAGAATTGTCGAACGGAAAAGACGCGAATACATGCAGTTGTAGGACTACGCGTAGCATGTTTCTTTGTAGCCACAGGGATACATTTTCCCCTGGAGCTCATCGTCAACTCGAGGACGACTAGGGTCGACTCACCGTGCAAGACAAGCAAGGTCGTTGCCGCCGCAGGTGGCACTTTTCGAGTGAACTGTGAAGTGGGTAATGTCAGTTCCAAATTTATTCCTAAGGATGTAGAACACAGAACCATTTTATTCCTCTTTCTTAACTTTATTAATTACCATTTTGAAACGAAAACAGCAGCATGCTACACCCCCCTGGCAGCACCATCCCTCAGTCCAGATCATCCAACGAGCTACATCCAGACCTACAGCTTACCCATAGACCCTCCTCTCTACCTCACCCCTGACGCCCATCTCCCCGTTCTCACCACACACCCCTTGGAACGCCGGTGGAACCGGGAGCCCCGCCCTCACCATATCCCTCGCTATGCGCTGTGCCAGTGCCGTCCTCGTCCATCCGCTCACCAGCGGCTCGTCGGGAGCAACCACCGACGACGAAGACGGACGTGCAAGGTGTGGCAAAACAAACAACTCCACCGCAGCCTTGAAAAACGGCCCGTCCGCCCGCGGAAACTCGATGTATCTCAACATCGCCCGGCGGGATGTGCGCGTCTCCTCATCTTCCTCTCGTCGCCTCCTGCACGCGTGTTCACGTACGTCATCGTCATCGTGATCCCAATCGCGATTTCCCCGCCCGCTTGTATGTCCATGTACACGTGCAAACTCGGCATGCACCGCCTTCTTCACCCGCTTCTCCGTGATGGTGCGGTAAATCTCCAGCCCGGTGCGGAGAGCGTGGGCTCTGTGTTTGTGCTTGGATTCACTTGGGGAACAAGACGGGTTGTACGCGGCGCGAGCGCAAGATGACGAGGGCTTTTTGTACGTTCTCGAGTAGCACATCAACATCGTCGTGTACGCGTGGACAGGGAGAACCCAAGGCACCGCCGGTCCCTTTCCCTTTCCCTTCCTCTCCACCCCGGGAGTGACGAGACTCAAACCCCAGGTCGCACGTTCTGCGTCTTTGGCGATGACCCATACTTTCTTCGCGAGATCGACGTTCCCGATTTCGAGAAGGGCGTTGAGGAGGGTGGTGTAGAGGTAGGAGCCGTAGTGTGCGTATGCGTGTGCGTCGCCATTGCCTCGATCGCGTGGGGTCTCTTTGTGCTTGGGGCTGGGCTTTAAGCAGGGAAAGAGGGTAATTACCACGCGCTTTAGCGTTCCGGGCGTGCGTAAGACGACGGGGTTTGCGAGGAGGGTGCAGAGGGTGTATAATTCTTGGGTGGTGGGTGGGGTGGAGCGGTGGGCGACTGTGGAGGCGAGGGTGAGGAGGAGGAGGGTGATGATGGAGGTGGAGGCCTGAGATGTGAGAGGAGACGGAGGTGGAGGTGCGGATCTGGGGGCTTGCTGGGAGGGAGTAGAAGGGTCAGGGATGGTAGTAGGTGGTGAAGAGTCGCATGGAGGTGTTGGGTCTGTTGTTGTAAGGGTGAGTATAGGCGCATCCGTAGCCTGTACTGCAGAGTCGGTAGGGGACGGTGCTAAGGCGGAAGTCGCGTCGCCAGCGGTTAGTGGCAAGGGGTCTATATGGGCCTCTGGAGCCTCTGTACACATTTCTGTGGAGGAAGCTGATTTAGCATTATCGATGTCATCCATCTCTAAAAGGCTTTCAAGACCTGCAACAACCGGATACGCCCCCACGGCAGCCTTGACCATCTCTTCATTCTTCATCCATACCCCATTCCTTATTAAGATGTTCAGAGTATCGACACCGGGGGGTATAGGATTTGTCCTGTCCTGTTTACCATCTTCAGACATGTACTGGAATACCATGCCAGCATGTGCAGGGGAGAGACGGTGGCGCAGGGCATATTGGATGAGGGTGTTGCACGCATGCAAGTCGAGAGGGACTTTGGGATGGGACGGGGATGACGGACGAGGTAGGCGCATAAGGACAGAGTGGAAATAGGCGTGGGCTGGGACTAGGCTCCGATTATTTACTTTATCTTCCTGAAATGAGATATTTCCTTTGTCTTCGCCGCTATTGTGTGATATCTGTGGTCTCCCATCGACCCATACTTCGGAAGGGGTACGTGGTGCCCTGTAGAGGGTGCGCAGAAGGGTGCTGACGTCCTTGAACGGGATCTGGCCAGAGTCAAGTAGGGACGCGAGGTTAGTTAATGCTTGAAGTGCGGCCAAGACTCTGATTTGATGCTCCGGTTTGTCTTCTCGACTGCTAGAGAGGATGCGGTCGATGGACTCTAGGATGGACGCCATATGTTCCCGATTCGGTTTCAGCTTCTCCCGGGATAGGTGACGGTACAGCTGTCGTTCTTCTAATGTCTCGGGAAGCGTGTCAGAGTCCTCAGCATCGAAATGGCGCTGGAGAGCGTTGCGGAGCTGCCAGTCTTTGCATACGAAGCCGAAGATGAGGGAAGCGAGGATGATTTCGCCGTTGATGATGCATAGAGCGAGAAGCGTCCCGAACATCCCGCTGGAGCGGCGGTGGTGGGTGTTGCGCGCGACGGCGAAGAGCCTGAGTGCAAAACGAGTGTTCGGGTTGCGCGAGAAGGAGAGGAGGTGTGAGAGGCCTTTGGGGTTGGAGGGGATGCGGGAAAGCGGGGCGATGAGTGGCCGGGTGGGAAAGCGCGGGTGCATGGAGGTGATAAAAGAGGTGAGGGTCTTGGAGCGGACGCGGAGGGAGGACTGCATCATCTGTGTGGCGAGGTCGGCGGCGTCTCTGTGCTTGCCCATGCGGATGAGGCCGTGTAGGAGGACATGAGACGAGAGCCGGGCAGAGACTGGCCTGTCGAATGGGACGAGTGGGGTTGATTCGAAGGCGTGAAGAGCGGCACTGGGGATGTGCTTTAGCTGGGAGTAGCGGAGGGAGTTGACGAGCGTGTAGGCATTTTGGAGGCCACCGATGGGGTGTTGGAGGGAGGCTCGAACGGTGCGGGCTGCGGAGAGCGACGCCTGGGCGGGGGTCAGCGACGTTGTGGCCAACGATGACGGGGTCGTCGTCGTCGTCGTGTGCAGATTTCTAAAGGCTCTGAGAGCCGTCCTGACGAGAGACATTGCATCTGTTCATCCCTGTCCACCGTCAACTTAATGAAAAAACAGACGGGCATTGCACTCACCAATGTTGCGCTCGACGACGAAAAAATGCATCACGTGATGTTCTGAAACGGAGATGACCTTGTTTTGAAGTTTGAACGGCGACGACGACGACGACTACTTGGAATTGTATTTTTTTATATATATTCTCCACCACAAAAAAGACATGAGTCACGACAGACGAGGGGGTGGTGGCTACCGACGTCGGTACAGAGGTGAGAACACAGCCGCCGAGTGGTCTCATCCAACAACAACCATTTTTGCAGACGACTACGATGATCGACGCCGCGACGTCTACGAGTCTCCTGAAGAGATTCTCAGGACCGCTATCATAAAACTCGGTGAAGTCGTCAGTATCCCATTGGTTTCCTGTTCGTTCACTGTAGCTGACGAGTCGTGGTGCAGGATGCACTCGAGGAACTCCCCCGACTGGTGAAGCAGATAAGGGAACAGTTCCCAGTCAATATTTCAAACATATCCGAAGCGCTCCGTATTGGGTGCGCTATCTCTTCACTCTCGTTGGTATCCAGCTTTTGACCGTTATCCAGCGTTACCGAAGAGCCGTTCAAAATTCCGTACTACGTTACCTTGATTCAGCTCCTCCACGAGCCACCCTCCTCAGAGGATGCAGCGGAGCCAGAAGCCCCAGGCCCCTCTCTTGGCCGCCAAGTTCTCGAGGACTACTGGAAGGGTTTCCAGACATACCTCGACAAACTCGCATGGCGCGAAGCCCGTTTCTCTGTACGCATTTCTTCCATCCAGCTCCGACTATACATCTAACATAAAACACTCAGATGCACTTCTTTGCCCACCTAACTGCCGCCACGCTCATCTCGCCATCCTCCATGGCCGCCCTCCTCCAGTCATTCACTGCGGTACTGGACGAATTCGGTGTCTCATATGCGCGTGCGAAGAAGGCGGCGCTGGCTGCAGCTGAAGGACTCAGCATATGCGGTGGGTCCCTACAACAGACCAGTGTGAACGAGGTCATAGCCGCCATCGAGGCCTTCAGGGAGACCACCAAGGGCGCCAGGTGGCTCGTCACTCCCATGGCCAGGTCGTTCGGCGAAACTGGAGAAGACGAAGGAGACGAGGTTCGTTCTCTTCACTATTCCACCTCCTCTTCGTAAACTAACGACGCCTTTTTGAACAGCTATTGGAAACACTGTTGACAACTCTGCGCACCCTCTCCGCGTCCGGTTTTGTCGAAACGGTCGAGAGCTACCCGCAGCCATACCTCACTTACTTTCCCCCATTGGCGGAATTTGACCCGTTCGACCTGCCTTCTGTACTCGTCCCGCCCGAGGTCATCGAGCTCGACGGGGGCCTGTCCGCCATGGACACCGACAGTGCTGGAGATGCTGCCGAGGATGATGCAGGCTCACAGAGCCATGTGAAAAAAGAGGAATGGCCCGAGGTGTTCATCCGGTTATTTGATGATGACGTCCGTCTTTCCCTCTCCTCCCGTTCACGTCCTAACTTCAGTTTTCTTCTTGGACAACAGGTCACACCAGACCCGACGACACCAAAGGGCTACGCCATCCGCTCCGCCCTGCTGGCCATTACGGATATCTTTGAAGTCAACCGAAAAGAATGCGCCCGGCTCTTGTTGGAGTATCCCAAATGGAGCCTGCCGGGGACCTTCAAACCGAAACCCGGGGCGCCTCCACCGCCTGAAGGCGAGAACGGAGCAGAAAATGAAGGGAAAGAGTGGCAGCTTGAGAGTACGATCCTCGAAGTCCGTCTCCCCTTCTGCCCCTCCAAACTTTCTTTCTAACATGCTGTCCCACAAAATCAGACGATCCTCAACGCCCTCCTCGCCCTGCCTGCTGCTTCTCACAAGTCAACTTACTACATTTCCCTCATTACCGAGCTCTGCAAGCTCTCACCCCCAACCGTCGGCCCCGCCGTCGGAAAGAGCATACGAAGGCTGTACGGGCTACTGAACGAGGGCTTGGACGTTGAAATGGCACGCCGGTTCGCCGAATGGTTCGCCGTACACATGAGCAATTTCGCATTTGGATGGGTGTGGAAGGAGTGGTGCGTTTGGTCCTTCCACCTCCATAACTCTCTTTTTAACAAAACAAATAAATTCAGGATCCCGGACCTGGCCCTCTCGACGCGCCACCCGAAACGCACGTTTATGCGTCACGCCGTCGAGCTCGAAGTCCGGCTGTCATACCACGATCGGATCTTGAAGACTTTGCCGCCTGGGATGCAAGTCCCCGAAGCGGGCGTCATATCGGAACTGGCGCCTGGGCCTGATTACGAGTACGACGATGCCGGTACGTTTTTCGGCTTCCACTTACGGAACAAAAAGATACGTTTGCTCACCCCAACCACAGGAAAACCGTACCATGACGCCGCGCAGTCGATCCTTAACCTTTTCCGGGGCCGGGCCAAAGCCGAGGATGTGATCTCGCACCTTGACACGCTGAAATCGACGCTTCTCGAGTCGGCTGCCGAAGATGAGGGAGGTGTAGGTGTGCCGGTGGATGTTGATACGGTAGCGCGGAACATTGCGGTGCAGTCGCTGTTGCACGTCGGCGCGCGGAGCTTCTCGCATTTGTTGAATGCGATTGAGCGGTACCTGCCTTTGTTGCGGAGCATTGCGGGTGGTGAAAGCGGTGGCGGGGCGGGGGGTGTGGGTGCTGTGGGCAAGGCGGAAGAGGCCAAGATGGGGATTTTGAGCGCTGTGGCGAGGTTTTGGAGGGGCAACAGGCAGATGGTGGGGATTGTGTTTGATAAGTTTATGCAATACCAGATTGTGGATCCGTCGGAGGTGGTGGTGTGGACGTTTCGGCATCGTGATGAAGGGGCGGGGGATGATGAGGAAGGAAGGTTTTTGAGTGGGTGGGAGTGGGAGTTGGTTAGGGGGGCGCTGGATAAGGCGAATGGGAGGGTGGCGAGCGCGAGAAGGAAGGTGGTGGCGTTGAGGAAGGAGGAAGATGACGCGAGGGCGAGGGAGAAGGCTGGGTTTGGGGTCGTGGTGGATGTGGGGATGGGGATGGGGGGTGCGATGGAGGTTGATGGGGACGCTGCGGCGGCGAAAACTGGTCTGTCTTGTTTCTCGATTATGTTCTTTTTTCATTCGGGCAACTTATACATGGTGCATAGGAGAAGCCACTGTCGAAAATCCCGTGCTCACGACCGCTCTCAAGGCGTCCGCGACGCTGACGAGGGAGCAGAAGATGGCGCTTTCGCGTGTTTTGGACGGGTTCATCTCTTGTCTGGTAGGCGCAGATGCGAGTCCCAAGGCCAAGGAGGTGATCAAGGAAAATGCGTGGTCGGATCGCGCGAGTTGGGGAAGCGAAGAGTGGAACATGTGGGAGACGTGGGGATGGTATAGGCAGTTTTGCAGGGCTGTGAGTCCTCTTTTCTTTTTCTTTGTTGTGCACCTGAATGCTGATGATGTCGGATAGTATTCGCCGTATCTTCGCAGCTATCAGACGACGCTTTGGGCGGTGTCGTTTGGAAAGTTTGAGGGATCGACGGATCCGGGTGTTGAGCTTATGAAGAGGATATGGAATGTTGGTGTTGGGCAGGAGTAATTCACCTAAGGCTATGATACATGACTCTTTTCATACATGAGATTAGAACGTAGGAGCAAACAAAATTTTTATGAACAGTACTTTTTTACTTGCAGTTTTAAAAGGAGAGAAACAGTAAGAAATAGGTCAGTCTGGGGATTGAATCCAAATAAGATCCAAGTTTTTAAGATAGCCACCTACATTAAATTCCACGCCTTCACT
>Ga0307516_10010784_pt1 | contig 10002 bp, 6 predicted proteins | sample 19_EM_MG_FD_203310 | JGI IMG/M metagenome (GOLD analysis project Ga0307516, IMG submission 203310) | Populus trichocarpa ectomycorrhiza microbial communities from riparian zone in the Pacific Northwest, United States - 19_EM | ecosystem: Host-associated > Plants > Roots > Unclassified | place...
TGCAAAAAGTACAAAATCTTTATCACATTGTATAACAAATCCATATTGTGACATTAATCTAGGAACAAATCTAAGAGCTTCTCAGTGAGAGATAGAGGATTATGCCGTATAGAAGATTAAACTCTTACTTGAGATTGTATTTTTGATCGAAAAACACTTTTTAAAAACATTTTGCATCACAATACCAAATACATCGTGTGATATGAACGAGAGATGGGACCAGGCAGCATAATTCTATAATTAAACCACATCCATTCTTGGCTTATCAAGGCAAGCATCATTCATCGATGCAAAAGTAAATGGGAAGCAATTATGGGCTCCTAACACATGGGCACGCATTTGATGAAACCAAACAAAATGGATGTGATATGGGAAGCAAATAAGCAATCACATGGTGCTTGTAGCTGTGCTCCAGGGCGGAAAGAAGCTAACAAAAATGGGTGCTTTTGTATAATTGACATCTCATATGTCCACCACCAAGTACTTTCAGTGAACGTTGTTTTCGTTTTCTAATGATGTTCATGAATATCCCATCGTTTAGTTAGAATCTGAATTAGCCAGACAAAAAAAGAAAAAGAAAAAAGAATTGCAGAAAGCAACGGGGCATCTCGCAGTATCACATGGCAAACACTTCTGTAAACTATTGAGTGAAGAGACTTCAGCACATGGAAATGGATCGTGAGGTTAAGGGCTGGCGCATAGGAGAGGAGATGGAAACACAACACTCTAAAGACAGCAAAGGGAAATAATTCATGTGGTCAGGCGAGAAGCTATTTACAAAAGCTAAATTAGTAATATAATTTTTGAAATAGTGTAAATATAGCATTTTTCTATATATATAAGAAAAAATCATTTAAAAAAATCAATTTTATTTTAATATATTTGATATTGATACAACTATATATCAATAGTAACTAACTAATACAATTCCAATCAAAACTTTTTTTTACATACAAATATATTAAACAAAGAGAAGTAAAAAAAAAAAGAAATTAAAGCAAATTTCAATTTTCATAAGTTATTTGAAATAAAATAAATATCAACCAAAAGATTAGAAATAAAATTAAAAAACAAAGAAAAGTTAAGGGGCTTAATTGAAAAATTGCAAGGCATAACACAAGAATAGAGAGAGAGTGGGAAAAAAAAGAGAAATGTCCACCCAAGACAAACCGGAGCTCCGTTTTCTACACGCGCCACCTCAACATGGAGAAAAAATCAAGACAAATCTAATAACATTATGGAATGATATTTTTGGTTGCCAGAATCAATCGCAAGTGTCGTTAAAAAACAATGGAGCCGTTGACGCACAAAGAGGTATTTTTACAATGCTAATATAAAGGATAAGACGCAAACACCTCTTCTATCTAGCCAAGGCTTTTTTGTTTATAAGACTAGATTGGTAACTTGATTGTGCACTCTATAAGCAAAAATACAAATGTACCCCTATATGACATCAAACAATACATTAACCTTAAGGGTGTTTACGATAATTTGCAGTGTAATTTTAAATGTAAATACCCATCTTGCCCTCAGTTAATTTAAAAATATCCTTATTGAAAAGACAATCAAACTTTCATGGGTAAAAAAGGATGGGGAATTAAGTGTTCCCATCCTGTATTGTGTCTTGCCCATCTCTTTTTATTTTATTTATAATAAACTTAAAATGTATAAAAGGTAAACTTCTCCAACATTTGGAACAAAATTAAGAAAGAAAAACAAAGAAAGAAAGAAATGCTTGAAAATTAATTATGCCTTCCGACTAGATAAATGTCGAGACTATCCCATCCCATTGGAAGTGTTTGTTTTTAAACTGCTTTTCACAATAAAAATTATCAAAATCAATACTTGCTTAGATTATTTTTGATGATTTTGATATAAAAAATTAAAAAAATATATTTTAATATATTTTAAATTAAAAAATAATTTTAAAAAATATTTTGCAATGCATTACCCTGCACACACTTAAGTGGTTCTCATGGGTCAAAAGCTAGCCAACTGCCCACTTCAGGTGCTAGCCTCGCAGCAGTTGGGCTGTCCTATCAATAGTTTTGAAACCCGGACCGGCCCGGTGGGTCGACCCGGGACCCGGCCGACCCGGGCATGGAACCGGTCCGAGTTTAAGCAAAAACCCGCTTGGAAGTTGGCCCGGCAAAACCCGGTCGACCCGGCGGGTCAACCCGGGACCCGGGTAAACCCGGCTGAGACCTGACCTTCTTTTTTTTATATATGCATAAACATCAAACGACGTCGTTTTGGCCTTTTAAAAAGCCAAAACGACGAAGATGAATGATGCACTGATGCAAAATTGCTACAATTGCAAACGGAGAAAACCTAATTAAAGAAAAGCAAATCGCGAAGAGCAATGGAGTAGAAGACTCTTGATCCCTTTAATAAGGTTAGACTCTTGTTTCTCTTCACGAATCTCCTTCTTTCACTATCTCTTTTCTTTATTCTTTGCTTTTTTTTGAACTCGCAGTTCTTGATTGGGCATCGATTCACAATTCTTGATTGGGCATCAATTCACAGTTTTTGATCTCTGCAATGTTTCATTTCCTGTTTACACCCACATGTATGTTTCTCTGTTCTTTTCTTGATCTCTGCCTCATTTTTCTTGATTCAACAAGCACGTTCTCTTTTGCATCTCCACCAACAGATGGGAGAGTATTTTTCAATGCCGATCTAAATTGGTCATTTAGTGCAGCCCCAGGAGCCTATGACTTTCTGACGGTTGGATTGCATGAATTGTGGCATGCTTTGGGGCTTGCTGATCATTCCTCAGTTAAGGGTGCTGTCATGTGGCCATATACTGGCATGAATGAAACCAGGGTTCTGCAAGACGATGATGTTCATGGAATTGAAGCTTTGTATAGTGTCAAGTGATCGATGAGGAGCACTGAGTTGGGCATTTCTTGTAATTATAAATGCATCCGCATTAGTTAGGTGTTTTTTTTTTGGGTTGACCCGGGTCAACCCATCTAACCCGTGACTCGATCACTGAACCGGGTCAATGACCGGGTCGGGTTTCAAAACTATGGTCCTATCCTACTAAATGGATTGCAGATGTAAAATATGTGGATGGGGAAGAATTTAAGAAACAATTCTGAAGTCGTTTTCCAGAATAGCATTCAAGGCTATTTATTTTCTAGGAGGTCTCATTTCAAGAAAATGAGCCAACTTATTGACCTCTAAATGCATGGCCAAAAAACTAATTTGAATGCTACAAAAGCTATCTGGTCTGCATCATAATGCATGTATATAAGAATCTGGCGTGCAGATGCTTGCACACACAACCTAGTACTCATGCTCCACTGTGCTTATGACATGGTCATTCACTGATGGCAAAACAATTTATGGGATTGTATATCCAACAATGGAAGTTTACAGGGTTAATCATTCTCTGTAACTCTCATTTCCTGATGATGTATAAAACTTTGTTCTTTTGATCTACATCACTGGAAAAAATTGCAAATTACAAGAAAGAATAGAAAAAATAACCTTCATTGTGTAGGCAAAAATTCATAAATCCCTCTCCAGTCCAACGCCTTTGGAAGAAAAGGATAACCGAGAAGCTAATCATCTGGTTCCATAGTTGGACTCTTTGAGCAGCTCTCCTGTTGATGGAGTTCTAATATTCTGGCTTCTGGATTACAGAGACCTGTATAATAATTAATAATTGTGTCATCAGATCACCATATATGTTCTCAGTCTGACGAAAAATATTCAACACGAAGTCTTGTGAGAAATCAAATGATGCAGTTCCAAAAACTGACTTAAAAGTTCTGCACAAACGTCTGAAGCAAGGCAACTTTTTCTTGCATCAGAAATGAATCAAAATCACCCGTGTATATGCTCATGTCTGTAAACTAACAGCAGAAGTTGAATTTGATATTGTTCATTTTGATTCTATTTTCTATATGGCTGATAAAGATACCAACCTGAACACTTGGGAATGTCCCATACTGCAATTGATGATGGTGTACACTCTGGTGAGCATAACGCTCTGTTATCCTCGTGATTGACATTCATTGCCAGCATCCATGCACCAATTGTAACATCCTCATTGCTGAACATCCGAAAGCTGACAATTCAAGAAAACAGGAAGTGTTACATGGAATGAAGCGATCGTCTCCAACCTAAATTGAGATTCTAAGAGTCTAAAAGTTCCTCAGTATACATATTATGATTGTCTATTGAAAATTTCCAAATATAATGTGGCATTTCATGTTCTTATCTATACAACAAGCAAGCAGAGGGACCACTCATGGTATGTTCTTGCTATTTCAAGTCAGAAGCGAGGCAAGTCCCAATCAAGCTTCAATAGGTCATGGGCATGGTAAAATCAACCAAAAAAGGCTTGTTAGTATAAAATCCAACAAAGCTTTTTCTTGGTTGACTTGGGCATTGGGTTTCATTGTGTCAGTTTGATTGATCATAGAGTTTATTTGAAGTGAAAAACATCTTATCAGCTACTTTACTTATTAAAAAATAAAAAATCAACCTGAAGGTTCTTGGACATGAAACCACTTGACTGCCATGAAGAATTTGTCAAAAAACATGTATGACAACTACAGAGATTAAAAGCAAAGAACATTTTTATGCAGTGAAGAAAGCTCACAAAGTTAAATTTTGAGCAAGTAATTGTGTGGATTGCATGTGTGCTAGAGTGCGGGCGAGGAGAAACAAGCAAAGTATTCTCTCTATATGCCTGCCACTTCCAAGTTTAAACTACAAAATATGTTTTGGGGTTAGGGTGCCCAAGCCCAACTTTGAGATTAAGACTATCGCTTCATGCTCACACCAACCATTAAAAATTGAGCTCCCCTCCCCTCCATCACAAACTTAAATTAAATAGTTAAACACAAGTTGAGAGAATTTGGTGCTAAATGGATGGCTTTAACTTGACCAGTAGAAAAATGATAGTTTACCAAACAACACAAGCCCCATTCTGTTGCTTTGTTGCAATTTGGCAAGAGTCAACCTCAGAGAATTGTACTGCTATCTTGCTTGTGTTACTAATCAGAGAGAAGAAACGCAATAGCATGGCAGGGAAGTGATGTGAAAGATTTAGCAGGCAATGTTGACTATGTCCAAAACCTCAAGGTATCTAAAGTGCAGTGCATACTTAGATTCTCTAATACGCAAAATATTAAATAAAATGTCAGCTTCCTTTTGGATGCAAACATTCAAGGTCGACAGGTTCTTGACCAAAACCGGGGCAGAGCCAAAGCAAATTTATAATAAATTAATATGCAACTGAAAATTTTAAAATATTAAAATTGTGGAATAAAACCAATTTGAAAAATAAATTATGTGACAAAAAACTTTATGCATAAGAAAATGTAATACATTTCACAAGACTTTTATACTAAAGTTACAGTCGATGTGTTTTCATATGGAACTAAACCAGTTTCTATCCAGATTATGTAAAGTGTTCTAGTGACTAAAGAGGTCTACATTAAAATTAAATCCACGGTATGATAAAATTAAAAAATTTATGGTCAACGATTAAAATTCTTAAATAGCGATAAATCATAATTTCTAATTTCTTCTTCTTCAAAAGAAAAAAATAATAATTTCAATTCCAATAGACCAAATTATTTGATTTTTTTATCAACATATAATTAAAAGATGGGAAATCGAGCGTCATCTTGTGTCAAGAAAATGTGAAAACAAAGGAATTTTGGTTTGTAGAGAGAATACATTTTCATTGTTTACACACACACACACACATATAAAATTGGTGATGTTTATACAACTTAAAGAAACTAGAATTGACAAGGACTACAGTTAAGAAGGTATAGCTCGTCAAAACAAACAAGTTCAGAAAGTATATTTTGTGCATGTTTTTTTGCTATATTTCAATGACTCCCGTGGCAGGATTTGCTTGCATGCCCCAACATATTGGTTATCAACCTATATCAAACAAAGCCTTCCGCCTATAATATAATGAGGCAGGCAACCACAATTAAACAACATCACTTTAGCAAAAGCCTAAGCCACTTGAAAGCGCATAATATCATCACAAATCATTCGTTTGTTTGATTTCTTGGTTTGATTTTTTCCGGAATGTGCAAGTGCTTTGAAATGTAAGTGGTAAAGGAAGGCATACTTTACATATACTATAACATTATACATAGAAATATTTTCTGGCAGGGGTTGCAAGGGACCCCCTATGCCACCTCCAGCCTCTGCTGTTGTGCCAAAATAAAACAAGATAATTCAGCATGCACCATCCAAACAAAGAGGAAACACAATATTTTTTTTTTTAAGAAAAAGCAAGAGCCTTTTCCCTAAATGGTGAAAAAGCCAACAGCTCTTGAAAGGCATAGGAGAGTTGCACTATCAGCTCCATTCCCTTAAAATTTTAACTTGAATAATCATTATTGTATATCATATTTAGACAAGCTATTAAATGCTGGCCAAACACTTAAGGGTATGTCCTGATGAAGGTAACAAGCAACTCACCTGTTGTTTCTGAGTACAACTAAACTTGCAACAACATCTGCAGAGAGAGCATATATTGGACCATACGCATGATAAAAGTACTCCTTACCAAGCAAATAGGATAATGGTTCATACCTGCAGAAATAGAGATTATAAGATTACTGAAAAAGTCATGGCTACCTGCAATTTGGGATACTACTTTTCGAGATTATCAAGCGCAACAGTCCTTATACAATACTTTTTGGATAAACCAACATCTCCAATAGAAGTAGGCATTATGCATGACACCCCTAAAATGCTTCCAAATAGTTTATTTAAAAAGGAAGACTTTGAAGTGGATTAAAATTTGTGTATGATTATGGTACTAAATTTACAAAATAGGGAATTAAATAAAGCTGGTTGATTGGGGATTTCAATTAGACTCCAAAACCCTATAAACATTAAATCCTAATGCTACAGAACATCAAATCATGATGTGAGATTCTAGTTAACTAAGTCAAAAATACAAGAACAAACTTTTCACAACAACAGCACCATGAACAGCAGCATTGCCTTGGATTAGTAAACATTTTCTGCTATGGTATCACTTCAGTAACATAACTTTAGGTCAACTTTTAAGTATAAAATGCTAAATATAGTAAGACCAAGATTCAAACCACCTAATAAAAAAAAAGGTAGTGTGATTGATGTACAAATTGTAGTGTTTAGATATATCCATTGCAAAACAAAAAAGGAAAATGAACTTACCATTTGAGCTTTGGATCAGTGAAAACTGGTCCCTTTTTCATGCATCCAAGGTAAGTTTGAGAATGCGTACGCTCTTTTGCCAAAAGAGTCGAAAGACGATCTGAAAATATATTAAAATACAAAAATGTGATTTACATGGAACTGTACCACCTAGGTTGATCCCCAGAAAAATGCTACTGAATAATATCAAACATCAAAAGTTTCACATTATACCCACCTGGCCTCAGATAAATGTCATCATCAGCTTTGACATAAAACTCGGAGTCGAAAAGTGCATAGGCAGCTTTAAAGAATGCTAACCTGCAAAAAACCCAGATGAGTACAGCCATCCAATAATAAACTTGATGGGGAAAAAAACAAAAGAAAACTATGCAGTTCATCATCAGCACTAACGTTTTATATGGGAGCTTACTATACTGTTCCTCTATATCTACTAGCAAGAAATCATCATATTCTGCAATCTCCTTTCTGAGCTCTGCCATCTTTGATTTATCATTGGTTCTACCAATAATAAACCTGAAAGCCAAACCAGTAGATTCTTCCAACCTGCAAGCCAATTAATCTATAAATTACCAAAATATGATGGGGGAAAAAAGGCCTTCTACAAGTTACTAGTTTTCAGCAATTTTCAAAAACATGGACAACCAGAGTCTAAAAAAAGAAACTATATTGCACAGTTTTTGACAGGAAGTAAATCAAGAGTTCAGCAATAGCAACAGTATATTGTATAACATAAACCATCCAACTAGACTATGATGTACAGATTGCTGTTCAAGATCACATTCACACCTCTTTTTGATTTTATTCTCCTCGAAAATGGACAAAATATATCCCCAAATGTACATTCCTTAATGAAAAAACATCAAATCCTCAATTGTTTAGCTTGAAATTTAGAATCTTGAGATCTCTTCTCGTTGGATGCTAAAATTTATAGAAGATGAGTAACATATCAGCATTGTTTCTTTCTTTTAGAGTTCTTTGTTTTCTATCAATGAATTAAAAAAGAAAAAAAAATCCTAATTCATGAAACAAGAAAACCAAGAACTCAAGTTCTCATTTCTAAATCTACAAGCAAAAGAACCTAACAAGATTCAAGCGATAACTAGCTAAAATGTCAAACCTTTTCTTTTTTAAGAAAGAAAGAGAATTGTTCGATACCGTTGAAGTCCCTGTCGATCGGACGGCATCCAAGTGTTCCTCAAAGACCGCCTCCGACCCGATGACTCGAACCCAGTTTGAATCCCAACAAACCCCATAACCTTATGCCTCTCCTTCCTGTCCTCACCATCCAAAACGACAGCGTTCCCACCGCCATTATCATTTCTATTGTTGCTGGTTTCCCAGACGACACGGACCGATCGCGACGGGGAGTTATTGGAGCAACGGTAGTTGTGGGAGGAGGTAAGAAAGGAAGTGAAGCCGAAGATGAAGCCGGAGATTCCGATGAAAAGGAAAGTGAGAATCAGAGGCGTTGATCTGCGAGAATTAAAGGGTTGTGATATGCGGGAGTGAAAGAATTTAGGAGAAGAAGGCATTCTCTGAGTTTGAGATAATTATTAGTAGAATGTTTGTTTTGGCTATAAAAGAAAGTAAAAAAGGAATATCATGGCTGGCACAGAGACAGAACAGAGAGATTTTTATTTTTATTTTTATTTTTTTGAGGTTTCTAAGAATTTAGGACTGGAAAAAAGTGTACGAGACTGAAGTTTAAGTTCAAAAGAAAGAGTAATGAGTTTGGTAAGAAGAGAGCGTGGAAGTGGAGGAGTTTCTTTCCGGTAATGGTAGTTGCATTGTTTGTTTGTACCTTGCTTTATTATTATTCATTGCATCACCTGTACTGTACTGTACGTAAATTGTTTTTACAGATCTACGACGAGCACACTTTCATATGTCAACTTGTCAAGTATTGTAATAATGTTTCGGAAATAAATTAAAATAGTATATTTATATTTTTTAAATTAATTTTTTATATTAATATATCATAACAATTGAAATTCATAAAAAAATAATTTTAAATATCTTTTTTAAATTTTTATAAAATGTTGTTTGGACCATGTTTCCAAATGGCATCATAGATTGTATTTGTAGTTTTATCGTTTCTTTTTCTTTTCTACTTAAAATGTATTTGTTTGTTCAAATTTTATATTTGGCTAACTTTAATTATTATTTTTATTATTTTATCATTATTTTTTTTTGCAAAAAAATAACTTATTTTTATTTAATCTAGGCAAAAAAATAACTAATTATTTTAAGAATATATTCCATTATTTTCCAGAGAGATTTCCGTAATAGTTGAATTGAAGTTAACTAAATGTAAAAATTGAAGAATCAAATGAAGTAGGTAGAGAAGGAAGAAAGAGAAATGAATTGATAACCGAACTAGAAAAGAAAAAAGAAAACGAAAGAAAGAAATAATGAGATAGAGAAGACACATTGAAGCTGCAATAAAGACATCCTAGTACAATCAGAAATATGTCGACGAGATAAATCAATTGACACAAAGGAAAGCCAAATTTAGAGTTAGAGATGACTCATATGCACCGCCTAAAAATGGTGGCATCCTCACCTGCTGGCGCATGAGCCACACACACCAGACATAAAAAAATTATGTGTTAGCGCTTGAGCGACATGCGCTAGATGCAAAAAGCTTTCGCGTGCTGGCGCATATAGAACATGCACCTAACAAAAAAAAAAGTTTTGATGTGTTGGTGCACGTATCACATGCACTATACAAATAAAATCTTGTGAGAGACACATTTGTGTTATCTGCGTGTCTCTAGTTGCACACTAGTTCAAGAATTATTTTTTCAA
>Ga0307516_10010785_pt1 | contig 10001 bp, 13 predicted proteins | sample 19_EM_MG_FD_203310 | JGI IMG/M metagenome (GOLD analysis project Ga0307516, IMG submission 203310) | Populus trichocarpa ectomycorrhiza microbial communities from riparian zone in the Pacific Northwest, United States - 19_EM | ecosystem: Host-associated > Plants > Roots > Unclassified | place...
GTGGCGGAATGAACAAAGACGAAGAGAGTGGTTCCATTGTTCTCAAGTCGCCCCGAGAAAAGCTTAGTACTCTAATCCCAGCCGAATGGCGCGTTTCTCGCACGGACAGGTGCCGCCCGCCGCGTGGGGATTATTCGGAGGAATGAAAAGCTGTTTCTGGCGTCCCAGTTGGAAAGGAAAGCCACGAGGCGTCCGGCAACCTGCGGATCGTCTTTCCCCCTCAGGTTTGTCCATTCATATCACGCACATCAGCGCCCGACAAAAAGAGCGCTGTGGCTGAATGCAGGGGCGTATGTAGAATGATGGGATGTGTGGCGGAAGGTATAGTGGATGGAGGCTGCGACATATTGAGATTGTGGGGAAAACTCAAACTTTGACGTACTAACCTCGTTTTCGGAACGGGACTCCTGCATGGGATAGTATGTCTTGACGTACATTGACCCACTTTGATAACATCCGCCACAACGAGGGGGGAGGGGGTCTAAATGAACGACATTGTCTACATTGATGGGGCGGCGTGTGTGGCGGACTAGAGGATCGTCGCCGTCAGAATGGAGGGAAAACGATCAGGGCGATTGGCAGCCCCCAGCGTTGACCAGGTCCTCTGACCCATACAACGTCATAGTGATTGATAACAATAGTAATAGGTACAACACTACGCAGGAAGTCAAGGCACCTAATCACCCGGTGCAAGACATAACGAGGGGCAGGACTGGAAGATCGCCTCCGGTCCCGATAAGAAAGCTGTACCTCGAACGGGAACACGGATCCGTAAGGTCCATTGTCTCGTGTTCACCGGTTTCGACTTACGTAAAGCGGTCCCCGTCCCAAACCCGGTATGATCGAGGTATCGGCGGCCTTTCGAAGGGATACCACCAAACGCGAAATCATCATCACAGGTATCAAACTGGGAGATCAGGATCAGCCACCAACTCAACCGGAATGAGGCAATACGTACACTACAATCACAATCGGCGGGAAACTGTGAAATGGAAGGCTGGGATTCCCCAACGTCAGAATGCACCTTTCGAGGAGCGGAAGGAGCATAATTACCCTACCGAAATATAGGGAAACCCGCCAAGGCGATGTGGAACCACGCCATGACGAAGACACAGAGAATGTTGTCTCGGAGGATCGTTTGCAGCAGCCGGGTCATGCGGGACTGGCCGTGGTCAGCCCCGAGTTTGAAAACGAAGGTGACGGTGCAAACGAAAGTAACAAGATCTGTCGGGGCGTAAGGTTCTTGGATACTTACGAGACGGTCGATTATGTACCAGCGAGCGCGACCAACGACCTGTAGGCCCACTTGCCAGCACCAGGAGCAATGAAAATACACACATGGAATGGGTCGAGAGGGACGCCTAGCACCTGGATGGCTAAGCGGGGAAGTTAGAGGAAAATAACAACGACCGGACGCGCGCGCCGCCACCCGCTGAAGGCACACTAACAAGCCACAGCCCCGTTGCTGAAGATAAAGTGATAAGGATCCCAAAGAGGATGAGAACGTATTTGCTCGCTTTCGTCAGGACGTATACCCTGGATCGAACTTGACTTTGAAAGTGTGGAGTCTCAATACCGGACTCACCGCTTTCGACGTGTACACGAACAAGCGCTGGTCTCTGTTTCGTAAGTCGCCTAATTCACAAGTCAGCTCTCCATGGATACGAATTGGCTTGGAAGGACCTTTGCGGAAGTGAGGATCTGTTGGAGGTCGTTCCCACCAAACTGTATGACTAACGGTTGGTACTCTTTCCCTCGTTCAGAGTTGAGAAATCGATCCCTCGGAAGGTCGCGGGTGCAAATATCCGAGGGCTTGGATGTGGGGAGCGACGGTTAAGTGCCTATGAGGGGGGAGAAGGAAGGAAAAGGCAGACCAACTTTGGCATTAATCGTGGCAAGCAGAAAGGGGCAGGCGAGGAACTGGTAATCCGTCGACCTAGGGTGAATCGAGAAACGGTCGGACGTACACCAACTTGATACTTCCGAGACGGTCTCCTCTATGCCTACCCAAATGTGAAACAGTGTCGAGGAGTTAAGAACAAGAAAACCCAGTGCATGACGGGAGGGAACTCACCGATTCGCTCTGGTCGACAACTGTTGCCCTTGGGCTCTGCGGGAAGCCCCCCCCCCAACTGGACGCCGGGGTGAGAGTTTGAGACGACGTTGCTGTCACCTTTCTGGAGAAGCACCCGTCCGTTAAGACTATCCAGCTGAGAAGGGTCCAATATTTGGCGCCTGGGCGGGGGATGTTACCGTGCTGCATGGGGTGCTCCTGCGCACATACAACGGGGGTTCAGCATCTTCGTTGGGGAGATGTGATCTCTTTCAATTAGGCTGTCTCCTTCGTTGTGTATTCCCCCAGTTCATTTCTGGCGATGGAAATTCTACGTTCGGATGTAAGTCGTCTAGTTTGGCGAAGACGGGATGCAGGAACCCGTTTCACAACGGCGAACATGTTGGATGTAAGGACAGTCCCAACGAGCGGTCGTTGAACGTTTGAACGGTGGCCGGTGACCACTCGCCAAGTGACCCACGATCTGTCTGCCATGGCTGGTGTGCCGGTGCAGCCAACCAATTGGTGGCGAGGAATACGTAGCGATGTGGAGTAGAAGGTTTCCTGACCGGGTGGTGATCGGGACTGCTCTGACGTACGGTAGGGTACGGTGAGAAGTGTTAGACGCCCGAGCTGGACCGTTATCCACACCGTTGATATCTATCGCTAACGGTAGGGACCTACACGAATAGTCAGTCAAGGTACCGCCCAGGCCGGAAGTTTGCAATGGCGGTCTACTCGGGCGTCTAGCAGTTCGTACACTATAGACTGACGGTGACAACCGCCTTGAACCAAAACCACGATGTCGTTCGTGAAGACAGGTGATCCCCACAATCCGTTTCTTCCCACATATCTTGCTCATCGTATCGTATCACCACTGCCATAGCGATTGAATCATTCGCTGCCCAAGTCTGGTGGCAGGGCAAGGACAAGATCGATCAGTTGCTCTGGGGGGCCGAGGTGCCCGCCCCGCCCCCTTCCCCACTCGCTAGGATTCCACAAGGTCCAATCATCAGGGTTCCACAAGGCCCAATCGCCAGGCTTCCACGGGAACTCGTAGAATTGATCATCTCCCACCTCATGTATGAACTCCCCACCCTCCACATATGTTCCAGCGTTTGCTACTCGTGGTACATCGCAGCTGTCCCCCATCTTCACCACACCCTCACGATCGACACCACGTTTACCAAGAAATCCACATGGGCTAGGCCGCTCCAAAACGCATCCAACCTCGGTTTGCTTCCGCTCGTCAAGCGGTTCCGTTACCGCACAATCTACGTTCCCCTCACTCCTGAACAGCTTGACAGACGGACCCTGCGTTACTTTTCCGCACTCACCAACCTCCAGGAGCTTGGAATAGACGAGCTCATAATACCAAGCTTCATGCCGAACCTTCAACAATACTTTGGCCACTTTGCCCCGACCCTTCGATTACTCGCTCTCAAGAACCCCGCAGGCTCTTCCCGCGAGATCCTGTACTTCATCGGGCTTTTCCCAAACCTCCAAGATCTCAAGCTCTGCTACAACCTCCCAATGGAGGAACAGGAAGGCACGGCTGGAATGGACCTCGTTCCCCTCTCCGTACCCCCGCTCTGTGGTCGATTGACACTCATTTGTTTCACAAAGGAGAAACTTGTGAGGGACATGATTACCTTCTTTGGAGGACTCCGTTTTCGTCACATGGAGCCCTTCAGGGTGAAGGGCATACGGTTCCTTTTAAGTGCGTGTGCAGCCACCCTGTAGGGATTAAAGTTGTACCCGACGGATCCACATGGTGAGGGGTTTCAAAGGAGGGGAGTGACGAACAAACTCAAGTCTACATTTCACAGAAAACTGCGAAGCTGTGGGCCGGTATTTCGATCTGTCGCAGAACTCTTCCTTTCGGACGCTGGAGACTACCGCGATATCGATCACCCGTGCGGGCGGCGTCGCTTCTGGGTTCCTCAAAGCCGTACTCTCCACCGTCACATCCTCTCTGCCCCTTGACGTCGTTGTCAACTACTACGCGTGGGATGCCGGTTATCCCGGAACACCACCATTTGTGTGACCCCAAGCGAACGAGAGGCAGAAGTCCTTGCCCACCGAGCGCGATTCAAGGCGTTCAATGAGATGTACACGGTGTGGGAGTTTCGACTGGTGTTCTGTGCAGAAGTTCGCAGTAGCGAGGCAGAGGAAGCCATGCGGGCGCTGGGGCGTATTGTCGAGGCGGAAAGGATGAATGGGGGATTCGATTACCTCTCGTGCGAACCGTCGGTCGTCCGTACTCACTTCTCTGATTTTCAAGTGCGCGCGAGATACCAAGGGCCCGTCGTCGTCTGTGTGCTGTGATGCGGCGTGTCGCCGTCAACACATGGAAGGGACTATGGGTGGCATATTCACTTTGTAGTAATCGTGGTCTATGGTGAATTTTGGCTGGTTCAGGAGCGCATACCCCCGCGTAATTCGATCTCAATGGGGTGACCCGATCTGCCTCGACTTGTTTTCTGGATGGAGCCACAGACCGCGTGGATATGGTAGGGAACGGGACGGAGTAGCTCGAGAGGTATAACCGTATGGGTAGTCCTAAGATGGTGGTGACAAACGCTGCCGCAGGAGCTATTACTGGCTGAGTGGGCATTGTGTGGTCCCATCCGGTGTTCCTCTCCGGCGGTTTCCGCCTACAATCTCCAATGAATATTCCCCCGACGGTTGTCCCAATCAGTTTGGCGTTGTGTCGCGGCCCGGTCGCGACCTCTCTTCGGCCCGGGTCCGAGATGTTCTTCCGTCAAGCGCGTTCCTTCCTTCCAGTTGCTCTTCGTCTCCTCTTATCTTCGCAACTTGTAGACCATAGTCTCCACCTCGAGCACTCGTTTCACTTCAGCCAACACTCTGGCACTTTGCAACCCCGTGCTGGTTGTGGACTCCATCCCCCGTCTCGACTAGGGCACTGCCAACAGCTACCACCCTTCCTATCTCGAGTCGCTCCTCTTCCCTGCTGGCCGACCACCTTCTCAAGGCTTTTCTTGTCCTAGCTAGTTGGTCTTGAAGTCGTCTCCCTCGCACCAAGTGTGGTCGTCCTCTCGAAGCTCCATCTTGTCGCCGCTCTGCCCCAAGGTTACTCGATATGCCTTCGTCTTCAACACCCAAGCCTTCTGCCTCACTTATCATCCACCTCAAGGGTCAGCGGGTATCGTCAAGGGAGATCGAGAGCATCATTAAATGGGCAGAGAAAACCCCTGCCGTGCTTGAGTCTTTCCCCGTCGACATTCGCCGGGTCCCTGGTATCACACACACACACGCAGACAAGATTATGGGCCTCCCAGCGCGGCTCGAGAGGTGAGTCCCGCAACCGAAATCCATGCTCAACGGTTCGCTGACATCACATTGTTCAGTTTGGTGAATGACCTGTGTCACATTCAACGCCGTGATGGCTCTCATGCCCAGGAACATCCATTCAGGCGCTTTTGGTGTAGTTGGGATGGCCGGGGGAGTCAGTTGAGGGATGCGGTGGAGGAGGCAGAAGACCTCCGGAGAATCGCCTACGTGAGTGTTGCCGCTCCTTCACAATCAAATCAGCAGTTCTAATGGAAGTGCAGGTGGCAGATAGAGCTACACTTGCGACAATAGTCGACTATATTATCACCCTGGAGAGTCATGGGGCCACTTGAGCCATCAGACAGGTTTAGGTTCAAAGTCATTTTTTCTATCCCGTAACCACACTACAGTCCCTTAATTACTATCAAAGCCGCAGTGGCCGACATTTGGCGACGCACGCATGAAGTCGAGAACGGGCAGGAAACCGTTTATCGGGGAAGTGTCACATGACGTGCATTTTCTCGTTTTCCCAGCACCCCGGGTGCAGCTGGGGGAAAGGCATCCACTTCCCTCTCTCATCCCCACTTGTTTCTGGGTCATTCGTGAGTCTCCGCTGACAGTGTACGCTGTGCTAGTCTGGTCATTGAAATCGTTCAAGTCACTCGTCGCTTTCGTCGCCATATCGATACTCCGTTTGATTTATCCGACGACCCTGACCGTGAGCCGCGTTCCTACCGAGTTCGTCACCCATGCCTTACGACTGTGTACAGCTCAATTATGTTCGTACTCGCTGCGGTGACATTCAACTGCCGGCTTCGATTCCGCCACCTCGACGCATACTCCGAGTTCCAAGAACTTCCCCTTATCAAGTCTGAAGCCCGGGAATTACGCCCCGATGTTAAGAGGCCTACCAATGTGTGACCACCGAGGACGCGTTTCTCATACCCAGGGCACTGCGTGGACGCATTTTTGGCCAACGTAGCCAACCAGCTCGATTCCCGACTTCCTGGGTCTGCCACAAACAATTTTCTTGAATCTTTTTTGACCGCCCTACCCCTCTCGTAGGGCGTTCGGGGCCTGACACTGAAGTACTGAACCTTTGCTTGCGGGTGAGTAGGGCGCACCATATCGCGCTTCTTTTCCCAGTTTGGCTATAGAGGTCAGAGGATTGTTGGACCACGATGGGTGTGACATCCACAGGTATTTACTAACCTCACCTTCGGCTGCGACTGTATTGAACCTGGACTCCAGCGAACGGCTGCCATACGTGTCACTACTGTGCCCGGTTTTAGTGCCCGGAGTTTGGAGATCCCGCGTTTCGAGACGGGTGTAATTTTTTGTTCTCATCACATCGCCTCTGGGTTTGTGTTGAATTTTAGACCAGACGCTCGCCCCCTTGAGACAGGATGTCGTGGGTGGTACTACCCTATACTGATGTAGGGTATCTGTAAAGAAAGGATGAACCAATGGTGCCCCTGGACCCCACGTTCGCTATCACGAAGATCGGTGGTCGGGGCTCGAAATTTGAAAGAGTTAGTCCCCCAAACCGTGACTTGGTGCTAGTAGGTAACTGGAGTCTGGGGTTGGGAGCACAGACCCCACAGGAGAGAAACCCAGCTCCGCGAACTTGTTGGGCAAGGAATCATTCAGATCGCCGGTGAATTTGAAGGGCTTCTGGCTCTCGAGGTCTTCGGTTGGTTGGCCGAGGTGAACTTGGGCTGTGCCTTCGACCGTCCTTCGAATAAGTACAAACACCAAATTTATTTTGGCATGCGCAACCGTATCCCCCGCTCCAAATTGAAGAGAACTACGACTTCTCCGAAAACAACCTGACCGAACGATGTTCCGCAGTACTCATGATAAGGTACAGGGTTCAGACAACCCAATATTAGGAAATGCTTGGGAAAAACATCAAGGAGATGAAACACTGAATGCACTTTTGGCAAGCAAGGTTTCTGCCGATGTGAAGTCGGCATTTTTCCAGTTCTGGAACAAGGCCACAACCTTCCCCTACGGGACTCAAAGAAGACTGTGTTCACGGTTTCCGTGCAGCTACCCCCTCCGAGAGTTCGCACCAGTTCGCTTGCGCCGCCCGAGCATACAGTGTAATTTTCTGTAAGCATCGACCGCACGCAATGTGCCACTCACCCTTCTCCAGCAGAGCCTCTGTATTATTCACTTAGTACTCGTTTATCGGTTTGTGGGTATTTTATTGCCGCCCCGTATGTTATCGTTGTATCCACGTCAATCTATTGTTGAGTCCTCAGGCTGAAGGTGGTCCACCATCCGAAGAGAGGGTATCAGTTCCCAGGGATACGCTCGCAGACCATACCTCAGTCATCAAGTCCTCGTCTCTGAGTTTCTGCCGACAGTGACCGCGCTCGTGGCCGCTTCCCTGTACGTGGTCGTTTCGAAGGACGGGAGGTGGGACGGGGAAAGTTGTCGTCCGCGCTGTACGCACCGGACCTTTTGGCTGGTGGGGGTGCAACGGATTGAGCGGGGTCGTTGCGATACCAATACAGATCTTGGGCAGACGTTGCCGCAGTATATGTCGCTTGGAGAGAACCACCTGGCTGGATCTTTATACCGGGGATTGGGTTTACGCGACGATCGTTGGATGGCAAATCCCTTGCAAGGATCCCTTCCCAGAACTTCCCCAATGCCTTTCCATCGTCCCACAGAGGGTTAGGGATTGCGTTCTTGTAATGGAGTTCCATGGCGCCCGTCAACCAGTCTACGACGTGGGGGCTCTCCTTGCTGTTGAGGTCCGAAGTGTACTTGCGTATCGAGGCGTTTATGAACTTCCGGTCTTCACCACCCCCGGATCCACCAGGAAGAGGAGCGCTGAAAAAGTCGGTCATCCACCAGTGGAGGTCGAATGACGATTCCACCGGAAGCCATCGGAGGGCGGCATAAAGGACAACATAGATAAAGGACTCTAAGTCGTCTTTGAGATCATGGAGGTGGTTCCGCCCACCCAGCGCTTTGATGGACATAAAAGCAGGAGTCCCCTTGTAAACGAATGTCAGGGTCTTCACTTAGGGCTAAGGGTATGAGGCGTACGGTTAACACGTGGTCGCGGACGGTCGTCCTACTCCTTTTGCAGCTGAGTTCCCAGTCGATAAGATATCCGACTCTTTCCATTTCCTCCTTCAGTTTGCAGAGGATGATGTTTCCCAAGCTCACGTCGCGATGGAGAGTGTCCGCCTTGTCGTGCGCGTCCACCAAAGCTACAGAGAGAACATCATGAACAGTGAGCAAACGGGTAGCGGGAGCTGCCTACCAGTGAAACCATCAAAGGTTGCCTTGAGTAGTTCTCGAGACCCCTTAAAAGTTGATAGTGGATAACCTGCTACGTTCATGGCGAGCCGGTAGTGGGCACGAGGAACCACCTTCCGGAGGCGACCGTCTCGCGGGTGCAAACTCTCAACCCAAGGTTCACCCACGAATTTACCCAGACGCGTGGTCTGAGTGATACCTGTGGCGAAAGAGTTAAAGGTTGTACAGTGTTGTCGGTGGCAAACTCAGACCATTGTAAATCACGTCCCCGTGACACAACACACCTGGGATGTGTCTCACTCCCTTCTCCTCTAGGTCCTTTATGATATCACCCTCCAGCTCCACGTCCTCGACGTTTGTGCGCCAGATGTCCTTCACAAAAACGACCTCCTTCGTGTCGCATCGAACACCCCAGTAACCTGCGGTGCATCGTCCGACAATGGCCGGAGACACCCACAATGGCCGAGAGACCCAGATATCGTGGTCCCCTATTGTCAAACGTGTGATGGCTCCGAGGTAGTAGTGCCTATCGACCTCGTGGTTCAGCTCCTCCCCGTCGGTCTCGGGGTCGAGACCGAGCTGTAGTTGGACGTGAGACCTGATCGCCGTCAAGAAAGAGGCGCGGTCCTCCTCTGAATTAACGGCCACCGCTGTGGGATCAAAACCTTGCTGGGGTTGCTTTGCCCTGACAAACCGCCACACAAAATCGATGAGAGTCTCGGGGTTCGATTTGTAATCGAAAGCCTCGGTGACTAAGACGGCAGACCTCTCCCAGCACATGATACGGGCGGTCCTTCCGGAGATCGTTAGCGAGAATACGTGGGTGCGGAATTGGCGAGTCTGGACCACGTAGGCGTAGTGTGCATTCTGGCCGAGCACCGAAATGCGTTGTTTGAGATTTTCGTCTTCGCTCCACGTGTCGACGGTGAACTTGTAGTTGGGTGGGAGAGGTCGCTTGGGGGGGTCAACGAAGATGTCCTGACTAGCTTCCTTCTTGACTTCAATGAACAGGTACACCAAGCCCATGTGGGCAACGTAGGAGTACACGTCATCGCCGGGGTCCTTCTCGTGTTTGTGGAAGTCCATAATGTTGCCTCGGTTCTCATCTTGGATAGTGTACAGACCGATGTCTGGCTTGACAGTCCCAAGCATGCCTGGCTGTTCGACTCGTCTGGAAGTATTGAGGAAAAGGAAACCACATTGGAAGGCAATCTTGTTGAGATCGTCGCACTGAAGTCGGCCTAATTAGGTGAGGAACATGTCGACGACTTCGTACTCACGAGTCCCGTGTACATATCCTCTTCGTTCTTCGGCGAATCGGGAACAGAAGCGAAGTTGATCTCGGTGGGGTCGATTCCAAACTCTTTGAATCCAA